>Ga0180014_1000540_pt1 | contig 10264 bp, 4 predicted proteins | sample KR13_S1_MetaG_FD_116507 | JGI IMG/M metagenome (GOLD analysis project Ga0180014, IMG submission 116507) | Groundwater microbial communities from the Olkiluoto Island deep subsurface site, Finland - KR13_S1_MetaG | ecosystem: Environmental > Aquatic > Deep subsurface > Groundwater | place... | reverse complement strand
GCCGACCTGCACCGCAGCTACGATCCTGAGCGGCCGATACAGTCGCAGCTCAATGACTTGACGAGCTACCGGGAATTGTTGGACCCCTGTTCCGGTAAGCCTTATGTGTGGAACGAGGCCAAGCAGATACTCTACAGCATCGGCATCGACCGCCGCGACAACCAGGGGGATACCAGAGATAATCAGGCTTGGCAGGGTGCTGATTATGCTCTTCCGGTCATTACTTTCATCAAGTAGGCATGGTTTGGTTAAAGGCAACAGGGAACTGCAAAATAGTAAAATGTTGCTATGATGGGTTTATAATGTGACCGGGATTTACTGTCCCAGACGCCTTTCAACACTCCACGAACCGTGGGCAGAAACGGCGAAGTGATCCCAGCCGGCGATGGGTGCTAGCGGGCTTTCCTGGATCTGCTGGCGGAGAAGGGCATAAGGCAACTGTATTTGCATGCCCGCAGAGGCATGTCTGGCAAATGACGGGTTTTTGCATTTATGCCATCCGTCCCCAAATGTCTCTGCGGTTTGCATGCGGTCTTGGTTGTAAATAAAAAGCCATTCGTGTATATTAAATTCAATGAGAGCTTGTTATTTGATGAGTTGGAATCGGGAAGGAACTCTGCTCGAACATCTAATTGCGAGACCTGTCCCTGCAGGAGTATTGCCGATGCAGTGGTCGTTTCGCTTGATGTTTTAAAGAAGTAAAAATATGAGCAATTTTATTACAAACAGTGGCGCAGAGAATTTAAAAAATCGTCTGATAGAGCTTATAAATAAAAGCAACGAATTAAAATTTTTGGTTGGTTTTTTTTATTTCTCTGGAATTAGGGAGCTATATCAAGGATTAAAAGACAATCCAAATGTAAAAATTAAAGTTCTTGTCGGTCTTAATGTAGACAAATCAAATTATGGTCTCTTTGAGTACGGCGATCCGGAAAAACAACTTTCTGACGAGGAGCGTTGTTATAAATTTTTTGAATCCATAAAAAAATCTTTAAACACTGAAAATTTTGATAAAAAGGATTTTTATCAGCAGGTGAAATATTTTCTTGAACTTATTCGTGAAGATAAACTTATCATCAGAAAAACATACAATCCAAACCACGCTAAAGTTTATATTTTCAAGCTCCAATCAGGCCAAGTTGGTAGAAAAAATTTATTTATCACTGGCAGTAGCAACTTAACTAATTCCGGACTTTCTACACAAGAAGAATTCAATGTGGAGATCAGTGATTATGGTTTTGAAGATGCTGAAAAATACTTTGATTCGCTCTGGGAAGAAGCAATTAAAATTACGGAAAATGATGTTACAAAAAAGAAGTTATTAGAAGTTGTTGAAAATGACACTCTTGTAAAAGAGATATCTCCTTTTGCCGCGTTTGTGCTGGTACTTCAGGCCTACCTTGATTCTTTTGAGAAAAAAGAAATTGGGGAATCCCTTATTAAAACGTTAGAGGATAATGGATACACTCCTTATCGTTATCAATTAGATGCTGTTAGGCAAGCCCTTGCGATTATAGAAAAGAATAATGGCGTGATTATCGCCGATGTTGTGGGGTTGGGGAAAACAATTATTGCTTGCGCGGTTGCCAAAGAACTAAAAAAACGAGGTATTGTAATTTGTCCACCGGGATTGGTCGGCGATAAGAATAAAAATTCCGGTTGGAGAAAATATGCAGAAGAATTTGGTATGACGCATTGGGAAGTACGCTCACTGGGAGATTTGGAAAATATCGCCGAATTCATTCAAAAGACAAAAGATATTGAAGTTATTATCATTGACGAAGCACACAGATTTAGGAATCAAGACACGAAGGATTATGAATATCTAAAAAATATTTGTCGCGATAAAATCGTGATCTTACTGACAGCTACCCCCTTCAATAATAGGCCGGGTGACATTCTTTCCTTGCTCAAACTCTTTATCACGCCGAAAAAGTCCTCAATTACTCTGGAAAACAACTTGGTTGCCAGATTTCAGGCATTTAAAGGAATATTTGATCGTCTGGGCTATATAAAAAAGTATTGGAATTCCACAGAGGAAGCCAAAAGAATAAAGGCTTTAGCATATTATGAGGGGCTATTTGAAGAGAAAAATATAAATCTTGATAAAATAAAGCAAAGATCAAAATATCTAGCAAAACAAATAAGAGACGTGATTGAGCCGGTAACAATACGGCGCAACCGATTAGACCTGCAGAATAACCCGTATTACAAGGACGAGGTAAAGAATCTATCAAAGGTTGCCGACCCAAAAGAATGGTTTTTTGAATTGACCAAAGAGCAGTCTGACTTTTACGACAAAATCATCAGCGTATATTTTGGCGATCCGATGGAAGGTGGCCAGTTTAAAGGTGCAATTTATCGTCCATTTGAATATGAAGTAGAAAAAGAAAAAGTAAAAAATGAGAAGTTGACAGGAAAAGAAAACTTTCAATTGGTTCAGCAGCGTGAATTGTATGATTTTATGCGCCGCTTAATGGTCAAGCGCTTTGAAAGCTCATTCGGTTCATTTAGACAAAGTATTAAAAACTTTAAAAAAATTACTGAAACTGCGCAGGAATTTATAAATAAAACTGGTAAATATATTTTAGACAGAGATTTGATGGAAGATATTTACGACAAAGAGCCTGAAGAAATTGAAAACCATTTTAATGAGTATTCAGAAAATATTAAAAACGGTGAATATCCAAAAAACCACAAAATATACACGCTCAATGATTTTAAATACAAAGACGAATTCATCGCCCATATTGAAGCGGACTTGGAACTTTTTGACAAAATCCTGCAAGATTTGGAAGAATTAGATCTTGTAAAAAATGATCCAAAAACAGACTGTTTGCTTAATAACTTAGAGGCAGTTTTTAAGGAGAAACCAAACAAAGGAGACCCCAAAAGAAAAATAATTGTTTTTTCCGAATATCTTGACACTGTCAAATATCTTGAGCCAATTCTAAAAGAACATTTTGGCGAGCGCTTACTCGTTATAGCTGGCGATCTATCTACGCCAAAAATATTCTCTATCAATAAAAATTTTGATGCATCTTATGATAGCCAAGAAAACAAATTTGATGTTTTGTTATCTACTGATAAAATTTCTGAAGGATTTAACTTGAATCGTGCCGGCATGGTGGTCAATTATGATATTCCTTGGAATCCGGTGCGGGTTATTCAGCGCGTCGGCCGTATCAATCGTATCAGCAAGAAAGTTTTTGAAGAGCTTTATATCGTAAATTTCTTCCCCACCGAAAAAGGTGCGGAGTTGGTCAAATCAAGAGAGATTGCTTCAAATAAAATGTTCCTCATTCACAATACTTTAGGCGAGGATGCCAAGATTTTTGATATTGATGAAGAGCCCACGCCAGCCGGACTTTATGAAAAGGTTCAGCAAAACCCAGACAAGTTAGAAGAAGAAAGTTTTTATACCAAGGCATTGACTATTTATGAAAAGATTAAAAAAGAGAATCCGGAACTTATTGAGGCACTGAAAAAATATCCACCAAGGATTAAAGTCGCAAAAAAGTTTAGCGAAAACGAACTTCTGGTTTTCCTAAAAAAAGGCCGGCTGTATGTCTATAGCGTTAAATACGGCGAAGACGGGAAAGACCAGATTTCGCCAACCACTTTGGAAGATGTGTTTGCCAACATCATTTGTGATAAAGAAGAAAAACCATTGAAATTTTCCAATCGTGCTTGGGATGCATACGAAAATGTTAAAAAATTCAAAGAATATCGCATAAGTCCAATTAGTGAGCAGAGCTTGGAACAAAAAGCGATTATTAATCTTAAATCCTTAACCCAGCAGAGCTGGATAAGAGCCTTAGATAACAAATTTTCTTTGTTAAAAGCGCGGAAAATTTGTTATAAGGCTCTAATAAATACCGTTCAGCACGAAGAGATAATACCTCATAAAGACTTCCTGCGGACATTGCTTGAGGATGTTATCGACTATGGCACGCTCTCTGACTATACCTTGCGCCGCATTTCCAATTTGGAAAGTGGTGACGATAAGAAGATTAAAACAACCGTCAAAGGAATTGAGTCGATTAAAAAAGAGTTAGGGGGCGAGAATTACCTGCAAAAAGAAAAAGACCGCCAAAAAGATTTGTCCAAAGAAATTATTATAGCTATTGAGAATCAATCAAAATAAAAAAATGGAAACGACAAAAATAGCATTATTTAAAAGCAGTAAAATCCGGAAAACCATTCGCAAAAAGAATAATAAAATAATCTGTAGGCACGACTATAAAAACGCAATTAAAGTTGGCAATATTGATTATCAATGTCCGTTGTGTGGCAAACTTTTAGACCCCAAAGAATGGTTTCTTATGAACAGCTTTGAATTTATTGAAGTATTTCTAAAAAATAATAAAGCGGCGAAAAGAGGCGGAAGTGTTGTTGGCAAAGTCAGAAAAGAAACGAAAAAAGAAATCTGCCGGAGCGTGATTTCTAAGAAAAAATAACATGAAAAAACAAATCGCACAATCACAAATAGTCATCTATAAAAACGATTCTGGCGAGACGAAGATTGATGTGCGTTTTGACGGTGATACCGTGTGGCTGACACAAAATGCTTTAGCGAACCTACTACAAACAACAAAGCAGAACATAGGCCAACATATAAAAAATATCACGGAAGAGGGAGAATTATCAGAAAATTCAACTGTAAAGAAATTCTTTACAGTTCAAAAGGAAGGCGATCGTGAAGTAAAAAGAGAAATAGACTTTTACAATCTGGATATGATCATATCGGTTGGTTATCGTGTTAAAAGTTCTATCGCAACAGCTTTTCGTCAATGGGCAACGGCACGACTTCGTGAATACATAGTCAAGGGTTTTGTGCTGGACGACGAACGCCTGAAAAATCCGGATCTGCCGTTTGATTATTTCGAAGAATTAACTCGTCGTATCACAGAAATCCGTACCTCGGAAAAAAGATTTTATAGAAAAATTACCGCCATCTATGCCACTAGTGTCGATTATGATCCGACAGATAAACAGAGTATTCTTTTTTTTAAAACAGTACAAAACAAAGTTCATTACGCAATCACCGGAAGTACGGCTGCGGAAATAGTTGCGAGTAGGGTAGATAGCAAAAAACCAAATGTAGGTCTTACAAACTTCAGAGGTAGCAAACCAACAAAAGAAGAGATATTGATCGCTAAAAATTATTTGAGCGAGCAGGAACTTCTCGTTTTAAATAATCTCGTCGAGCAATATCTCGTATTTGCCGAAGGACAGGCGCTGCAGAGAGTACCAATGTATATGAAAGACTGGATAGATAAACTACACGGATTTTTACAGATTAACAATAAAGATATTTTGAAAGATGCAGGCAAAGTCTCGCATGAGTTGGCGGCAGAAATAGCCGAAAAGAATTTTAATGAATATAAGAAAAGTGAAGCAAAAAACATGGGCAATGATTTTGATTCGGTAGCTTTGCATGCGCTTGAAATAGCAAAGAAAAGAGTCGTAAATAAGACAGTACCCAAAAAAAAGAAGAAATGATATGGGAACAAGAGAATTTATACAAAATATCATAGACAATTTTGATCTTCAAAGATGGAAGCGGTTTTTTTCTGAAAAAAATAGTAAATTTCGTCCAAGCGAAGAAAGTTTTGATTATTATAATACCGATAATTTTTCCGCTGGTTTGAAACTTGGCGAGCTTGCGTTGGATGACGGCACGCTACTCTTTTGCGCTTTTGAAGCAAAACAAGAACTGTCTGAACGTTCCGGCAAAAAAGCACAATATGAACTGGGAAAGAAAATCCTCAAGGAGACTCAAACAGATGCCGGTATTTTTATTTATTACAATCAAGCGGACAGTTTTCGCTTTTCTCTGATCTACGCCAATTACCTTGGTAAAAAAAGAGATTGGAGCGCTTTTCGACGTTTTACTTATTTTGTAAGTAAAGAATTAACCAATAAGACATTCAAACAGCGAATTGGAGATGAAAAATTTTCAAGCTTGGCAATGATCAAAGACGCATTTTCAGTTGAGAAGGTTACTAGCAAATTCTTTGAAGATTTCCGACTAATTTTTGAACGAACTAAACAACAATTTGAAAAACAAAATAAAAATACAGTTTGTCTTTGGCTCAAAGATAAATACCCCGAAGAAGAATACAAAGAGCAGATAAATAGATTTGTTTATACTTTCTTGGGTAGAATTGTTTTTATTTATTTTTTACAACGTAAAGGATGGGTTGAAAATCAAGTCGATTATATTAGAAAAACTCTTGAAAATGATAGTAATAAAAATTTCTATCTAAAATTTTTCCAACCGCTATTTTTTGATGTATTTGCAAAAAAAGAAAGTGAGCGACCAACAGAAATCAAAACGCAGTATAAAGACACTCCATATCTTAATGGTGGACTCTTTGAAAAGAGCGAGTTAGAAAATAGTTTAGAGGAAAAAGGTATTTTTATTTTGTTTGATGATAAATTTATCAGAGAAATTATTTTAGACTTTTTTGAGAACTATAATTTCACCATTGACGAGAATTCGCCTGACGACCAAGAAGTTTCCATTGATCCGGAAATGTTAGGCAAAGTTTTTGAAAATACTTTAGCTGAAGAAGAACGAGGCAAAAAAGGCACTTTTTATACTCCAAGAGAAGTTGTCCATTTTATGGTCAAGGACTCATTGTCTCAATTTCTTCAAAATGAAACAAACATAGACAAAGAAAAACTTCATAAATTAATTTATCACAAGGCGGAAATTGAAGATCTTGGTTTTGAAAAAGATGAAATAAGGTTAGTTGACTGCAAGCTGGAACATATTAAAGTGCTTGATCCTGCCGTTGGGTCTGCTGCTTTTCCGGTAGAAATGATGCAGATTCTGGTCAATGTACGAAAACGGCTCAATGTAAATGTCGGTAAAAATATCAATGAAGTGTCCCTCAAAAAACATTTTATAAAAGATAATCTTTATGGAGTAGATATTGATCCAGGCGCAATAGAAATTGCCAAGCTACGCTTATGGTTGTCACTTATAGTTGATTATCAAAAATCAGAAGCTGAACCACTGCCAAATCTTGATTTTCAATTCCGCGTAGGCAACTCCTTACAAGAAAGAATTGAGGATATAGATATTTTTCAAGAAGAAATGGTTGGACAAAATGGCTTATTTAAAAACGAATCAGAATACGAAAAAATGAAAGATAAAATGATTTTCATTAAAGATAAGTTTTATCTTTCAGATAATGAAGGCGAAAAAAAGAAACTAAAAAAACAATTTGACAGTCTGGAACAAGAATTTATTCAAGCAGTCTTAAAAAATTATGACAATCAGTTTAAATCACATTTTAATAATATCGATACTTTAGTAAAAGGACAAAAGAACGCAAAAGTTCAAAAAGAAATTGAAAAAACAATAAAAAAGATTACGAATCTGGAAAAAAAAATAAAAGATGGCACTTATAAATTGTTTAAACCCGATTTCCATTTTTCGGAAGTATTTGACCGCAAAGATAAAAATGGCAATAAAATCGGCGGCTTTGATATTGTTATTGGCAACCCGCCTTATGGTGTAAAAGTAGAAGATGTAATAAAAGAATGGCATGGTTTGGGGAGTAAAGATAGTTATGGTGTTTTTATCTCCACGGCGATTAAAAGATTTCTCAAACCAGGAGGAATCTTATCCTATATTGTTTCTGATACTTGGTTAACTATAAAAACGCACAAACCTTTACGCGAGCAAGTTCTGTCAAAGCAACTGCATAAAATTGTCCGCTTGCATCAGGATTGTTTCGACGCGACTATCAATGCTTGCATTATGAATCTAACGAACAGTTCCGATAATAATAGTAAATTGATTGTCGCAGATCTGACTAATATTTCAACTCGCAAAGAAGTTGAGGAGATGCGCGAGAAACTTTATCACTTGGAAAAATTTGTAGGCCAATTCACCCCAAAATATGCAGTCTATGAATATAGCCAGGATTTAATCAAAACCAATTCAAATTTGCCAATTTTTGTTGGCAGTCCGAAACTATTTGCGTTAATGAATGATACAACCTGCCAAACACTTGAAAAAGAAATTGGCGGTGAAAAAGTTAAAGTCAGGCAAATTGAGTTAAATGGAAAAACCGTTGAATTAGTAAGATTTGGCGACATTGCTGAAGTTAAACACGGCCTTACAACAGGCGACACAAAAAAATATATATACAAAAAAAAACATGAAAATGGCTCATTTGAAATAGTTGACGAGTCTAAAATATTTTCAGAAGACAATTTTAAGTATTTGACAGAAGATGAAAAAATGCATGGTGTTCAACCTAAAAAATATGATGGGAAATACTTATTTCCATATGATAAAGGAGGTTCTTCGGATTCCACCAATGGGTGGCTACCGCGGTATTACATAAAAACAGGATACTATATAAATTGGTCAATTCAAGCTGTTAATGAAATGAAAAAGCTCCCTGGATTTAGACATGATGGAAAAGATTTCTATTTTAAAACAGGTATAAGTTTTTCCCATACTGGAATATATTCCCCGACATTCCGGTTTAGCTGTAAAGCAATTTTCGATACTGCTGGTTCATCAATATTTTGTTCAGTAATATTACTGGATGAATTAATATGTACTCTTAATTCAAAAATTCTATTATACCTTTTTAAGTCCAACATCAACCATACTGTAAATACATCGGAAGACCCTCTGAAAATTATCCCGATAACTACTGCATCTGGTGATAAGTTGTTTCCTTTACTAAAATGTCTTCGGAATAAACAGGAAAAAAATATTGCATATGACTACTGCAGTCACGAACAAATCGAAATAGATTGCCTCATCTACGAGGCATACGGCTTAAACGCGGAAGATGTCGAAGAAGTAGAAAATTGGTATTCCCGACGTTATCCAAAACTTTCAGCTGCACAAAAAGTAAACCTACGAAAGCTTGGAAAATCGGATAATTACCTAGTCTTATATGGCTTAAAAGCAGAGAAGTAGGAGCATTGGTGTCAGGGCATTCATTATTATTTTAATTTTACTTTCTAAGATCTTGGTAGTGTCAAGTATTTTTCGCACATTTGATTTGAGATACTCATGGATTAAAAATATTTATTGAGTAGGAGTCTGGAGAACGTTTACTAATCTTGATTTTAAGGCAAGGCAATCCCGGCCAGCGGGTTGGTTCAGATCGCCTTTAACGCCTGGACCGACTCCTCGGGGGAGACGGGGTTGATGTAGAAGCCGGTGTCCCACTCGAAGCCGGCCGCGCCGCCGAACAGGAGAATTTCGCCTTTTAAATTTTTCTTTCCCAATTCAGTGGAGAGTTCTTCCAGGTAGCGCAGGATTTGTTTTTTGGAAAGAGTCGTCATACCCGGATCAAGACATTCTCAGACACGAATATGTTTCTGCGCCTGAATGAAACGGGACTCTCCACTAATAAAAACGATTTGAGCGATTCTAACTCCCCGACAAAGAAAGGTTCTTTTAAAAAGAATCTTTTATCTTCCACCCAATTGGGGATTTTCAGGCGGTTTCTGACGCAGAGCTCCTCCACGAGTGCCGCGATATAGGCCTTTTCCTTATTTTTTTTTATTTGCGGGAAAGGGCAATTTTCGATCATCTTGATCTTGTTTTTTTTGGCGGAACAATTGAACTCATCGATGAAGTTTGCCAGCAAAACCCTGTGATTTCCCATGGTGCCATTATATATTTCAAACAAAAATTTATCAAGTTTAAAAAGGCGAGGAGATTTCAGACCGCCTTCAGCGACTGGACCGACTCCTCGGGGGAGATGGGGTTGATGTAGAAACCGGTGCCCCACTCGAAGCCGGCCACGCGCGCCAGCACCGGCATGAACTCGATATGCCAGTGGAAGAAATCACCAATGCTGTTCTGGCACGGGGCGTTGTGGATGATGAAATTGTAGTCGGGGCGGTTAAGCAGCTTGGCCACCTTGCCCAGGGTTTCGCTCAAAATGGTGCTCAGGCTGTCCAGTTCATTGTCGGGAGTGCTTTCGAAGGCCGGGTTGTGGCGCTTGGGATACACGGCCAGCTCGAAGGAAAAACGCGGGGCGTAGGGAGCCAGGACGGTGAAATGCTCGTTCTCCATGAGCAGGCGCTGGTCGGCTTCGTTCTCGTACTGGATGATGTCGCAGAAAATGCAGCGCTCCTTCAGTTGGAAGTGGGCGCGGGCGCCGTCGATCTCCTCCTGGACGCGCAGCGGCACCACCGGCAGGGCAATGAGTTGGCTGTGGGAGTGGGAGAGGGTAGCGCCGGCCGTGGGGCCGAAATTCTTGAAGACCAT
>Ga0180014_1000539_pt1 | contig 10282 bp, 8 predicted proteins | sample KR13_S1_MetaG_FD_116507 | JGI IMG/M metagenome (GOLD analysis project Ga0180014, IMG submission 116507) | Groundwater microbial communities from the Olkiluoto Island deep subsurface site, Finland - KR13_S1_MetaG | ecosystem: Environmental > Aquatic > Deep subsurface > Groundwater | place... | reverse complement strand
CACTTGCGTTGAGCGGATAACCCATTGGGTTATCCGCCCAACGCGACGTCTTTTCGCCAATGCCTTGTCAGCATTGACGAAAAGTGAATATTGCGCGATTTTCGCGCAATATTCAGGTAATATGTTCATCCATTTTCAGAGGGCCTGCCGTTTTTTTGGGACATTGTTTATCTGAAATACCATAGGCTTATGTCTTCCTTTCATGAATCTCCTGAACCCCGAACCTTGAAACCTGTTTAATATCAGATGAAGACCTCGGTAACGCATTGCAACCAAAACAATGCCCCGGCGGAACAGACGGTTACACTGACCGTCGGCACCGCCGGCCATATTGACCACGGCAAGACCGCGCTGGTAACCCTGCTCACGGGTTGTGATTGCGATACCATGCCGGAAGAGAAAGCCCGCGGCATGACCATTGACCTCGGCTTTGCCTCCTGCCGCCTGCCGGACAACCGTCGGATCGGGATCGTGGACGTGCCCGGCCATGAACGCTTCATCCATAACATGGTCGCCGGCGCGGCGGGAATTGATATCGTCCTGCTGGTCATCGCGGCCGATGACGGGATCATGCCGCAAACGCTGGAGCATTTTCACATTGTCCGCCTGCTGGGAATCGCGTCCGGCATGGTGGCTCTCACTAAAATTGACCTGGTAGCTCCAGAACGCATCGACGAAATGACCCGGCAAATCCGCGAGCTCGTGGCCGGCAGTTTCCTGGAGGGGTGCCCAATCGTCCCGGTGTCGCCGAAGACCGGCCTGGGATTCGACGCTTTCTATGAAGCATTTGTCGCCGCCATAGACAAGACTGTCCGGCGGGACAGCAGCGGCGCCTTCCGCATGCATGTGGAAAGTTCTTTCGTCATGCCGGGAATCGGAACGATAGTCTCCGGCATCCCCCGCTGCGGCACGGTCCGGGTAGGTGACACGCTGGACCTCCTTCCGGGCGCCGGGGAGAAGAAGGTGCGCGGCCTGCAGGTCTATGGAGCGGATGCGGCTGAGGGCAAAGCCGGCGAGTGCGTCGCCCTCCGGCTCAGCGACCTGTCGCACGCCGATGTCAAGCGGGGCATGGTGCTGGCCACGGCGGGCTATTTCACCCCCACCGCGATTGTGGATGCGCATCTCCAGCTCATGCCCAACCTGGTACGGCCATTAAAGCCCAGATCCGGAATTCGCTTTCACGTCGGCACGGCCGAGGTAACCGGTTATATGGCCCTCCCGGAGCTGACGCCGCCGGCGCCGGGCAGTGAGGTATATGTCCAGTTCCAGCTCGACAAGCCGGTGGTGGCCACCCCCGGCGATTTCTTCGTGGTGCGCTCGCTGAGCCCCGTCCAAACCCTCGGGGGTGGGAATGTGATTTCGCAGGAAACCGTCAAGATGCGGCGCTCACGCGGCAACTGGGTCCAGACCGTGAAGGAACGCGAAAAAGCCTACCGCGATCCGGGCTCTGCGCTGAACTATGCCCTGCAAAAGGGGGGCGCTGTTCCTCAACATATCGAGGACCTGGCCAAAACCGCCGGCCTGAGCCTGGAATCCACCCGCGAACAAATCCAAGCCCTAGTTCAGCAGGGGCAGGCCTCCGCCCTGCCGGGCGAGCGCTACGTGACCGCCGCCGCGTTAACCGGGGTTGGCGATGAATTCCTAGTCATGCTGGGCCGCCGCCATGACGCCGCGCCGCTGAGCATGGGTTTTGCCAAGAAGGACCTGTTCCGCGACCTGAAGTCCGAGCGCCTGCTCATTGACCAGGCCATCGAGCAATTGCTGAAGTCGGGCAGGATCACATCCAACGCGGCTGGATTCCAAATTCCCGAACGAATGCCAAAGCTATCACCGCAACAGGCCGGATTGGCGAACAAGATCCGTGATATCTACCACAAGTCGGGCTTTGCGTCTCCCCGCCGGGATGAATTGCCGCAACTGTTGGGAGCACCCGCGAATATGCTTGATCCGGTTTTCGATTTCCTGGCACAGACCGGCGAGCTGATGGCGCTTTCGGACAAGGTTGTCCTATCCAGGGAGCATTTGGCGGAGTCGAAAACCAAACTGATGGAGCATCTTACCCGGCATGGATATGTTGAGACCGGCGTATTCAAGGATATATTGAAGACCACGCGCAAGTATGCGATTCCCCTCCTGGAATACTGGGATTCCCAGGGACTCACCCGGCGGGTGGGCAATAACCGGTATTTGAAAGAGTAGCATGGATTCAATGGAAAAACGCAAGCGGGTGATGGCCCGCTCGATCAAACTGGGCCACTGCGTCTGTGATCCGCGCAAGCCCTGTCCCTGCCCCATCTTCAAGGCAAAAAAAGTATGCACCTGCGCCGGAGAGCGGGTGCCGGCCACGCAACCCGACAATCCGGTGCGGCTGACCGAGCACGTCCGGAGCGCGGGCTGTGCCAGCAAGATAGGACAGAAGGACCTGCATGCCGTACTGGCGCGCCTGCCGGTTGTCAAGGATCCGCGCATCCTAGTGGGCATGGCGACAGCCGACGATGCCGGCGTCTTCCGGCTGGCTTCCGGCGTTACCGTGATCCAGACCGTGGATGTGTTTACCCCCTGCGTGGACGATCCCCATATGTTCGGAAGAATCGCAGCCTGTAACGCGCTCAGCGATGTCTATGCCATGGGCGGCACACCCATCACCGCGCTGTCTATCATCGGGTTTCCGATCGAGTCGCTCCCGCATGCCGTGATGGCTGAAATTCTCCGCGGCGGCATGGAGGCGCTCGGGGAGGCTAATGTTGTCCTGCTCGGCGGCCACAGTATCAACGATGAAGAAATTAAATTCGGCCTGGCGGTCACCGGCATTGTCGGCGAATCGGCGGTGGTGACCAACGCCGGAGCCGGGCCGGGCGACGCGCTGATCCTGACCAAGCCCCTGGGCACCGGTATCGTGGCGCTGGCCGGCCAGCTCGGTAAGGCATCACCGGAGTCTATCACTGCCGCGGCGGCGGCGATGAGCTCGCTGAACAAGGCGGCTTCGGAAATCATGGTTCGCCATCATGCCACCGCCTGCACGGACGTGACCGGCTTCGGATTCCTGGGACACCTCTGCCGGCTGGCAATCGAAAGCGGAGTCACGGCCGAGGTGTGGTTCGATCAACTGCCGCTCCTTCCCGGAGTCATGGACTATGTCGCGCGGGGGATGTTTTCGGGCGCAAATGAACGCAACTCGGAATACAGCGCGGGCCGCACCCGGTTTGGCGACGGCGTAACGGAGATGATGAAAGCTGTTTTATTTGACGCGCAGACATCGGGCGGCCTGCTGATGGCGATTCCTGCCGGCGCGGCGGAGGCCGCGCTCCGGGATCTGCACGCCGCCGGCGTCAGGGATGCGGCAATTGTCGGCGCCATCGGCGAAAAATCAAACGGCGCTATTCGAGTATTGCCGAAGACTTCCGGCAAAAGCGGACGCACAACGGGAAAGAACCTAAAACAGGAGGAGCCCATGACCAGGAAAGAAAAAGAGACCCCGTGTTGTTCACATGGCGCAGCGTCAGCCGATGGCGCGGTGGAGAAATTCCAGGACTTCCTGAGCACAGCCATGGCGCCGGGCGCGCTGGATGTGGTCACCAAGGAACTCCTGGCCATCGCGCTGGGGCTGGCCGTGCATTGCGTTCCCTGTTCGCGGATTCATATCGAGAAAGCGAAGAAAATTGGCATCGGCAAGGCGGAGATCGAGGAAGCCGCGGCGCTGGCCATTGCCTTCTCGGGCTGCCGCGCGTTCATGCTCTGGAACGAATTGAAGCAAGAGAGCGAGGATGGATAATAAGGCCTGTAAATCCGCCTTCTTCCGAACCAGTATCCGGCCATGGGGACTGGTCTCAGCGGCGTGGCCTTGTTCCTTCTGATTCCGCGCCGGCGCAGAGCGGCGTCCTTTTTTGGCGCCCTGGCCACGCTGAACCTTGGGGTTATTTTTCCGCTCTACCTGGGAAGCACACCGCAACCTTCATCTGGAGAGCCCCCCATTCGGGCAATGCTGATCAATGTGAATACCAAGTCTGGCAAGGCGGCAAGCGTCGCCGCTGCGCTGCGCCGATTCAATCCCGACATCATCGTGATCGAAGAGGTCAACACGAAATGGTTGTCGGAACTGAGTCCGGTCTTGGCCAATTACAGCCATTCACAAGTTGAACCCCGTGAAGACAACTTCGCCAGTTCTGTTGTTGGGAGACTTGAATGTCTCACCTTGGAGTTCGCATTTCAGGCGCCTGCTCCGTGAATCAGGGTTGCAGGACAGCGCTCAGGGGCGAGGCGTACAGCCAACATGGCCCACGTTCAGCCCCCTGCTCCTCATTCCCATCGACCATTGCCTTCACTCACCGCAGATTGCCATTTTCAAGAAGCAGGCAGGACCTTCGGTTGGCTCGGATCATTACCCTGTGATAGTGGATTTTCTCATCAAACAAGGGAGCGCTGAATGACTACGGTTACGTTCACTGAATTTCGCAAGCGGGTGAAGCATCACGGCGTGCCGGATCAGCCCCGCGATACTGGCGATGAGTGCGAGGGGCGGGAGGTGATCGCCTCCATGTGCTGGCCCGGTCGTGCCAGACGAGTGAAGACGTTCCACCAGTTGTAGATCAAGGCGATCAGCCGAGCTGTGATGCGGCAACGATGGATGGCGCGGGTAACAAAGCCAGCCCACCCCCACTGGTTCTTGATCTCATCGAATACGTTCTCACAATCTGCTCGATCCCGGTAAAGTTGGGCCAGCGCGACGATAGGCAGATGGTCGTTGGTTACCAGCACGACGTATTCGCAGCTCGGTCCGCTATCCAGATGTTCAACGAACGCGAACTCGCTTTCTTTAGACGCTGGCAGCGGGGGTCCGTCAATGCGTCAAGCCAGCTATTCATTTCCGGGAAGCAATGGCGGACGACCGCGAACAGTTGCCGGCCAATGCTTTCATGCTCAGGCGCTGGGCCCGGCTTGCGGCCCGCCGGGCGGCGACATGGCCGTGGATCAGCGCCAGACCGTTGCGAGTGACCCTGCGGATCAGCGTTTTCAACCGACGGTATTCTCTTGTCCATTCTTTGATTTCCCGGACCATGTCAACCGGCACATAGACCGTTCGGGTCTTGCCCTTCACCTTGAAGGTTAAACGCCAAGCGACATGCTTGCAGGAGGGGTGCTGCACCCCGACAAGGGATCCCTCCACAAAAGGGCCAATTTTAGACAGTTGCTTCAACTGGGCCGCACGCTTCTGGTCAAACCGGTTTTTAATGGCTTTTGTTGTTTTCATGATCACCAGTATATATACTGGTTAAAATAAGTCAACTAAAATAGCGTCGCGAAGAATCTTTTTTGACCCTTTGAGACGCCCAAGGCTTTTTCCACACTCGAACAGCCTCCATTCACCACTTCAGGAACTCGAAGAATTCGTAATTTGGAACCGATGCGCTGCTATCAAGCTATCGAGCCCGCACCCCGCCGAGCAGTTCGCCGACCCGCCGTTCGAGCGTCCCCTCGTCTTCAGGCGCGTATGTGGTCCCGACTTCATACCCACCAAGAACGAAAGCCCGGCGCGCCGGGAAGTACTTCCGGGGAGATGCATCCGTGACGCCGATCACAAACGTGCGATCGAACGGCGAGGCGAACTTGATCTTCAGGCCGATCTCCACAAAGACCTCCCCCGCCAGAAACACCAGGACATTTTCATTGAGCGCGAGGCATCGCAGCTTCATGGGGGTCGGTGCACCTCCGCCTTTCCCCGGCCACTTGACATCGCTTTCGACAAATCCAAGGCGCACGTTCCCCGTGACATCGGTGTGTCGGAGGATGTCAAGCGCCGATTCCGAGAGGCGCGCGGCAAGAATCCGGGCGTTTTCGAGGGACTTCTCAAGCGATCCGCCGATGTCCCCCTCGGCGCCCTGGAGGAACAAGGCAATCGCGCTCGATCCGAGAGCCTTTTCCACGTCGTTCATCGCCATCCCGGTAAAATCGCCCGAGATCAGGTGATTCTCCACGGGAAGCATCGAGGAATGGCAAGTGAAATTGACCAGGACCGCCAGAACGTTTCGCTCGCAGTCCTCGATCCTGACCACCCCGCATTCGGGGTCCATCGGAGCGTCGACATTAAGAGCCGGATTGAAGTAGTTGCGCACATAGACCTCCCCCTCTTCATTGCGATGGAGAAAGCGCCGGTTGTTTCCGATCCCATAGACCATCCTCGATCCGCACCCGAGCCGCGCCGGGCGCATGTTCTTGCAGGCTTGAATGATGCCCTCGCCGATCAGAGGCACGACCCGGGGGATGCTGGTTTCGCCCGGCCCCGAGTGCGTGTGCGAGGCGGCGAAGATGACGTGCTGGATGCCCGTCTTGGGCATGACCAAGGCGCGAATCTGATCCAGATAATCTTCCGGAGGAGGGTAGATCATATCGCAGCTGACAATCGCGATCTTTTGCGTCCCATCGTCGATCACCAGCACGCGGGCCCAGATGCCCCCATCCAGGATCCCTTCCGAATTCCCCTTGCGCGCCCCGAAACCGCGCATCGTAGTCGGCAGAAAGCTGCCATCCTCGCGCCGCGGCGTGATGTCAATCTTCCCCACGCCGACCGAGACCGTGGGCGCCTGGTCGGTTGGTCCGACGACGGCCGATTCCGCTTCGCTCAACGGCTTCAACCGCCGGGCAGGGAGGAAGTACTTGACCTGCGGACAGGATTCCTGGGAGGCCAGCCACCTCACCCCGTTCAACAGAATCCTTTGCTCCTGGTCGCCCAAGGCAACATCCTGCCCTTCCGGTCCAGCGCCCAGGGCGAAACCAAACACCAGAACCTTGCCCTTTCCGCACAGCCCCATGACCCCGGCCGGAAAGAAATCGTCATTGTGCAGGAACGTCATGCCGTCCGGGCGGCCCCGCCAGAGATTGAAAATCGTCCCCGAGCGTGGTTTGAATACGTTGACGCCCTCGTTGATTGCGTATTCCGGAATCGCCCTGACCTCCTTGCTGCCTGCCTGTTTGCCGTAGGCAGGCAGACCGGCCCCGTAGAGAACATCGGCTACGCTGGAAAATAGTCCCTTGAATACCTCGGCCGATCCGGGACTTCCACAGAAGAACATGATCCGCCCGCCGGCGGCGACGTACTTGACCAGGAGCCCCCTCCATGCAGTGATCTGGACGTTTTTGGGTAGCTTCTCTATGGTCGGAACTATCAGCACGTCTGTGGTTCCGAGAGACTCTTCGGACAGATCGGCAACAGAAGTCAGATGGAGGTTCGGAACGCCCCTGAGGGCGCGGCCGATCTCGCGCCCCCCGAGGGTCTTGCCGCCTCCTTCGTCCCCACTGTATATCCCAACCTTTGTCTGAGGAACCGAAATGTCATCGACCCCCTTGCCAGCCGCGCAGTCGGACTTGAAAACAGATGCACCCATGACGCCCCATCTCATCATGGTACCTTCCTCCTTGCATTTCACCTAAAACGGCATTTTCCTGATCTCAAACTCTTTAGTCACCTGACAGGTCTTCCCGTCGGCGTCCTGACCCGAGATCGTGATCGTGCCCTTGCCCACCTTGCACTGGGCAGTGCTTATTTCGCCAAGGTAGTCATGGGCATATTCCGTCTCTTTTACTTCCTGCAGATTGGCCTTTATCTCCCGGCCGTCGGGATCGCTTACTTTGATTTCAACCTTCTTCAACGGCTTCAGCCCGACTACGGCCACCGTAATCGTCTGTATTCTGCCTTGGTGCCAGACCGCCGCGGGCGCCAGGGCGATACGAAGGAAGTTTTTATCGAGGTCGGCAGGGGCGTCGTCCACGAACTTGCCGTCCACGAAGTTGCCGCCACACACGAGCTTCTCCCCCTTGCCGCTGATGGCAGCTCCGCTGTCAAAGAAACTGTTACCCCTTATTACCACGTCAATGGGTCCCGAGCCCTCAGCCTTGAAATTCTTGGCTTGGCTCAGGTTAATGCCCTTGGAATTGCGGAAAAAGAAGTTGTCCAAGATCCGGCACTTGACGTCGCGCCTGCCCATGTAGCCGTTTCCCGAGACGCCCAGAGAAACCCCCTGCCAATGGTGGATGATATTGCCGCTGACCTCCCCCCACTCCTTAGCGGTAGAGCCGGCATAGCCAATCGCGGGGTTGGCTTCGGTGCATGCACCATGTTTACCCTGCCACATGGCGGGGGGGTAGCTCTCCAATTGCACTTTCCCATCATGAAAGAGATTGTTCCGCACAAAGGAGCCTTTCTCTCCCTCCTTCTGACGGAATGCTACACCGCCTGGGATCGCGCCGAGATTGCGGTAGATGTTGTTGGCGATCGTTGCTCCGCCTCCCCATGAGATGGATAGATAATTCACGGCACAGTTTTCAATGAGATTCCCATCGAACAGACCTCCGGTATCCAGGAGACCGTTTCCGTCGCTTTGGAAATTGTCGTGGAACCAGTTATTAATGACATAGCTCCCAAACATGGGCGTGTTACCGCAATGTACAACCTCGTTGCCGGCGAAGACGGCGGGCTCCTTTGGGGCGCCGGCGGAGCCGATTATGCTTCCCACCCCGTCCATGTAGGATATCTTGGAATCGGTAATCTTTAGCGCCCAGCCGGCATAGTTATGAGGTATCTGTATTCTCCCCCGATGGCCCGCGGCTTGATTCGAGGAAGTTATTTCACTTCTATCTATCTGGAGTGCGCCCTGCACCTGGAGGGTACAGCTATCCCCGAAGACCCACTTTTCGTTCGCTATCTTCAGTGCCGCGCCTCGCTTCACCAGGAGATAGGCAAGAAGGGTTACGTTGTCCCCTTCTTTCTTGAATTTGTTCGGGTCCTGGATTGCCGCGGCGATGTCCGCGGAGTTGGCTGTCCCGCCGCTGATTACTATGCCCGGCTTGCTGCCCTTTTCACCGCCAGGCAGTGGCGTCAAGAAGGGTGCGGGAGACAGAAATTCAATCCGGGCTGTCACCTGCGGCGCCGACGCGGCCGAAGGCGGCGGAGCCGCCTTCTCCTGGGCCGGGATCTCGCGCAAGCCGACCCCGGCCAGCAGGAACACGAAAATCCAACATCTCATCATGGCACAGTTCTCCTTGCATTCGATTTAAAACGGCATTTTCCTGATCTCAAACTCTTTAGTCACCTGACAGGTCTTCCCGTCGGCGTCCTGACCCGAGATCGTGATCGTGCCCTTGCCGACCTTGCACTGGGCAGTGCTTATTTCGCCAAGGTAGTCATGGGCATATTCCGTCTCTTTTACTTCCTGCAGATTGGCCTTTGAGTCAGTTTCAAAAATCCTGCCAACACGATCGAGTATGTCCCTCCATCCCCTGAAAATGGACAATTTTTGGCGCTGTTGAGGGTCGTGCTCCGTCACGACCGTTTTGAAAAGGACTTTTGAAACTGACTCCTTTATCTCCCGGCCGTCGGGATCGCTTACTTTGATTTCAACCTTGGTCAACGGCTTCAGTCCGACTACAGCCACGGTAATCGTCTGTATTCTGCCTTTGTGCCAGACCGCCGCCGGCGCCAGGGCGACGCGTAGGAAGTTCTTATCGAGGTCTGTCGGAACGTCATCCACGAACTTCCCGTCCACGAAGTTACCGGACCGGACCATGTTAACGGCCTGGCCGACAATGCCGGAGCCGCTTTTGAAGATGCAATTATCCTTCAGCACAACATCAATGGGCCAGCCGCTGCCGTGGTAGGCGCTATCGTTAAATTGAATCCCCTGGCTGTTGGCGAAGAGCATATTTTCCAGAATCCTCGCCTTGGTGCCGGTGATGACGCCAGGTCCGTTCCGGCTAACAGCTATCGCGCAGTAGTTGAAACCACGGATGATGTTGCCGCTGACCTCGCCCCATTCCTGGGCGCCGGTGGCGTAGTAGCCGATTACAACTACAGGGTCTGAACGTTCTTTGTTGCCGGTATTGTCGAAGAAGTTATTTCTGATGAAGGTTCCTTTAGTGCCGGCCTTTTGTCGGAAGAGCACTGTTCCCGGGACGTAGCCGAGATTCCGATAAACATTATTCGCCACGGTCGCCCCAAGTCCATAGGACATCGAGAGATAGTTCACCGTGGAATTCTCGATGAGATTGCCGTCAAAGAGCCCAATGCCTTTGTTGATTTCCAAGTCGATGAGACCGCCACAGTCGCTATCCGGGGCATCCTTGCCGGGGCCGCTCAGCTTCTGAACGTTGTCGTGGAACCAGTTATTGATGAGCTTCCCCCCATTGGTTGGACAGTTTTCCGGTTAAAATAAGAGATAGTTTCTTGTATGTCCACCTCCGTTTTTGCTCTTGTTTCCACGCTTGGTAATGGTTCCCCACGCCGGCTATTTTT
>Ga0180014_1000538_pt1 | contig 10298 bp, 8 predicted proteins | sample KR13_S1_MetaG_FD_116507 | JGI IMG/M metagenome (GOLD analysis project Ga0180014, IMG submission 116507) | Groundwater microbial communities from the Olkiluoto Island deep subsurface site, Finland - KR13_S1_MetaG | ecosystem: Environmental > Aquatic > Deep subsurface > Groundwater | place... | reverse complement strand
GAAATCCGTGTCGGGGTTGAGGAGCAGATCCGCCGCGAGCCGGACAAAGTCCGCCCCTTGCTGCGGCTGCTGGCCGTCTCGCGCAACCTCGAACGAATCGCCGACTGCGCCACGAACATCGCCGAGGACGTGATCTACATGGCCGAGGGGCGCATCATCCGGCACAACAAACCGGATTCTTAACCGACTGGCCCGCCGCGTTGACGGATCGAGATGCCGCCAATAAACTTACGACACCGGCGTGTTCTGTTTTCTATTCCCCTCAAAATATCATGCCCGATAAATCAATCGAACAACTGGCGATCGACACCATTCGGACCCTCTCGATGGACGCCGTTCAGGCGGCCGGCAGCGGTCACCCCGGCACGCCCATGGCCCTGGCCCCGGCGGCCTACGTGCTTTTCAACGAAGTGCTCCGCTACGATCCAGACCAGCCCGCCTGGCCCAACCGCGACCGGTTCGTCCTTTCCTGCGGACACGCCTCGGCGCTGCTCTACGCCGCGCTGCACCTGGCGGGGGTAAAGCAGTTGGACGACGACGGCCGGCCGACCGGCGAGCCGGCGGTTTCGCTGGACGACCTGCGCCGGTTTCGGCAGTTGCACGGCCGTTGCCCCGGCCATCCCGAGTTCGGACATACCAGCGGCGTGGAGACCACCACCGGCCCGCTCGGCCAAGGGATCGGCAACAGCGTGGGAATGGCAATCGCCTCCCGCTGGTTGGCCGCGCGATACAACCGGCCGGATTTCGATCTGTTCGACTTCAACGTTTATGCACTGTGCAGCGACGGCGATTTGATGGAGGGCGTCGGCGGCGAGGCCGCATCGCTGGCCGGACACCTAAAACTCTCGAACCTCTGTTGGATCTACGACGACAATCACATCACCATCGAGGGCGACACTCGCCTGAGCTTCAGCGAGCACGTGGCCGCGCGCTTCGCCGGTTACGGTTGGAACGTCGTCCGAGTTTCGGACATCAACTCGCTGAACTCGCTGCGCAACGCCATCCGCTCGTTTCGCGAGTCGAGGCCGGCATCAGAGGACTCGCCGCCGACCGCCCGGGCACACTCCTTGCAGCGGGTGACGTTGGACGACTTGTGCGAACAGTGTACGCCCGGCCGGCCCACGTTGATCATCGCCCGCAGCGTCATCGGTTTCGGCTCGCCGAACAAGGCGGGCAGCCACGACGCCCACGGAGCGCCGCTGGGCGACGAGGAAATCAGACTTACCAAAACGGCATACGGCTGGCCGGAGAATGAAAAATTCCTCGTGCCCGACGAAGTGCGGAAGCACTTCGCCACGGGAATCGGAGAGCGGGGCAAGAAGCTGTACGCCGACTGGACCGCGAAGTTCGACCAATACAAGGCCGAGTATCCCGAGCAGGCCGCTGAGTTGGAGCGGATCGGGCGGCGCGACTTGCCCGACGGATGGGACGCCGACATCCAACCTTTCCCCGCCGACGCGAAGGGGATGGCCGGCCGGGCATCGTCGGGAAAAGTGCTCAACCAGATAGCGCCGCGCGTCCCGTGGCTGTTGGGCGGCTCGGCCGATCTGGCGCCGTCGAACAATTCCCTGCTGAAGTTCGAGGGGGCCGGCGACTTCGAGCCCGATAATTACGCCGGGCGAAACTTCCACTTCGGAATCCGCGAGCACGCAATGGGCACGGTCTGCAACGGAATGGCCCTCTGCGGACTGCGGGCCTACGGGGCCACCTTCTTCGTCTTCTCCGACTACATGCGACCCTCGATCCGGCTGGCCGCGCTGATGGGGCTGCCGGTGTTCTACATCTTCACGCACGACTCGATCGGCGTCGGCGAGGACGGACCGACGCATCAGCCGGTCGAGCATCTGGCGGCGTTGCGGGCGATTCCCAACCTCCTGGTGTTCCGCCCGGCCGACGCCAACGAAGTGGCCGAGGCATACAAGGTCGTCCTGCCGTTAAAGGACCAACCGGCCGCGCTGGTGCTGACGCGCCAGAACCTGCCCACGCTCGACCGCGCGAAGTACGCCCCGGCCGACGGATTGCACCGCGGAGGCTACGTCCTGGCCGACTCTCCCGACGGACGGCCGGAAGTGATCCTGATCGGCACCGGCAGCGAGGTGTCGCTGTGCGCGGCCGTCTACGAGAAGCTGCTGGCCGATGGGGTCCAGGCGCGTGTGGTGAGCATGCCCTGCTGGGAGTTGTTCGATGTCCAACCGGCCGAGTACCGCGAGGCTGTCCTGCCGCCGGAGGTGACGCGGCGGGTGGCCGTCGAACTAGGCGTCCGACAGGGCTGGGAAAAGTACATCGGCCCCAGCGGAACGTTTATCGGCATGTCCACGTTCGGCGCGTCCGCGCCGGCGTGTACGCTGCTGGAGCACTTCGGCATTACGGTCGAGAACATCGTATCCGCCGTTAACCAAGCATAAAGCCGCGTTGTGTGAGTCGTGCTGGTGGTTTTACGTAATGCAGTACAACCTCAACGAGTCTTTATGATTTTTTCGTACTCGTCGTGACCGCCGATCCAGACCCAAATGCGATCGGTTCCATCCTCGACCGCCAAAACGCGGTGCGCAAGGCCAACTCTTGCCGACCAGAAACGTCCCGCCTTTTTCAATTGCAGCGATGGATGCCCTGGATTGTCCCTCAAGAGTCGAAAATTCTTGTCCGCCAGCAACCGAACATTCTTGGGCAGACGCCAATACCTCAGCCAGAACCGATCGGTGGTCCGATGCATCAGAGGTCCTTCAATTGATTGTTCTTTTTCGCCTCCTCAGCTTCCCGCAAGAGGAAGTCCAGCTTACCGCTCTCCGCGTCCGCCTCGATTTGCCGGTCCCATTCCTGCCAGTCACGTTCAAGAAACCACCGTCTGAGTTGAGAATACTCTTCTTCCGGCAGCAAAGAGATGGCACTCTCAATTTCTTCAACTTTGGTCATCTTCTTGACTCCGTCTAATGAATGTATTTTTTCGTTGCTTTACGAGGTAACCGTTCACCATTGGTAATCTTCCTCAAGTATCCGCTTGATCGTGGGCTTTGTCAAACCCGACCGGGGGCGGTTTCCGTTTCTCGGTATTGTGCCAGTGCATTGAAAAGTGAAGCGATCATCTCCTCGGTGTGTCCGGCGGTGAGACTGACGCGCAACAGGGCCTCGCCCTCGGGCACGGTCGGCGGGCGAATGGCCGGCACGAACAATCCGCGCTCGAGAAGTTTCGCCGACAGCGCCGTTGCACGACGCGGATCGCCGACGATAACCGGAACGATCTGACTCGCCGAGGCGCCGGTGTTCCAGCCTTGACCGCGCAGTTCGTCGCGCAGCGCTTGCGCGCGGGCCAACAGCGATTCGCGCCGTTGCGGTTCGTCGCGCACGACGTCCAACGCCGCCAGGGCAGCGGCCGACCCGGCGGCCGGAGCGGCCGTGGAAAAGACGTACGACCGGGCGCGGTTGACCAACCACTCGATCAGCGCCGTACGGCCGGCGACGAACCCGCCCGAGCATCCCAACGCCTTGCTGAGCGTGCCGACGCACACGTGAACTCGGTCTTCGACGCCGAAGTGTTCAGCGGCGCCGCGCCCGTTGCGTCCGAAGACGCCCGTGGCGTGGGCCTCGTCCACAAGGAGCATCGCCCGATGGCGCTCGGCCAGTTCGGCCAATTCGGCCAGCGGGGCCAGGTCGCCGTCCATGCTGAACAGCCCGTCGGTGACGATCAGCCGGCGGCGGCAACGCCCCGACGCCTCCAATAACTCGGCCAATCGGCGGCAATCGTTGTGAGGATAAACCCGCACGTCGGCCCGCGATAGCCGGCAGCCGTCCCAGAGGCTGGCGTGGTTCTTGCGGTCGCAGTAGACCGCGTCGCCCGCTCCGGCCAGGGCGGCGATCGCACCCAGGTTGGCGGCGAAACCGGAAGAAAACAACAAGGCCGCTTCGGTCCCCTCGAACTCGGCCAATTGCTCCTCCAATCGCCGATGCAAGGCGGCGCGGCCGGTGACCAGCGGACTGGCCCCGCTTCCCCAACCCACGCGGGCGGCGGCTTCCGACGCGGCGCGGCTCAATCGCGGATCGGAGGCCAGGGCGAGATAGTCGTTCGAGCCGAAGTTGATCAACTCCCGCCCGTCGATCGACAGCCGGACGGATTGCGGGCCTTCATGGGTCAGCGGTCGGCGGCGGAGGTGTTGCCGCTCGAGCGAGGCCAGTTCGTCGTCGATCCACGACAAAGGATTCATCTGCGGCGGCGGAAATGATTGTTTTGCGAAACCGCAAGCGGCGAATCGGAGACCTGCGAAACCGCAAGCGGCGGTTGAATTTTCACTACCCACTATCCACTATCCACTATCCACTACCTTCACCAGCACCCGGTTTCCACGGACTTTGACCACTTCGACCGCCGCGCCGCGTTCGATCAACTCGCCGTCGGCGATAACGTCTACCAGCAGGTCTCCGAAGCGGGCCTTTCCGCCGGGGGTGAGTTGCGTGGCGACCGTTCCCCGTTGGCCCACCAGGTCGTTGAAATCGACCAGCGCCTCGCGTCGGCCGATGGTTTCGGCCTCTTCGCCCACCGGCGGTTCGAGCAGAAAGTGTCCGAACAATCGCGAGCGCGGCAACCGATGTCGCAACAACACGGCTATGACAATAATTCCGACCATCGCCCCGGCAATGCTCAACAACGAGCGTTGAAGCTGTCCGAACTGATACTCGTTTTTCGGCCAGACGAACGTTTGGCTGGCCAGCACCAACGAGGTGAGCACCATCGTCCCGCCGCCGAGTCCAAAGATGCCGAAGCCGGGAAGGACGAACAACTCCATCAGCAGGCAGCTAACTCCGGCGATGAAGAGCGAGGCCTCCAGCCATCCGGCGGTGCCGCCGAGGTATCGGCTCCAGAAGAAGAGGAGGAAGCAGACGGCCGCCAAAAAACCGCCGACGCCGATACCCGGCGAGTGTAGTTCGATGTAAAGTCCGGCTCCGCCGCACAACAGCAGCAGCACGGCCACGCCCGGCGAGGCCAATGCCCGGATTAAGATGTCCGCCCAGCCCGGCTCGACCAGCGTCGGATCGTTTTCCAGTCCGTAGTATTTTTTGAAACCGGCGAAGTCGTCGACCACTCGGTTGGCCAAGTGGTATCGTTCGGCCTGATCGCCACTGAGTTCCAACGGCGCGCCGGGAGTCGTGACCAGCGTCTCTTTTTTCCATTGTTCCGGCGCCGGCTGCCCTTTAAGCTCTTCGTCGGAGAAGTATTCCACGTCGCCCAGCCGCGTACAACGGAACACGTTGAGATTCGGATCGATCATCGCGGCCATCAGCGACCAGGAACGTCCTTTGCGGGGGGCCAACTCCTTGCTTATCACTTGCAGGGCGTCGTCGATCTCCTCTTTGCTCGGCTGGCCGGCGCCGGGGCCGCCGAGTTTCGCCCGCGGATGGACCACCAACTGATCGCAGGCCAGCGCGACGATCGCCGCGTCGGAGAGGGCCTCGTTGGGCACGTATGCCACCGTGCGAACGCGGCCCGGGTCCAAATCGAACGCCAGGAAGTTCGCCATCCGCATGGCATCCACCAACGATCCGCCGGGGCTGTCTATCCATAGACATACAAAGTTGGCGTTGTGATCGCGGACCTGGTCCTCGATCATCCGTTGTGCCCGATCGACCGAATCGGAGCGGATCGGTCCTTGCAGATCGACGCGTACCGCGCGCCAATCGCCCTCGAGCGAGGGATCGTCCACGAGTGCCGTGGGCGGCAGTTCCAGGGCGTCGGCAACCCCGCGGCGGTTGTCGGCAAGATAGCTGGCGAACCCCATCCGCCGAGCGTCCTCGCCGGAGAAGACGCCCGGCTCGCCGGCCCGCTTGACCACCTCGGGCTGCTTTGCGGCGCGGCGTTTTTTCAGTTCCTCCAGTCCTTCGGTTGTGACGAATTCCGGGCCCACCTCGGTCTCGACCCGCAGGACTTTGATTGCCCGGTCCAACATCCCCAGCGCCAGCGGGGTGGGCACGGTCCGCCGTCGGCCGGCGATCTCGGTATAAGCGCTTCGTTGCGTGGGCGTGATGATCTTTTCGTCGATGCCCGCCGCGCCGATCGAGGCGCTTTGGGCCATGATGATCTCCTCGCAGGCGATGGCCGGCAACACGGCGTGGCCCTCGATCGGCCGGGGCAGATAGGCCGCGGTCCGCACCGCACTGAGTTCTTCACTAGAGATGAAGCTGGCCAGGTCGTGGGCGGCGCCGAAATCGCTCCCCCGGCCAAAACTCTTCTGACCCTTCGGAACGTCGAACTCGAAGACCAACACCAGCCGGGCGTTTTCTTGCTTGGCCTTTTCGATCGCCCGACGGACCATGCGCCTGGTCCGCTCGAACGTTTGCCCGGTGATCGGCAGCGGGACGTGGATAAACCGTCCGATCCGCTGCGGGGTTTTTGGTTTTGGCTCGTCTTGGGCGGCCGCCCGACGGGCGAATCCGCAACAAAAAGCCATTATCAGCAGCGCCGCCGCGCCGGCGACGATCCACCGGCCGGCAGTCGCCGATCCGTAATGTGCGTGGGGAATTGGCATGGCTAGGGAACCTCCACTACCTGATTATATGGTTCCCGGCCGCGCCGTCAATTCGGGGGAGCGAATATCCTCATTCCCACGCAGAGCATGGGAACGAGATGGGACGCCTTACCGTCGCCCGTCGGTCGATGGCCGTCGGTGGGCCTGGGCGGACGGCGACTCGTCGGGGACCAGTTGCCAACCCAGCGGCGTGTGCGGCCGGAACGGATTGCCCTGGAAGAATTTCAAGGGATCGTTCACCACGATGTCGTGGAACTGGTATACCCCGTAGCTTTTCCCGTTGGGTTCGACGATCCGCAGAGCGAACGGCGACATTCCCTGCGCGGCGATGATGAATTGCGCGTGGTGGAAGTTTGCGGTGTCCTGCTGGAAGCGCGGATATGCCTCGAGCCAAATCTGGTCCTTGGCGTCGCGCGGCGTGACGATGCGGATGAAGTACCGCTGTTTGAGGGTCTTGGCCTCGGAGCCGAACATGAACGGCAGCGGACTGTCGGCTATCGCCTTGCCCTGAATCTCGGGCGGCAGCTTGTGCTCGATCACCTGTCTTTTGACGGGATCATATTCAAAGATCGACTTGCCGTCGCAAATCCAATGCTCCGCCCGATGGTCTTCGATGGGGACTTCGCGGCCGTCTTTCTCGGTCGTTTCCAAGCGGAACAGCCCCCGGTCGGGCGTGGCAAACTTGATTACGCCCGACTCGATGTACTTGGGCTGGAGCGGTTGGTTCGGCTGCGGCGTCTGGAACACGGCGTCGTAAATCCAGCGCTTGAAGCGGCAGTCGAAGGTCTTGATCTTCCGGTTGCGCTGCTCCCACAAGTTCAACACCCGGTCCACTTGGGCCTCTTGCTGGGGCGTCAGCGTGAAAGGTGGCCGAGGCGGCTGCGGCGGCGCGGGTCGTTGCGCCGCGGGTAGACGCGACGCGCGACGCTCCAGAGTCGGCAACCGCGGACGCACCGGCTGGTCCGGACCGCGCTGAGGATGCGTTTGCGCAAACGCCGCCGCCGTCATTAGAGCGAAACCGAGCAACACGATTGCGACAATGCGTGGGTACATCGCGGCACTCCTGGAAAAAATCCGTTTGAACGGCGATTGTAACAAGAATCCGGCCGTCGCCCTATGGCAGTTTTGCCCCATGATTCCTCTCGTTCCCATGCTCCGCGTGGGAACGCACTTTGTTCTCGTTCCCATGCTCCGCGTGGGAACGCACTTGCTTGGACGCTCTGCGTCCCATGGACGTAACTCCCGAGTATGGCACGTTTTTTGCCGTGGCGGACGCGGAGCGTCCGGTCTCGTGTGTTCCCACGCAGAGCGTGGGAACAAGGAGCAATTTACTTCGGCCGCTCGGGCGACCAGACCGGACGTTTCATCTTCGGCTTGCGGTCGCGGGCGGCCATCCGCGGCGCGGGCCGAGAGATATTGACCGGCGGCGGCTCGACGCGCCGGGCCTCGAGCGCCGGAATTTGCTGCTCGGTTCGATCCAGTTCGGCGGGCGTCCAGCGGCTCGAACGGTCGCCCGGCAACGCAATCTCGATCGGCATATCGTCCTGCAACTTCCGGCCGTCCGCCGTTACGTAGCGCGTGAACAGATGCAGCTTGTTGTGCTTCGGACGTTCGTCGGGCCAGGCCATCATCAGATGGATCGCCAGGGAAGAGCCCGAGCGACGGAACAACTCGGCGGTTTCGGCGGCGGTGTATTCCCACCGGGCAACGCAGACCGCCTTCCCCTCGGCGTCGGTTATGGCCGGATCGAGCACCACCACGCTGATCTCCGCCGGGGCATCGACCGCCCGGCCCGCGGCGTCGCGCGGCTCGACGACCGCCATCAACCCTTGGTCGCCGTCGGCGCCGCCGCCGTTGATCCCGCCGGTCATCGTGCGATTCAAGGCGATTGTAGTCGCCCGGCGGCTGTCGCCCGACGGCCTGATCGGCGCGCCCAATAGCGGAACAACGGCCGAAACGCCGTCGTTGTCCGTCCGCGCGGCAGGCGCCTCGGCGTCCTTCTCCAACGCCGGACCGGACGGTCCGCGCAAGTGTTCGGGCACGTCGGGCGCCCCGGGAGGCACCAACGAGTCGGGCACTCCCTCCGTCGGGCGCGAGGGCAACTCAATCGCCGGCGGAGTCGCTCCGCTCGGCGGCGCGGAACCGGAACGGCGCGACGGCGCGGCCTCCGGTTCCGACGATCTCGGCCGCCAGTCATCGCTGCAAGAGCTTGTATCCTGCAAGTCTTCGAGCGCCCACTTCAGACGGTAGATTTCGTCTTCCTTGCGGCGCAGTTCACGTTCCAAAATTTCCCTGGCCGGATCGCTGCGGCACCCGGCGATTGCCAACAGGAGCAAGCCCACGACGGCGAAACGCCACGTTTTCATAAAGACCTCGCGCGTAGCAACAGGGCGCCTCCCCCCGCGGCGCGGCAGTTATTGACTCTCAGAAAAGTAATGACGCAATAGAATAGCCGGGGGCCAACAGCCCCCGGTTATTTTGATAACGATATTCCCGTCGGTTCCAGTGGGCGGTGAACCGCCCACCCCTCATTCACTAACCACTGGCTACTGGCTACTGGCCACTAACTCTTAATCTGCCCCGCGTGTTCGATTACGTGATCTATCAGTCCGTATTCCAGGGCCTCCTCGGCCGACATGAAGCGGTCGCGGTCGGTGTCTTGTTCGATCTTTTCCAGCGGGTGGCCGGTGTGCTTGATGAGTATGCGGTTGAGCCGTTCCTTGACCTTGATGAACTCCTTGGCGTGGATGAGGATGTCCGCGGCCGTGCCTTCGGCGCCGGCCAGGGGCTGATGGATCATGATCCGCGAGTTGGGCAGGGCCTTGCGCTTGCCGGCGGCGCCGGCGGCCAGCAGGACGGCCCCCATCGAGGCGGCCTGGCCGATGCAGTACGTCGCCACGGGACAATCGACGAACTGCATCGTGTCGTAGATGGCCAGCCCGGCGGCGATGCTCCCGCCGGGCGAGTTGATGTAAAAATGGATGTCCGACTTGGAGTCTTCCGACTGGAGAAAGAGCATTTGCGCGACTACCGCGTTGGCCACCTCGTCGTTTACCTGCGAGCCGAGGAAGACGATGCGGTCCTTCAGCAGGCGGCTGTAGATGTCCATCGCCCGCTCTTCGCGGCCGCTCTTTTCGATGACGTAGGGTATTAGGGGCATGGGAGATAGTGGCTAGTGGTCAGTGGCTAGTGGTCATTAGTGGGTAGTGGCGAGTGGAGAGCAAAAACCGCTTGCGGCTTCGCAACTGGTCACTGGCAACTGGCCACTGACCACCGGCCACTGACCACTATTTCTCCTCTTCCTCCTCAACATTTGCTTTCTGCTTGGTGAGGATGTCGTCGACGATGCCGTATTGCTTGGCCTGTTCGGCTGTCATGTAAAAATCTCGGTCGGTGTCCTTTGCGATCCGCTCGATCGGCTGGCCGGTGTGGTCGGCGAGAATCGTGTTGAGCGCTTCGCGGGTTTGGAGGATTTCATTGGCTTGGATTTCGATGTCGGAGATCTGTCCACCCACTTGGCCGTAGGGCTGGTGGATCATCACCTTGGAGTGCGGCAGTGCGAACCGTTTGCCCTTGGCGCCGCCGGCCAGCAGCACCGCGCCCCCGCTGGCCGCCAAACCGACGCAGTACGTGGCCACCGGGCAACCGAGAATCTGCATCGTGTCGTAAATGGCCAGCGTTGCGGTAACGCTGCCGCCGGGCGAATTGATGTAAAAATGGATGTCCTTGCGGCGGTTCTCGCTCTGCAAGTACAACAGCTTCATCACGAGTTCGTTGGCGTTG
>Ga0180014_1000537_pt1 | contig 10318 bp, 8 predicted proteins | sample KR13_S1_MetaG_FD_116507 | JGI IMG/M metagenome (GOLD analysis project Ga0180014, IMG submission 116507) | Groundwater microbial communities from the Olkiluoto Island deep subsurface site, Finland - KR13_S1_MetaG | ecosystem: Environmental > Aquatic > Deep subsurface > Groundwater | place... | reverse complement strand
CCGGGCATCGATTTTCTCTGGCAACTCCAGAATGAAAAGAAACCGGAGATATATGGCAATGTCGTGGTCGTAGGCGGCGGCAACACCGCTATCGACGCCGCCCGCTCCGCCAAGAGGCTGGGAGCTGACAAAGTAACCCTGTTGTACCGGCGCACCCGCAACGAAATGCCGGCCCACCACATGGAGATCGATGCGGCGCTGGATGAAAATGTCGAATTGATCCTGCTTGCCGCTCCCAGCGAACTGATTCAGGAAAACGGCCGGCTCAAGGCCCTGACCTGCATCCGCATGGAGCTGGGCGAAGCGGACGCCAGCGGCAGGCGCAGCCCGGTGCCAGTGCCCGGCTCGGAATACCAACTGCCCTGTGATTTCGTCATATCGGCCATCGGCCAGGACGTGGACCTCTGCGGCCTGCAAAAAAATCCCCAGCTGCAATCCACCAAGTACAATACACTGGTATTCAACCAAGGCACATTTGAAACATCACTCCCGGGCGTTTTTACCGGCGGGGACATGGCCACCGGGCCGGCCGTGGCCATTGACGCCATTGCCCATGGCAAGATCGCCGCTAACGCCATTGATCACCATGTCCGATCCGGGCAAGCCGCGGGCGAAGAAAAAGAGTTCATCAGCCGCAAGGATATCTTCGGGGATATTCCCGACAGCGATTTCTCCCAGTTCGCCAAGATCGCTAAAGAAAAAATGCCCGAACTGCCCGCTTCGAAAAGGGCGAAAACCTTCGCCGAAGTCGAACTGGGTTTCAGCGACCAGCAGGCAAAAAACGAAACCCGCCGCTGCCTGGAATGCGGATGTTCCGCTTATTTTGAGTGCGCTTTGCGCAAGCACGCCGTAGATTTTAAGATCGACCTGAAAAAATTCATCGGCGAAGTGCGCAAGTACTCAGTGGACAAAGCTCATCCTTTTATTACCCTGGACCCCAATAAGTGCATCGCCTGCGGTCGCTGCGTGCGCACCTGCTCGGAGATCCTGAAGGTCTCTGCCCTGGGCTTCGTCTACCGCGGCTTCAAGTCGGTGGTCCGTCCCTCAATGGAAAAAAAGCTTCTGGAAACCAATTGCATATCCTGCGGCAACTGCATCGCCGCCTGTCCCACCGGAGCCATTGCCGAGCATCTGCCCTTCGTCAAACCGGGGCCATGGGCGGGCAAAAAGCATTTATCCATCTGCCATTTTTGTTCGGTCGGTTGCGTTTTGCAGTACAAGGTCTTCGATCAAGACACATTTTCTGCGGAAGGATTCAACGGCGATTCCCACAACAAGGGGTATTTGTGCCATAAGGGTCGTTTCGCTTATCGCTATATGCTTGACGAGCAGCGCCTGCTCAAACCCATGCTGAAAGGCAAAAAGGGGTTGCAGGAAACTTCCTGGGAAAAAGCGCTGGCTCATGCCGCAAAAAAAATAAATGCCATCAGTAATAAATATGGTCCTGAAGCCGTGGCCGTTTTCGCCTCACCGCGGCTAACCAACGAAGAACTGTATCTGCTACAAAAATGGGCGCGCGCCGGATTCAAAACCAACCTGATCGGCAGCTTCAACAATATGTTCAACGGCCGTGATCTGGACGCACTGGATGAGATGTTTGGCTTGACCGCCTCCACGACCACCATGGATGAATTCAAAAACGCCGATGTCATCATGGTCATGAACGCCGAATTAACCGAAAACAACCTGGTTGCCGAGCTGAAAATCAAGGAAGCCATGAAAAAAGGCGCCCGCCTGGTGGCCGTCAGTTCATCGGAGAATTCCCTCAGCAAGATCGCCGATCTCTGGCTCGATCCCAAACGCGGGACCAACACGGCCCTGCTGGCTGGCATCGCCAATAAACTGATCAAAAAAGAAATGATCGACAGCGACTTCATCAGCCGCCGCACGGAAAATTTCCCCCAGTATCAAGCCTCCATTGCCAAGCTGGACAGAAAAGAGACCGTTGAAACCACGGGAGTCCAACCGGAAAAATTCGACCAAATCGTGGCCATGCTCTCTGGCAGGCCCAATTTTATCGTTGTGTATGGCATAGACCAATGTCTGGAAAAATCACGGGACGACTTGAAAGCGCTGGGGAATCTGATGTTGCAGCAGGGCAAAACCGGCCAGCCCGGCAATGGCCTGATCCTGATCAGCGAATTCGCAAATTCCCAGGGGCTGCTGGACATGGGCGTTGATCCCCGCTACCTGCCCGGAGGCGTCCGCTATGGCGATCCTGCTATCAGCCGTTTCCAGAAATTGTGGAACATCAGTCCAGATCAGATTTTCAACCCGGTTGATCTTGGGGAAAGATTCAGCAATAGCAAAATCAAGGCCCTGCTAATATTTGGTGAAAACCCCCTAGCCGTAACTACAGCAGGCAAGATGCTGGCTGCTGTTGAATTCACCCTGGTTGTTGATTTTTTTATGAGCGCCAGCGCATCAGAAGCCAACGTAGTATTGCCGGCATCGACGCCGCTTGAGAGTTCAGGGACTTTTACCGCTTGCGACCGCCGTTTGCAGCACAACCAGGCGATATTTCCTCCCAAAAACGGGATGGCCAACTGGGAGATTATTTGCCGCTTGGCCGAAAAAACAACCCAATCCATGCAATTTAAAAACACAGATGCTGTTTTTAAAGAGATCCAGCAAGCCAACCCCTTTTACCAAAATGTTGAAATGGGCGGCTTCTGGGGAAAAAACCTGTTCCGGGAAAGCTTCCACACTGCCAACGGCAAGGGGAAATTCCTGCCGCTAACCATCGAAATCGCCACCTGCAACCAGGAGAAACAACCGCTGCTTGCCAGCGAAAACTACATCCAAACTAAAATTAAAAACAAACTGGTGGTATAATGCCCCCGTTGCACTAAAAAGGTTGAAAAGTGAAAAAAAACATCCAGCGCAAAGAATGCATTGAATGCGCCCGAAAGCTCGAATACGATCTTAAGGAAAGGATCAAAGAACTTGAATGCCTGTACATCATCAGTTCCCAGATTGAGTCCGGGAAGAACCTGGGACAAATATTGGAAAATTCTGCGGCAAATCTGGTCAAGGGGTTTCAATATCCCGAGATGGCGTGCGCGGCCATTATTCTGGACCAAAGCCAATATACTCCCGGAACCATATCCTGCGACAATATCAAGGCTTCGCTCCACTCCGATATCGTGGTCAACGGCAAGACCCGGGGTTGCGTCAAGATCGGTTATTTGAAGGAAGGCGATTTTCTCGAGGAAGAAAAAAAGCTCATCAAGGAAATCGGCCACATGATCTCCAAGGCTGTTGAAAAGCATGAACTGCAGCTGGAATTAAAAAAATATGTCGGCAACTTGAAAGACCTGGTTAAAGCCAAAACCCAGGAATTGGAGAAATCCACAAAGCGATTTGAGGATCTTTTCGAAAATGCCCCTGACGGGATCGTCATATCAAAACGGAACGGAGACATTCTCAAGGCTAATCGAGCCTTTTACCGGATGCTTCACTACCCCGAAGACGGGTCGGTCAAACTGAATTTTGTCAAAAACAAATTGTATGCCAATATCCCCCGCATCAGGCCGTTTATTTTCAAGAAACTTAAAGAAAAAGGATTCTTGGAAGGGATGGAGATGAGTTTGATCGACTCCAGGGGCAAACAGTGTCCAGTAATAGGATCCTTCATCTATGTGGATTTTGATGGCCGGCACTGCATCGAGGAGGTCTACAAGGATATCCGCCTACGCAAGGAGCTGGAACAAGAGTTAATCCGGCAAAACGAAAACCTTGAAAAGATCGTCCAGACCAGGACGGCCGACCTGGAAAAGCAGAAGGACCTTCTGGTCAATAAAAACAAGGAACTGGTTTCGCTGACCGATAAGCTGAAGGAAAGCCGGAACAAGCTACAGACGCTCTTTGACGCCATAACCGACCAGGTGGTCATGATAGACCGGGACTTCAATATCAAGATGGCCAACCGCAAGGAGGGGACCCACAGCGGCAAATGCCACAAAAAAATCTTTAACTTGTCGCGGCCATGCGACAGATGCCCGGGGGCAATGGTTTTTCAACAGAAAAAGTCGATCACTCTGGAGCAAAAATACGGCGACGAGTATTACTTGCTGCAGGCTTACCCGATTTTTGATGACCGGGGTGAAGTGGAGGGCGTGTTGGAGTTCTCCCGCCTGATCACCAAGCAGAAAAATATGGAAATCCAACTGATGCAAACCGACAAACTGGCCTCGCTCGGGCAGCTTGTCTCGGGTATCGCCCATGAAATCAACAACCCCAACACCTTTATTCGCGGCAACGTGTCGATCATTCAAGAAGCCATGAAGGACATTCTTCCCATTTTGGACGATTATTCCCGCAATGACAGGAACCTGCAGGTCGCCCGCTTGAATTACGACGTTTTTAAAAGCAACATACTGATTTTGTTGGATGATATGGCTCAGGGCACCAATCGCATCAAGACGATCGTGGAAGGGTTGCGCAAGTTTGCCAAAAGGGATGACGGCGTATTGAACGATGAGGTGGACCTCAATGATATCATTCAAAACTGCCTGCGTCTTGTTGCCAATCAGATCGGCAGAAAGGCCAAAGTCAATCTTGAGCTGAACGGGAATATCCCGAAAGTTAAAGGCAATTCTCAACGCCTGGAACAGGTGGTCGTCAATATCCTGATCAACGCCTCACAAGCCATCGAAAAAAAAATGGGGGCCATTGAGATCTCGACATCATTTTTGGAAAAGGAGAATGAAGCCCTGCTGAAAATAAGCGATGACGGCAAAGGCATTGACGGAAAAACCCTGAAGCAGATCTTCGATCCTTTTTTTACAACCAAAAGAAACCAAGGCGGGACCGGACTCGGTCTGTCCATCGCCTATGGGATAATCAAAGAACACAAGGGCCGGATCGAAGTGGAAAGCAAATTGGACTCGGGCACCACTTTTTCAATATACATACCGGTCTCGCAAAAGGAAAACCCATGAAGAAAATCCTGGCCATAGACGACGATCAGGCGGTTTTGAACTACCTGAACATCATGCTGTTGCAAACCGGGGCATACGAGGTTTCAACGCTCGTTAACAGCTCCAAAGCTTTTCATGAATTGAAAAACAGCAACTACGATCTGCTGCTTTTGGATATGGACATGCCCGACGTGAGCGGATTGGACATCTTGAAGCATATCAAGGAAAAAAACATTGATATCGAAACCATCGTCTTGACCGGGGTGGAAGATGTAGAGTTGGCTGTTTCGGCAATGAAACTCGGTGCTTTCGACTATCTGACCAAACCGGTTGATAATGACCAATTGCTGAAGATCATTAAAACTGTCTTGGAAAACCGCAGGGACAATAGCGCCATGGAGGCGGAAATCGCGGTTTCCAGGGAACATTTGCAATTCAAGGACGCTTTCAAGGATATCATTACCCAGAATAAAGAAATGATCAGGATTTTCCAAATGGTTGAAAAAATGGCGCAGCCTGACAACAGCATTCTGATCTGGGGTGAAAGCGGCAGCGGCAAGGAGCTGATCGCCAAGGCCATACATCAAATCAGCAAACGCCGCAATGAAAACTTTGTCGCCGTGAATGCCGGAACTTTCGCCAACGAACTTTTTTCGTCTGAATTCTTTGGCCACAACAAAGGCGCATTCACCGGTGCCAGTTCGGCCAAAAAAGGATTCCTGGAAGAAGCGGACAAGGGCACGCTTTTTCTCGACGAAATCGGCGAATTGGCGCTGCCGATCCAGGTAAAGTTGCTGAGGGTCCTTCAGGAAGGTGAATTTTTCAGGCTGGGTTCGACCAAGAATCAAAAAGTCGATGTCCGTATCCTCGCCGCCACCAACAAGGATTTGTTGAGCGAGATGAAAAAGGGAAATTTCCGTAAAGATTTGTTTTACCGCCTGAACATGAGTTCGGTTTACCTGATCCCACTGCGGGAAAGAAAGGGCGATATCCCGCTTTTGTGCCAGCACTTTTTAAAAAAGTTCAATGAGCAGAATCAGAAAAATATCCAAAAAATATCAGAAGCGGCCATGCGGTTGCTGAAGCAGTACGATTATCCGGGAAACGTCCGTGAACTGATGAATATCATCAACAGTGCCATCATCATTGAAAGCGGAAACGAATTGCATAAAAAATCGCTGCCCCACTATTTTTTGGAAAATTCAAATTTCAAGGAAGATTCGGCCACGGGTTTGCCTTTGAAGTCTTTAAGCGAGGTCGAAAAAGATCAGATCAAAAACGTTCTCCAACATACCAAGGGAAATAAGACCCAGGCAGCCAAGATACTGGGGATATCCCGGGTCAATTTATTGGCAAAAATTAAAAAGTACTTGCTGCAGCCTTAAAAAGACTGTTGGCTTGGTTTCCCCGATTCACCGCCTTTGATCCAAAGCGGCAATGATTTTCAAATATTTATTCTCAATGGTTTCCCAGGAATAGTTTTCCAGGAAATACTTTTTGCCATTGGCCCCCAGGCGTTCCCGTAAATCACCATCGGCCTGCAGAATGAGAAAAGCTTCCTTGAATTCATCATAATTGCCATACCACAATCCGCCCTGGCTGCGCTGACACTGGCCGCGCAGCACTTCGGTCTTGCCGTTGGCCAGAACCGGTTTTCCGATCGCCCAGGCCTCCAGGGCAACCATGGAAAGCGATTCGAACTGCGAAGGCATGACCAAGAAATCCGCGCCCTGCAACAGGTCGAATTTTTCTTTGTTTTCCTGGAAACCGATGTGGACGATATTTTCATGCTCCGGGATGGAAATATAGGTTTTGCCGATCAACAGCAATTTCAAGGTGATTTTTTTCTCGGCCAGCAGCCGCAGATAAAAATCGAACAGTTCGGGAACACCCTTGTTTTCATCCAGGCGGCCGATATAAACAAAATACTTGTCCTGGATGCCAAGTCGCGCCCACGTCCCGCGCGGATCAAAGCCCTCGGGGATCTCGGAGCCGACGCCGACCACGTCCCCGCATAGCGCCGCGTTCCCGGAGATGCGGTTGATCAACTCCTTTTCCTCCAGGGAATTGTAAACGATCGCCGCCGGCAGGTTGAAAAAATCCTTGAACAAACTGAGGTAGACCACCTGATCGTGCTCGGCCGTAGGAACCAGAATGGCTTTACGGCGGAATTTGCTTACCCCATAATAGGAATGGTAATAGCGGTAGGAAAAAAATATAAAATAAGCGAACTCCTTTTCCCTTTTTTCAAGCGCTTGGAGCAATTCCGGAACCAACGGCCCTTCCTCCTCGAGCCAGCTCAATTCATCTTCCAGAACATGCTCCTCCTCAAAAATGTACCGCTGGATTCTGCCGAAGGTTTCCGGATCCCTTGGTTTCCTCACCCGGAAACGATTGACCTTGATCCCGTTCAATAATTCTTGCCCGCCGCGGTAATGATGGTCCCAGGTGACATAATCGCAAGCCGTGGTGGTAAACACCTCGATCGTAAAATATTTGCTTAACTTTTCAGCGATCAAACGGGCGTGGTATTCGGCGCCGCCATTGATCTCCAACCCGTAGCGCTGTACCACAACGGCAATTTTTCTGGACATGGGGCCATTATATTATATCCGGGGCGCATTTCAACACCAGGGCGGATTTCGATTTGAAATCGACAAGCCGATCTGATAAGTTGTTTTACAGGATAAAAAATGCCAGACCTTCTACTGAAAACCGCTTTACGGGCTGCGCGCGAGGCAGGGAGCCTGATATGTCGCGATTTTCGAAATCTGCAAAATACCGGAATAGCATTGATGGTGAATGGGAAATATAAAAAGCGTTGACAGATATCCCGGTTTATGTTATACATGTTATACAGAGGTGTACCATGATTGCTGTTAGGATTCCTATAGATGTTGAAAAAAAGCTTGCTCAATTGGCGGCCAGAACACACCGTACCAAAAGCTATTACGTGCGCAAAGCAATAGAAGAATTTCTCGAGGACGAAGCAGATTACCTGCTGGCTATGGAGCGGATACAAAAAAACAATCCCAGGATTTCACTTGACGAACTGGAGAAAAAGCTTGGCTTGGCGGATTGAGTTCGACGCCGAGGCTGAGGATGATCTTAGAAAACTTGACCGCGAGATCCAACACCGTATCATTCGTTATTTGCGAGATAGGATTGCAACCAAAAATGATCCCCGGCGGTTCGGTGCTCCATTACGACGAGAACTTTCCGGACTTTGGAAATATCGTGTAGGTGATTATCGGATAATTTGCCGCATCGAGGGAAAAAAACTCGTTGTATACGTGATCCGCATCGGACACCGTCGAGAAATCTATAAAGTATTATAAAAAATGATGATCCGGGAAATAATAAAAAGTTTTGAAATTTTTGATGGTCAGTATAAAGGGGAGGCGGTGGATGCCGCTCTGGCAGTTCAAGCAGAGATTACGAAGTGATGATTTATCTGAAATATCCGTACTCCTTCTCATTAGGGCAATCTGTTACCTTGGCACTGCGTTAAAAAAGGAGACATATTGAACCAATTGTTAAAAATCGCACTGCGGGCGGCACGCGAGGCAGGGGGCCTGATCTGCCGTGATTTCCGAAATGTTCCCGCAACAGATATCCAGGCCAAAGGCAAAAATGATTTTGTCACTCGCGTCGACAAGGAAGCCGAAACAATCATCAAAGGTGTCATAAAGCAAAATTTCCCCGATCATCGCCTCCTGGCGGAAGAAAGCGGCTATTCGGCCAAAGCCAGCGAATATCTCTGGGTCATCGATCCACTGGACGGCACTACCAATTTCATTCACGGCATCCCCCATTTTGCCGTTTCGTTGGCTTTGCAGAAAAACGGAAAAACCATCTTCGCCTTAATATACAATCCATTGTCCAAAGACTGTTTTCACGCCTCTGCCGGCCAAGGCGCCTTCTTGAATGGCAAAGCGATCGTCGTCAGCAGGGTGGCAAAATTAAGTTCAGCACTGGGAGCAACCGGATTTCCCTTTAAGGCTCCCCGTTTTCTGGCCGCATACACGGAAGCTTTCCGAAGCCTGCTTTCCCAATGCAAGGACATGCGGCGCTGCGGATCGGCCGCGCTCGACCTGGCATACACGGCCTGCGGACGCTATGATTTTTTCTGGGAAGCCCACTTGCTGCCCTGGGATTTTATGGCCGGCAAACTAATTGTAGAAGAAGCCGGCGGCAAGACAAGTGATTTCCAGGCCCGGGAATTGGAGGTAAAAACAAGCGCGGTTCTGGCTGCCAACAAAGCTCTCTATCCAAAAATCTTAAAAATGATCAGTTCCCATTTTAAATAAGCCAGACAAAATCAAAAATGATGTATGAGAAAAAAAGGAGTAACCCGGAGTTGGTCATCGCCGGGGCCCCGTTAACCGAAAAGGGATGAGTCGGCTTGCAATTACTTGGTTTTAATCAGTTTTTCCAGGCGTTCCACATAGTGGGAAAAGGCTTTCCGGCCTTTGGCAGTCAGGCGGTAGGTCGACTGGGGCTTGCGGGATAAAAAACGCTTGGTCACTTGAACATAACCCGCTTCTTCCAACTTCCGGAGGTGAATGCTCAGATTGCCGTCGGTAGTCTTGATCGCATCGCGGATGTAGGTAAAGTCGGCTTCCTCAATGTTGACCAGCACGGCCATAGCCGCCAGGCGGATGCGAGAGTGGATGATATCGTCCAGCTGCTGATGGTCGAAATTGTTCATGGGTTTTTCCGCTGCAGCTCCTTTTTCCATGACGAATACAACGCGATTCCGGGCAGGATAGCGAATACCACCATCAGCCCCGCGAAAACAAGAAAATGGTGCTTCCAGGGAAAGAGAAACATTAGAATCGCTCCCAGCCACCAACCGCCGGCGCAGCCGACGATCAGCCGTCTGCCCATGATCATGCCGGATAGGGCTATGCCGATGCCCATGATTATGGCGAACAGCGCGGGCAGGATCTGCACATCAATCCTGTAGAAACCGACAAAACCCACGATCATCAAAGCCAGGCTGCAGACAAGCCAGACCGCACGCATCATCTTGTAGGCAAAGGTGCAGCTGCGGTACTGCCGCCTAAGTCGGCGGTTGATCGTCAGCGTCCATAAAAAACCCGCCAATACCACAGCGACCCAAAGGATCAGGGCATTGAGCGATATCTGAAAAAGCATGCAGACATACATGACGATAATTCCCGTTACGCATAATATGCCCCAACCGATCAGGCCCAGGCCGTTATCCACGAAGGTCTGGCGGCTGTCGGCCATGATCTGCTTGATGTAATGCAAATTCTGCTGGATCGTTTCGTTTTCCATGTCCGTCCCCCGCTGCTTTTCAATTATATATTAAAAAAAATATGGGAAAAAGCGACCCCCAGTCCGTGAATGATTCCAACGGGGATGATGCT
>Ga0180014_1000534_pt1 | contig 10382 bp, 9 predicted proteins | sample KR13_S1_MetaG_FD_116507 | JGI IMG/M metagenome (GOLD analysis project Ga0180014, IMG submission 116507) | Groundwater microbial communities from the Olkiluoto Island deep subsurface site, Finland - KR13_S1_MetaG | ecosystem: Environmental > Aquatic > Deep subsurface > Groundwater | place... | reverse complement strand
GCCATTTTCCCTCTTTCTACCGTAAACTAAAGCATATTTTTATTAACGTAAATTATAAGCATAAGGATAATACAATAAACTGATAGGAAAATCAATTTTCCCCATGATGAGATTTTAGGGGAAGTAAATTGAAATGTCAACCGGCCGTTCAGATAGATTTTTAGATGAGGCAATATGCGACGGTTGTGAATTATTTTTGGAAATTTAGTGAAAAATATTTTTAAGGGCAAGGAGGATGTGTTTTTGAAATTTGCCTGAAAAATAGCCGAAAATCAAGTGATTTACTTATAAAATGAATGCTTCACCACCGTCAACATTCATCGCCCTACGGCGAGTTTATTTTATTTCAAATTGGAGGAATCGGACGGTTAATAAAAAGGCACGGATGAACGAGCATCAGCAGGATGCGGACTATAAGCCGGATTCTGTCGTGAAGAATCATTTATCTGGTCCCGGCGTTGCCGCACAAACTATCCGCCGACTTTGGCGGATCCAGTTTGTCCGTCCCCCCTGGGGACCGGCGGGATCCAGCAGCTAACCCAAGGGCTTCGGCCGGGAAAGCCTCAAGCGCCCTTTGTTAAGCTTTGCTCCGGATGGGGTTTGTCTCAGTCCCGCCTGTCGCCAGGAGGGACGGTGAGCTCTTACCTCACCTTTTCACCCTTGCTCCGCCGCCGTTGCCGGCGGCGGGGCGGTCTGTTCTCTGTGACACTGTCCTGTTCCCCCGGCCGGCGGGGGAAAATCCCGGTTGGGGATCATCCTTCCCTGCGGAGTCCGGACTTTCCTCCCCTCCCGGTCAAGGGAGAGGCGATTCTTCATCCGCATCCTGCTGATGCCCTGACATTATACCAAGAGATTCGATTTTTTGATAGAGGTTGCTGCGGCGATCAATCATTCCATCATTGCAGGATTACCCCGCCGGCGGGCTCTCCTGATCTTTGCCTGATAATTTCTGTTTTTGGCCAATGAAAAAATAGCACAGCGGTCCAATTAAAGGCACAAAGATAACGACTAAAAGCCATATGAGTTTATCGTTTCCTTTGAAGTCATTTTTCAGGATGTCCACAAAGGCAATTAACCAAATTGGCACAATAATAAGGACAAACAATAAAATAAGTTCCGTCAAGCCTAAACCCATGGATCCTCCTTGCCCGCTTAACCGAAGCGGTTATTCTCCGGGACCGAAGAGCCAGGCGATGTTGATGCACCAGGAAGGCTTGAGCAGCAGGGTCCCCTTGAGAATGTCATTACTATTCTTCAGCGGCAGGTCTGTGGAGACGGGCCGATATAGGAATTCGACCAGGAATCCGGAGGTGCCTTTGCCCGGGCAGATCGCCAGGCCGGCAGTCAACAGGGCGGAAAAAGCTATGCGATCTTTCCAATCGCGGATGTTCAGCCAATCGACTCCGCCCAGGGCCGAGAAGGTGAACCGGATCGGTATTTTCCCCAGGTTGAAGGTCGGGTGGTAGGGATAGTACCTGCCGCCAATGTGCGCACTAAAATCGGAAATGTTTTCCAATCCGTAACCGATCTGCTCGGCCTTTAGGCGACGGTAGCCGAATACGACCGCATGCTTGATGCCGCCTTCTCCGGTCGAGAACGTGCCAAGGCTGACATCGAGCGCGGAATCCTCCTGGCTCTCCATGCTGGTTTTGTCCACGATCTTCTGCTGAGCGAATAATCCATAACCCAAATAGATGTAGGTCGGTGCGGGTGGTTCGTAGTCTTTATGGATGAACGTGATCGTCTCATCGTAATCGGCCGGCAAAGAGTAAGGCAATGAAAACGCCACAAATACCATGATAAACAGCGAAATTGTTCTTTTTGTTGGTTTCATACTGAAAATGATAATATTAAATGAATAGAAAAATCAATTAAAAAAATTATTTTCATCAAGACCAATATGCTTTCAGGGCGCAACTGAATATGACATTTGTTTTCCCCCATCTTTGGCCATTATGGCATCTTTTTCCCGCAATACTTGCAATATGAGAACTCCTTTTCTATCGACTTCCCGCAATAGGGGCAGAAGTTGGCCTCCTCTTTCGGCGCCGCCTTGTCATCCGCGGCTATCGCGGTGCTGGCCTCTTCTCCGGACGCTTCCTCGACATCCAGAATGGACGGCCTGTTCTTGCCATAGGCGCTTTTCGCATAAAATGAAGTGATCGCGATGGCGGCGATGATGAACATCACCCCGAAAATCAGGAGAAAAACCACCCCCGGCTCCATTTCCTCGTCTTGGCCCGACAACCTCGACAGCATGGCGATCCAGAAGATCCCGAATATGATCGCGATGACGCCGAATATTATCCCGATCGCGGATACCGTCCGTCCCGCCTTGATTTCAGTTTTTTTCATCCGCAGACTCCTTCTGCCTTATGCCTTCTGATGATGACAAAATATGCGATTGTTTCAATAATTGGGCAAATTGTGTCCAGGTTTAAGAGATTAGAAAATGAGTAACGCCTGAAAGTATTGCATTGAAGATCACTTCCCCCCATGCTTGCATTCTGAGGACAATTATCTGAAATGTCAACATAAAGTCGGCAGTATTTTTTTAAAAAAAATCATTGGAAGAAAGTATTTTTAATCAAAGGTAGGTTCACTTTTTAAAATTCAGAAAAAATTGACAGTAAAGAATGTCTTTTTAACTTTTTTTCGGCCAGAATTTTTCCCGGGTCGCGCGGAAGATCTCCGGCATATTGTCTACCGGGTAAAAAAATGGCCCGGATGGATGGGCACCGGCAGGATGCGGACTGTAAGCCGGATTCTGTCGTGAAGAATCATTTATCTGCTCCCGGCGTTGCCGCACAAACTATCCGCCGACTTTGGCGGATCTAGTTTGTCCGTCCCCCCTCGGGGACCGGCGGGATCCAGCAGCTAACCCAAGGACTTCGGCCGGGAAAGCCTCAAACGCCCTTTGTTAAGCCTTGCTCCGGATGGGGTTTGTCTTAGTCCCGCCTGTCGCCGGACGGGAACCTGGAGACCCAATTACAATGGCTTCCTAGTCTATTTTGAAAAGAGTGTTGGTCATATCGCTGTGCAAAAAAATTATAGTGTCACACCCTGTCCGAATTCAACAGGCATAACATTAACCAGCCATGTCTCTGGCTCCTTTTTCCAAAACTCATTCTCGAATATTTTTTGATAGGGATTCTGAAACATCCTAGGGACATAACCAGTCAGTAAAAATTTGTCCCTGTCAACTAAGTAAAGGAAGTACTTATCCATCAATTCTTTCGCAATCTGGATTTCATGCCGAGACCAATAGAATGCCACATTAACTGAAAACGACTTCACCTCAATATATCTATCGACAAACACTGATTTTTTGTCATTGAATGATTCTATATCGAACCCAGCATTTGCATGATCTTCCGATACCCTTCGAATGCTACTGACAGATGGATGCCCCTGAAGGCGCTGTTGTTCAAACTTTAGAACGAAAATTTCTGCCTTCTCACCGCACTCTTCCTGTCTACTTAATTGGATCTTCAGTTCCGAAAGTGCGATCTTTCTCTTTGAGGTCAGTTGCTCCTCCTTCAGAGAATCCACTACAAATATTTGAAAAAGTTCAGAGGAAATCTGGCTGACTAAAAGATTATTTGATCTCAGTAAAAAATCCCTCTCAAAGAGCCCGATAGATATCAACAGATTTTTGATGCCAAAGAATCGAAGTGGGATTAGACTTTCCTTCACATAGTAGCGGCCGCTGTCAGCATCAAATTTAACAGCGTCCTGCCTTATAAAATCAGCGATAATACCTTCACGCTTCAAAGATAGGAAAAGACCTCTAATAAAATCACCCTGTTCAAGGTAACTATGTTTATAATCGATCTTGGTTGGCTCGAAAAGATCACTGTTAATTGAAACGATATCATCGGATATAGTGATGAATGTCATGAACTCCAGCAGCTTCAACATTCCGGCGAAAGATCTACTTATCGAGAAGTGATTCGAAGTGCAGTATTTCTTGAGGTCGGATACATTTTGATTCTTGGATAGAGGAAGGGCCTTGAAAAGCAAGAACAGTAACTCTTCCTTGCTACCAAGGCTGTCATATTTGAGAAGATCTTCTAACATAATCGCGAATTATTGCCTTAATATCGCTCTCCAGGTCAATATCGTAATCCATGTTCTCGCTGAACAGTGGGATCTCTTGGCTCTCTATGAGCTCAAGCATGCGTTGTTCTTTTTCAGCCAGCCTACGATGGATGGTCTCATCTATCGTGCCCCTTGCAATGACATAATGATAATAGGTCGTAATATTGGGATCTAGACCAACACGGTGAATTCTATCTTTCGATTGTATGAAATGCGTCGCATTAAAGGTGCGTTCCAAATAAATAGCATTGTGAGCAGCCTTATGTAAAGAAATCGATTCCGAGACTGCAAATGGATTCGCAATAATCACCTTGAATGACGCATCGGACTGGTGAAACTCATGAATGATCTTCTCACGTGTTAAAATGCTCTCCATTGACACATCGTCCCTCTCGACCGGCACTTCTCCGATCAAGAGTCTGGATTCGATCCCATACACGGTCAAGTAATCTTTAAGTTCTTTGATATTCTGAATGAATGTGCCCCAAATTATGACCTTCTCATTCCTAGCGAGCAAGTCAACCACAATATCTTTCACTACTGTGAATTTTTGGGGAACACCCTCTAGCTCTAAGTAGTGCATGATCTTGTTGATGATCTCTGTGTCATCTATATATAGCTCATCGCGCAAGCCTTGGTCTCGAAAGAAGGTCTCAAGTGGCTGCCTAAGAAGATTGGGATTTGTAGCGGCCTGCATCAGTCGGATGAACCGTGCTTTTGTGAACTCTGAATTCAAAGACAGGGACGTCTCATTGTTACTGAAGTATGCTAAGTATTTATTTTCAATGAACTCATAGATCTCGCGCTGAACAGGTCCCATTTCTACGTAGACTGGAGCAAGATTAACTGCAGGAGGTAGGTTCAAATGGCTTTTTCTGATCCTTACAAAATAAGGCGAGACATTATCGACGAGCTGGTTAATACGAGGATCGTAACGGTTGTTCGACATATCTTTCAATTGGTATACAGAGAAATCTACGATTTCTTTTCCTGGCCAAATGAATTCAAAAAGGTTATATATGTCTTCATATCCATTGGGTAGCGGCGTTCCGGTTAGAATAACTCTCGAACTACAATATTTTGCAATGCTCAAGGCTGCTTGTGCCCATACACCACCTTCAACGTTCTTTATCCTGTGTGCTTCATCAAGGACGACCATCACTTTGTTCCCAGGACGCTGCAAGAAATAGAAAAGGCCGTCAAGATTATACGAGAGACTCTGATAAGACATCAACGTTAATTCCGGCGTCTCTTCGATGGGCGTAATGGACAAGAGGTGTTTGTCTCTTTCTTCTTTGGGTATCCCACCTGAGAGTCTTATCGAATTCGATGCTCGTCCGAAACATTCGAGAAATTCATCTTCCCAAGGACCGAACGAACTCAAAGGACCAAAAACCAAGAGCTTGTTAACCCTTTTCGGATGATCTAAAGGAAGATTCTTAAGAAAGGCGAAGGCTGCGTAAACAATCGATGTCTTACCAGATCCCGGCACCGAGAAATTACATGCGTTTTGTGAGAATGCTAAATGAAATGAAGCAAGAAACTGTTTGTCATATAGCTGTCTTCCGATCAAGCGCTCCTCAATAGATCGCTTGAATTCTCTGAGCTCGTTTTCATCGATTTGATTGTTCCAAATTCCTTTGGCTTTTTGACTGAAGATCTCAAAGTTCTCCTTCTCTTTATAGAATACATTCAGGGCAACTTTTATTCTTGCGGAATCTTTTTGATCTATCCCATACTTCAGCAAAGCGTCATGAATACTCTTTAGAACGGATTCTTTCTCATCTTCATTGAATGGGATATTGACTGCAGCATCGCCATTGAAGGATGCCTTAAGAACGTCAAGGAAGAAGTATCTTGCTCGGTAATTCTTGGTTATCTGAGAGACGTCACCCAAAATCACGAACTGATTTCTATCTTCGTCTATGTTTAGTTCAACAAAGGGCACCTTAACCTTTCCTATTCTGCTTTATGAGCTGCTTATATTCCCAGGTTAACTTGTTGATCGCAGAAATCAAATTCTCGACTTCTATCTTTTCATTGAACGATTTGGTCTTTGTGTCGATTGATTCCAAGGTGCTTAGTGCCCTTTCCAATAGGAGCTCAGGCTCGTTCTGATTATTAAAGTTCTGAAGGCGGTACTTTGCAGTGCCGAGGTTCTCTTTTAAGGCTGAGCCTACTTTTTCTGCCCATTGCTCGTCGCGCCTTTTGAGGAGAATGCTCAGATCAAGATCAGGGTTCTCTTTCCTCAGGCTTTCAATGCTGGAACTTCCCCGCTCAAATTCATCACGTATCGGATCAATCATCTTGAAGTGGTTATCTTTAAATTCCGACCATATTTTTTCATTACTGCAGAATAGGCTTTCCTTTTTGGATGGCTTGCCGATAATTCTGTAGTCCTTTGAATCCTCACTTCCAAAAACTCCGCCCTCATCATTATCTCTTTTCTTTTTCCTGTTATACATGTATTGGATGTGGTCATAATAGATCAACTTGAGGTCTTCCACATCAGTCATGTTGTAGTGCCACAAAACCATTCCCGAGTCACCAGGTGCGTATTTCCGCAAGTATCCATTGAGATCAACAAAGACACCTTCTGTTTTATCAAGCCGAGTATAGATACCACTATAACCAAGTTTGGCAAGGTAATCATCCATTAGCTCCATGATTGATAAATATTCCTTTATTGAAGATGCGGGTTCGCTCATCATTTTCCCAATTTCTTCTTCAGAAAAATCATAAGATTTTAAATCCTTACACTTTAGATACTTTTCAATCGCATTGTAGTCTACCTTTGCGTCTTCACCCATTTGATACATGGTCTCAAGACGCATGATTTCTTTTGGATTCTGATCAAGCGTTTCGTCGAGAACCACACCAAGAAAATAGACGGGCTGCCCCTTATCAACTTGCTTTATGAGCATCGCTCGTCTATTCCCATCGATGATCCAGCCATCTCTGGTAACAATGCCATACTCGAGTTGTCCTTTGTCATCAAGGCTCTTCTTTGTCTCTTTGTTACTGGGAATATTAGAGTTCCAAAGAAACTGCTCTATGATCTTCACATCATCATTGTTACCGGAATCAAGCTTCTTCCCAGTTTGTTTCTCGTAACTCTTTACAAAGCTTGCGATGCGGCCATTGTATGGATTATAAATTAAGTATTGTAGGTCGATTTCGTAGACCGGAAGTTTATGCCGATTATTCTTGTACCATACTTCCTTTGAACCATAGGGCTTTTTTTCTTCGACCAGCTTGGTCAAATAAGCTATTCTCTGTTCTTTGTTCATCTTTTCTCTCCATTCGCTATTGAACATATCTTGTTAATTACGTATAGAGCCATTACTTGCTTTTTTGGGATGGATTTCTTCTTAAACAATCTCTGCCCATTTTGATCAAAGTTTGATTCTTCCGTCACGATCGTATCAATGATCTCTGCGACACTATCTACTAACTCAACAGGTTCAATATATTTCCCATTACTATGCTGAGTCTCATACATTTCCTGAAGTAGTTCTGATCTTGCAACTTTCTCGGAAAAAACATTACTTATAACATCAATGAATGTTGGGCCACCTTCAAACTCTAATATGAGGGGTTTCAGCTTCTTGTAATATCCATCTGAAAAAGTCTGAAAATCGTAACCTTCACCCGTTCCGTATTGAATTGAGGTTTTCCACTTACCTCGGTTTTTCCCATTTTTCTTAATATCATAGTTGGATAATGTTACAGTTAGGTTCCCGTGTTTAAAGGGATGTCTTCTGAATCTTGATCCATTATTTCTTCTAGGTGGATTATCAAAGTGCTTTTGCTCGAATGTGTTTAGATTTGGAACCCGATCTAAAGCGGCCAATGCATTTATAACTTGAGGTTCGGTGATCTTCTCAAACCCATACTCTTTTCTTACCGCTCTAGCGAATGCTCTACTGACAGGAGGACAAACCGCATTACCCACTAACTTCCATTTATTACCCTCTGATCCGATGAACTGAAATGTGATGGGAAATCCCATTAAAGTAGCTGCTTCTCTGATTGTTGCAGTTCGATACTCGCCATCTCCTTTTCTCGCATATTCTGAGCGGAAAATGATTGCTTCACGAGAGTTCCCGATCTTGGTCGCTGTAATAGTTCTGCTTGGGCGATCTTCTCTTTCAGGAAAAGACATCGGTCCCATGTAAGGATGATTGGTTTTTAGAAACTTTGAACCCTTCCAGCCACAAGCATATAGACCCGTATCGTAAAATTGATCGACTAATTCTGCTTGTTTGATCCAAATGCTAGGATATAAGGGATCGCTAATATATTCTTCTGATTTGCTATCGCTTGGTTTTGGCAGTTGTTGCCGCACTTGCCCTAGGGTTATATGTGTCGGCAGAGAGGCCTCGTCCTGTGGCGCGCGATGCGTTCTTTCAGGAATTACATGCTTTTTCTTTTCAATTATCTCGCCCGTAAAAACCCTCGTTCTCGACTGAGGCACTCCAAGGTCTGCTGAGTTGATTACGGATCGATTTTCTTCGAGAGAGATCGCAATGGTTTTGGGGTCGAGTCCCTGTTCCAACGCCCACTTCTTCAACCCTAATTGTTCAAATCTATATTGTTTCGGAAGATGGTTGGTCGAATTGCTTACATTTTCCATGAACCAAGCCTTAAGTTTGGAATTCGGCTTATGCTTCTTTACAGCGACGACTCTTAGGAATATTTTGGTGAGTTTGAGCCCAAACGACTTATCAGCCTTTCCAGACTTGTTGGAATTCGAAAAGCTCACACAAGGCGGACTTCCGATAATCACATCCGTGTCAGGCAGCTCTCCAATTTGCTTAATAGAGGTTTCAAACTCTAGGACATTATGCGGCTTGCATTCAAGACCAAAATTGAAATTGAAGCTGTCGATCGCAGGTTTCCAACTATCAATCCCTGCAACTATCTCGAAGCCTTGCTGCCTGAATCCTTCAGAGAACCCACCTGCGCCGCAAAAGAAATCTATCACAGTGAGCTTACTCATTTACTCCTCTTTTACTGCTTGAAAGCAATTCTTCAATCCGCACAACCGAACACTGCACGTTCTTTTTCAGCTTGCACTCCCATATCGTCAGCACTTTCCAACCTGCACGCTTCAACTGCAAAACCTTGATCTTGTCACGACGGACATTATCTCTAAACTTTTTTTTCCAAAAAGCACTGTGCGACTTTGGTAGACTCGGTCGACAATATGGGCAACTGTGCCAGAAGCATCCGTTCACGAAAACCGAGATCTTTTTTGATGGAAATGCAATATCTGGCCTGCCAGGTGCCTTTTTCCAATTCACCCTATAGCCTCTGATGCCATCCTTCCAAAGAGCTCTCCTCAGTGTTAGTTCCGGTTGCGTATCTCTTGCCCTATTTGCACTCATAACCCTAGATGTGCTTACCTTGAGAGGCAGGGGAGCTCGTCCATCTCTTTTAAAAAAATGCTTCATATGGTCATCAGCCTTAAATCTCGGGTATTAACACCCTCACGATCGCGACTCGTTTGACCGACGTAAATTTCTCTTATGTTCAGCACAGTCACCAATCAAGATTAGCACATCCTACCATTGATATACAGCCTTTTCCCTGCCCTCATTCCTCACGTCACGGCCTGAAGCAGCCTGTTAAAAGGAACCGAACTGATAGGAAAATCAATTTGGCCCATGCTTGCATTTTGAGGATAATTGTGTGAAATGTCAAGAAAATGGCTGCAAAAGAAGTAATTTATTTTAAAAATGAATACTTCTTGTATTCAGGAATATGGAGGCAAATTCTATGGAAAAACTCAATCGCGTCTTGGTTCTCGAAATTCCGCTTTTTCCCCTGGTGCAGCTTCGATTTGTTCATCACAAAGATGGTCTTTTCGACACCCTGATTTTCTCTGCTAAAAAAGAGACGTGCACCACGTACTCCGCAAGTCTAATCAGGGCTTCCCGATCTTCTTTTCTTATGACGACTTCACCATGAACCGAAAATCCGGAATGGTTTCAACTTCTCATCTTTTCCATCAGGCCGTTACTGATCCAGCTATTCCCTTTCAACATGGCAAAAACTCTTTCGCGGAATATGATGGTTACCTGACCCGTGTTGATTTTCGGAAGCGGATGAAAATTGCCGCCGCTGTCGAATACGCCATCTTTTACCAGGCAGTGAATGTGCGGATGCCCTATCAGAAGGTCGCCGAAAGTCTGGGTTGATACGATAACGCCGGGTTGGAAATGTTTATCCGGAAATATCGCCCGGTACAGCTTCAGTATGGTTGAGGCGGCGCATCG
>Ga0180014_1000532_pt1 | contig 10457 bp, 6 predicted proteins | sample KR13_S1_MetaG_FD_116507 | JGI IMG/M metagenome (GOLD analysis project Ga0180014, IMG submission 116507) | Groundwater microbial communities from the Olkiluoto Island deep subsurface site, Finland - KR13_S1_MetaG | ecosystem: Environmental > Aquatic > Deep subsurface > Groundwater | place... | reverse complement strand
CGGCACGAGTGAAGATCGTCTTACGCCGGTGCAGGTCAGCGGAATGACCGATGTGATTTCAATTGGCGCCGGCAACAATCATTCCCTGGCGTTGAAGCGGGATGGAACGGTCTGGGCCTGGGGACGGAATGAATATGGGGAACTGGGGGATGGAACGGATGAACGGCGCTATACCCCGGTGCAAGTGGTCGGGCTTTCCGGCGTCATAGCCATCGCCGGCGGCGATGTATTTTCACTGGCCCTCAAGAGTGATGGGACAGCATGGGCTTGGGGAGCTAATTTTTCTGGAGCACTTGGAGATGGCACAACGACACATCGGGCCACGCCGGGTCAGGTCGCAGGGCTTACCGAGGGGATTGCTATTTCAGCAGGTAGTAGGCATTCCTTGGCGTTGAAGCGGGATGGGACGTTGTGGGCATGGGGGTTTAATCGCTATGGTCAACTGGGCGACGGCACGTACTCGAATCGTCTTACACCTGTACAGGTCAGCGGGTTGACTAATGTGATTTCGATTAGTGCCGGCGGTAGTCATTCGCTAGCATTGAAGCGCGATGGGACGGTCTGGGCTTGGGGGGGAAATGACTATGGTGGACTGGGGGATGGAAATGAGAGGACAAATAGTCCAACACCGGTACAAAGTCTTATTTCCGGCGTGATAGCCGTTGCGTGTGGAGATAATCATTCCCTTGCGTTAACTAGTTACGGCACAGTGTGGTTTTGGGGGGACATAGACTTATCTGTTCTGGACCCTTACAGATCAATAATCCCGATACCGGTTGACGGTATTTCTGGTGTAAAAGCCATTGCCAGTGGCGATAATCACTTATTGGCCTTAAAGAATGATGGGGCAGTGTGGGCGTTGGGTAATAACCTATCTGGCCAACTTGGTGATGGGACGACCACAAAACGGGCATATCCAGTCCAGGTTCAGGGGTTTTCAGTGGGAGATTCCGCTTCGGTGGCGGACTATGTTCTGGCCACGGATTTTGACAGCGACGGTCGTGCTGATCCGGTGGCTATGGACGGCTCCGGCCAATGGTGTGTCTGGTATTCACATCAGAGTTACACCCGCGATGGACCGTATAGTCTGGGCATGAGCGGTCAACCGGTGGCGGGGGATGTGGATGGGGATGGACAGGCGGATATGGGAATGGTACAGAATGGTCAATGGTATATATGGTTATCGGGTCAGAGTAATGCCCTGAGCGGCCCGTATGCGTTTGGCGTGAGCGGCACCCCGGTGTTGGCTGACTTTGACGGAGACGGGAAAGCTGACCCCGCAGTGTGCGAAGCGGCAAGCGGTAAGTGGCATGTGTGGCTGTCCGGCCGTGGGTATTCCGAGGTTTCTGCTAACTTTGCGGCTTCCGGCGGCACCCCCGTTGCTGGCGACTTCGACGGCGACACCAAGGCCGACCCGGTGATGGTGGACAGTGCCGGCAATTGGTATTTCTGGCTGTCGGGCTCATACTATATTCAGAGCGACCCGTACAACTTCGGCATCAACGGGAAACCGATAGCGGGTGATTTTGACGGCGATGGCAAGGCCGATCCGGCGATGATGGATGCCTCCGGCAACTGGTATATCTGGCTGTCCGGATCCTTCTATATTCCCGACGGCCCGTATTACCTGGTCCTGCCGTAAGGGCCTGCACAACAAACGTGAAGATTTGTAAACACGGAGTGCACGGAGGCACGTGGGAGCGAGTGGTGCGGCGCATTCTTGCGTCGTTTTTGATGTGTCTATGCTTCAAGGCGTTCCGTGTGTCGGCGCCATCCATGCGTCGGGGTCGTTGTGGATGTAACTGGGTTGGGTGCTTCGGCTCCTTCATTCCGCATTCTGCCGTCGGGTTTTCATTATGCGCATCCTGAATGCCTACATTACCCGGAACTTCCTGGTCACCTTCATCATCACCCTGCTGGTGTTCCTGTTTATCATGGCCCTGGGCAATATCTTCCGGGTGATTGACCTGTTTTCCCGCGGCGTGTCCGGTTGGTTGATCCTGAAGGTGTTTTCCTATGGCATGCCCTTTTCCCTGATTTTTGCGATCCCCATGAGTGTGCTGGCGGCGATCTTTCTCCTGTTCAGCCGCCTGGCCAGTGATCGGGAAATTATCGCCATGAAAGCCTGCGGCATCAGCGTCTGGCAGATTATCCAGCCGCCGGTCGTGATTGCCAGCCTGTTGTGTGTCATTTGCATCTACATCAATTGCAACCTTGCCCCCAACAGCCATTATCAACGCCGCCTGCTCCTTAGCCAGATCGGCGTGGAGACGCCGCTCAGCCTTCTGGACGAGGGGCGGTTCATCCGCGACTTTCCCCGCTTGACCATTTATATCGGGAAAAAGGAGGGGTACCAGCTCACCGATATCGTCATCTACAGCTTCAACGAAAAAGGTTTGAAACAGACCATCCGGGCCAAATCGGGAACGATCGTTGTGGATGAAAAAGATCGCAAGAAGGTTCAGATCAATCTCCATAAGGTCCGCATGGATCAGGCCGATGAAAATCACCCCGAAGATCTCTCCCTCTCCCGGCAGTACAGCGCGGAGGAATATCCCCTGACCGTGGATATGACGGAAGTCCTGAGCCAGAACGTTATTTACAAAAAACGGGCTGACCTGACAATTTTGGAAATTATCCGGGGCATCCGGGGCAGCGTCCTGTTTGTCCCCGCCGATATTAAGAACCTGGACGGATTTGTCCGGATCCTGCGCCGGACGGAGGATCAGCTCTCCGAGTGGATTCAGGCGATGTTTTCCGATACGACCGTGGCTTTATTGAAAACATACGACGGCTCCGAAGCGAGCCGGAATTTACTGCGGAATTGCCTGGTCACGGATTTTAACCGGCTGATCTGCGGGCCGCCGATTTATGATGCGGATCGTTTTGCCGGTGTGAAGCTGACGGAAGCGACCAAACAGCGATTGGCTAAAAACCCCCGGGGCGAGGCGCTCCTGCTGGTCAACCGCATGGTGCTGGAGGACACCTATCCCTCATTTGTCACCCGGAGCCTGATTTCCGAGTTGAATCCTGAAGACTTGAACGTTCATCGCATGGCGCTGATGGTCGAGGCCAGCACGCGTCTGGCGCTGTCATTTTCCTGTTATGCGTTCGTCCTGCTCGGGGCCGCCCTGGGCGCTAAAATTCACCGCAAGGAATCATCGATCGGCATTGCCGTGTCGCTGGCGCTGGTTTTCTTTTTTTATTTTTTCATTATCATTGCCGATTCGCTCGTCAGTTACCCGAAATATCAGCCGCATCTGATTGTGTGGATTCCCTTCGTCCTGGCCGAAGTGATCGGTTTTTACCTGATCCAGCGCTCGCATTGAACATTTGTCGTATCCGGCCTATTGTTTTGTTTCATACGTTCTCATTTATCTGTAGGTAGAACCGACTTTATCTCGGCGGACCCTTCGGATGGTCGCGAGCAAGCTCGGGATCTACCGTACAGTCCGCTTATCTTCTTCCGACTCCTGTAGGGCGCGACCTTGCGTCGCCGCCGTTTTCGAGTCGAAAACCCGCCAGGCTTCCCTTTTCGCCAAGAGGCTACGGCGGGACGAATTAACGGGCTAACTGTCCAAATAAGGCTTGCCTGCTCACCGAACCCTGAATTCCGAACACCTATTTTTCAGATAACAGTTCGATAATGAGCGTGTCCCGATCCCGGGGCAGATCTACGAGGGCGAAATTGAGTTTTAAAGGCAGGAACTTGGTTTCATAATCCGGCGGTTCGATCACGGCATACACCCGCCCCGGGGCGGACTGAATCATCCGGCGCAGGTCCTCAGGAAAATGCAGATAGCCTTTTCTTTGGCGTTCAAGGCTGATCCCGGTTTCGAGTTCGTTCTTGTTCTGGAAGAGATAGGGGAGGCGCTGGGTATAGAAACCCAGGGCCGGCCGATAGTCCCACATGACCACCACGCGGTCTTCCGGCCGGAGGATGCCGGCGAATTGCTTGAAAACATGAGAAGAATTGAGATGCAGGAGCACATTTAAATCCTTGCCGGCCAGCGGCGACAACAGCAAGGTTGCGCCGAACAGAACACTGGAGCAGAAAAACAGGAGGCCGGGAAAATGGCCGAAGCCCCGGAGCGCCAACATGCTCATCCAGGCGCTGCCGATCGGAATCAGGGCAAGGGCGCTGATTCCCGGCACCGCCGGCAGTAGCGCCGGCATGATCTGAAAATACGCGGCCAGCCAGACCAGGATGACAGTCAGCGCTGTAAACATCAGTCCCGCTGTGCCCAGATTCCACAGACGGCGGTCCCAACGCGTGCCGTCCGTCGGCGCGGCGATACCCCAGCGGCCCAACAGCAGTCCCAGGGGCGGGATGGCAGGCAGAATATAGGACATTAATTTGCCCATGCCGGCGGAAAAGAAAACCAGCACCACTGCCACCCAGACCAGGCAGAAACGGGTCAGGGGATCGGTGGTAATCGGGCGGTGAACGATCAAGGTGCGTCCGGCGCGGAACAGGAAGAGAGTCCAGGGCAGCAGGAGCGGCAGAAGCACCAGGGCATAAAACCAGAAAGGCTCGGGATGCAGCTGTTTTTCCCGCGTACCCAGAAAGCGGGCGAGATGTTCCTCGAAAATAAAACTCCTGGTGAACCCGGGATTGTGCTGTTCAACGGCCAGCATGAGCGGGATCAGGAGCGCCAGGAAAACCAGACCTGCGAGCGGTACGCCCCAGGTCAGCAAGTCCCGCAGCCGGCGTTCCCAGAAGAGCCAGATCAGGAGGATTCCTGCCGGGAGGATTACGGCCACGGCGCCTTTGGTCAGTACCCCCAGGACGGCGGCGATCGCCGCGAGAAGCAAAAAAGACAGTTGTTGGATCGGGGTCCGGTTCGGCAGGAATGCCCAGAACAGCGCCGCGCAGGTCAGGCTGAACCAGAATACGAGGAACCCGTCGGTTAACAGCAGGCAAAGCCCGACGATAAATCCGACCATGGAAAGCATGACCAAAAGAGCCATTTGGCCGGGAGCATCAGGCCAGAAACGGCGGATCAGGAAATGGAAAAGTCCCGCGATGAGCACAATGTTGATGAGCAGGGGGATGCGCGCGGCCCAGTCACGCGCCCCGAACGCGGCAATGGCCGGGGCGACCATCCAGTAGGAGAGCGGTGGTTTTTCGTAGTAGCGATAGCCCAGCATCCGCATTTCCCCCCAGTGACCCGTAACAACCATTTCCCGGGGAACTTCGGCATATCGGCCTTCATCGGGGTCAAAAAATCCGCGAAAGAACAACATGATGAGATAGGAAAAGCCCAGCAGAATCAGGGCTGCGATCAGCAGATACCGCTGGGTTGGCGCAAGAGGAGTGGTTATATTCATGACAACACACGTATTGAATTTATCAATTTACATGGTAGGGTAGTCCAGTCAAGCCATGATTTTGAAAGGATAGTACAGTAATGCTTCAGAGTACAGGATGGTGTAGAGGCAGTTCGCCAGAACCGCGGATTGCCGTTCTGTCGAACGGCCGCTACAACTGAAGCCCTCTGCCCAAATCGGTTGGCCACATTCCCCCTGTACTCTGTAGGCATTACAAAGGACACGCTGACCGTTCGGCTCGTCAGAACAGTACCATCGGAGATGAGATTGGCATTGAATTGAAAAGTCATGAATGCATTTTCCACTACTCCTGAATCCGAACATGACGCGTTCGGCTTTCCCGTCAGCTCCAGAGGCGTGATCGTTCTATGCCTGTTGATTTCTCTGGCCGGCATCGGCAATCATGACTTGTGGACGCCGGACGAACCCCGCGAGGCGGCGCTGTCTCTGAATATGAGCCGGACAGGTGACTGGCTGATTCCGCGGCTGGCCGGAGAACCCTTTGTCGAAAAACCCCCGCTGTTTTATATCGTAGCCTCGTTTTTTCTCTCTATTGCGGGGCAGGGAATGGGGAATACCGCGGCCTTGCGGTTGACTTCGGCCCTATGGGGATTGGGAACCCTGGGGATGACGTATCTGATTGCCCGTCGGTTGTGGAACGCGCAGGTCGGCATTTTGGCCATGCTTGTTCTGGCCGTAATGCCCGGCTTTGTGCATGTGACCCATTGGATTCTTGTTGACAATGCCTTGATGTTTTTCGTGACGGCCGCGTTCTGGTGCCTGACAGAAGCCTATGTGGCCCAGCGGCTTGGCTTTCTGGCTTTGGCCGGCGCCTGTGCCGGCGGCGCCTTTCTATCCAAAGGATTAATTGGCCCGGTCATGATTGCACTCGGCGGAATCGGATTGCTTGTCCCCTGGATCAGGCGGTACGGATGGGTTCGTCTGCTGTCATTCCGTAGCCTGGCACTGCATGCCCTGGCGCTGATTCTCCTGGCGGGCTTGGCGGGTTCCTGGGTGCTTGCGCTTCGCCGATATGGCGGCCCGGAATTATGGCAGGAGTGGTTCTGGAATAATCATGTGGGCCGGTTCACGGGGCAGGCGACGCAACTGGGACACCGGGGCTGGGTGGGTTATTACCTGGGAGTCCTGCCGCTGTACCTGTTGCCCTGGCTTGTGGCATGGTTGGTCGGGCTCGGCGGCGCAATGCGCCGTTTATGGCGCCGGGAGCCGATGGGCATGGCTTGGTCCTTGCTGTTATGCTGGGGGTTAGGCGGGCTGACGCTGTTGACTTTTGCGTCGACCAAACGTGAAATCTACCTTGCCATGTTGCTTCCGGCGTTTGCCCTGATGGTGGCGCCGGTTTTGCGCGAGCCGGTTTCCGCCTGGATTCGCGGGTCCATGAAAATCTGGATAGGGCTGATACTGGTGGTGATGGCGCTGATGATCGTGGCGCCGGTTTTTGGCGTCAGGCTGGGGATGCCCGTGGTGGAAAGGCGATTGTATTCTGTCTTGGCGCTCGTTCTGGCCGGCATCGCGGCGGCCGCCTTTTACCGGCGGGGTATGCTGGGGCTGCGGTCATGGTGGCTGATCACGGCCTTGGCCTATATTTCTGTGCTGAGTATTCTGTGTCCCCTGGTTGACCGCGTGAAAAGTTATGGCCCGGCATTTCGGGATTTGGCGCGGCAGATATCGGCTGTCCCGGATGTGCGGGTTGCGGCCTGGGAATTCGATGAAACCACGCGCGCCGGCTTTTATTATTATTGTGACTTGGTTTTTTCGCCGGTTTCCAATACCATTGAGATTCAATCCATTTTAGCAGGAGAGCATCCCCGGTTCAACGGCATCCTGACCTTGGCGAGGCGATTTCCACCCCCGGAGGTTTCCCTGCCTGCCTGGCAAGTAGCCGGGGAAGCGCGGATGGGTCCGAAACGCCGCCTGCAATGGATTGCAGGCAATCCAGCCGGAGCTCGTCCGGCGCCGACAATTGAAGCAACGCCTTAGAACTCGATGATGTAAAGTCAGCAGTTTTAAATTCATGTATAGGAAATTCAATCATGCGGTTCTACCGAACCGCCACTACACCCGTATCCGTTGTACAGGCCGTTCGATAGAACGGCAAATTTGCCGAAGGCTAATTTAAGGTGGAATCTCAACGATGCGATCTCAATTTTTACCGTTCTCCAAGCCTAGTTTTGACGAAGAAGATATCCGCGCCATCGGCGATGTTCTGCGTTCCGGCTGGATTACCACGGGCCAGCATGCGTCGAAATTCGAGGAAGAATTTTCCGCTTATATTGGGGCCCGGGGATCGGTTGCCCTGGCGTCGGCTACCGGTGGCATGCATGTGGCCTTGCGGGCGTTGAATATCGGGCCAGGCGATGAAGTGATTACGTCTGCTATGACGTGGGTGTCCACGGTGAATCTCATTGTGTTGGCGGGCGCAACGCCGGTATTCGTTGATAGCGATCGCGATACCCTCATGGTCTCGCCGGAAGCCGTGGAACAGGCCTTGACGGAACGCACGCGCTTGATCATTCCCGTTCACTTTGCCGGAGCGCCTGCGGATATGGATGCGATCCGGCGTCTGGCGGAACCGCGGGGTATTCCCGTCATTGAGGATGCGGCCCATGCCGCTGGAACCGAATACCACGGGCGCCGTGTCGGCGCGGCGGGCAGCGCCATTTTCTCGTTTCATCCCATCAAGAATATGACGACCGGCGAAGGCGGCATGGTCTGTTCCGATGACGCCGACTTCCTCAATCATGTGCGGCGGCTGAAGTTCCACGGTCTGGGCGTGGATGCCTTCGATCGCCGTCAGCAGGGGCGTTCCCCGCAGGCGGAAGTCGTGGAGCCGGGATATAAATACAATCTGACCGATATGGCCGCCGTGCTTGGCCGCCGCCAGCTGGCGCGTCTGGATGACTTCAATCGCCGCCGGACGGCCTTGGCCATGCGGTATCGGGAACGATTGGCCGGTGTAGACGAGGTGTTGCCCCTCCGGGATCCTGCGTATCCGTGCCGTCATTCCTGGCATTTGTTTATTGTTCGTCTGGATATCGAGCGTGCCCGCCGGGACCGCGACGCTTTCATGGAATCCCTGAAACAACGCAACATTGGAACAGGTCTCCATTTCCGGGCGGTGCATCTTCAGAAATATTATCGCGAGCAAATGGGGTTCCAGCGGGGCATGCTTCCGAATACGGAATGGAATTCAGATCGGATTTGTTCCTTGCCGCTTTTCCCGGACATGTGCGAGGAGGACGTGGATGATGTCGTGGCGGCCATCAAGGACGTGTTAACCCACCAATGAGTTGGAATGGGCGCCTGGGTTCATCAATCGTAACTATTCAGCCATGAGTCCCGGCGGCCGCACCGCCTGTGCGGCGAAAAACTATATGGAGTGCGGGAGCCCGCGCTCCCGCAAAGTTCGATGAATAGTTATGACAGGTTGGATTGCGGGAATTTCTCATGCGACGTATTAAATCAGTCTTCCGGCGCCTGTGGTTGCGGGGGCACGGGATCCGGGAAGAGTTTTCCTGCACCCGTCTGGATTTGGGTGTTGGACGCGGAAGCTGGTGCGTTTGTCCGGACGCCTTGAATGCCCAAAGCATTGTTTATTCAGTCGGTATCGGCGCCGATATCAGTTTCGACCTGGCGCTGATCAGCCGGTTCCAGGCTGTCGTGCATGCGTTCGATCCGACCCCGCGCGCCAGGGATTGGATTCGAACACAGACGGTGTCCAGCCGGTTCGTTTACCACGATTACGGGATCGCCGCCTATGACGGGATGCTGGCGTTTCATGCCCCGAAAAATCCGGGCTCGGCTCATTTCTCGCCCGTGCCGCGCTATCGTGGCGCGCCATTGTGTCAGGTGGCGGCGCCGGTGAAGACTTTGAAGACCATCATGGCGATGTTGGGCCATGCCCGTTTGGACGTGCTCAAGCTGGATATTGAAGGCGGCGAATATGACGTCATCAAGAATATCCTTGCGGATCGCCTGTCGATCCGGCAACTTCTTATTGAATTTCATCACAACTATCGTACAATTCGTTTCAATCAAACTCTTGAGGCGCTCCGTCAACTGAGGGAAGCGGGATTCCGAATCTTCCGCATCAGTCCGCGCGGCCTGGAGTTTTCACTAGTGCGGGTCGGTTGACGGATAAGGAATTTTAGATGAAAATGATAGCCCGCGAAACACGCGAAATTACGCGAAACAAGGATCTTTCCCGCAATTTATTCTGCGCAAAGCGCATAAAAATTGCCGGAAACCTGTTCGATTGTTTCATTCTTACTTTAGCGTCATTTCGCGTGTTTAGCGGGCTAACGTACCTTCCTTCTTTGCGCTTCTTGGTTTCTACATTCTACATTTCTTTTCGCCCAGGGCCCTGCCTGGTGGTTTGCCCGCGGCGTGGTGGATACCAACCTGCCCGCCAACGACTACGCGCTCGTCACCCAGGGCCAACTCAAATGGATGGCCACCAACGCCTACGCCGAAATGGAAGCCTATTTCGACGCCGGGTCCAACGTTGCCGCGCTGGTCGGTTCATTCTCCAACTCCAATAATTACTATCTGGCCAACATCGGCCAGGTAAAATACGTCTTCAGCTTCGATTCGGCGGTGGATTCGGATGAGGACGGACTTCCCGACTGGCAAGAGGCGGGATTGGGGACCAATCCCTATGATTCGGATTCTGATGATGACGGTCTGTCCGACGGCGATGAAGTGAATATCTACGGCACCGATCCGACCAAGTGGGATACGGATGGGGATGGGCTGTCGGATAAATGGGAGATTGACAATGGCTTCGATCCATTGAACGCGAGTGACGGCAACCAGGTTCTGCCGCTCTGGCTGGAACAGGCGCGGAGTCAGATTGTATCGCAGTGGAATAGGATTTATCCCACGCCGCTCGTCTTCACCAATACGCCTGGCTCCACGGCGGACTTGACCGATCTTAAGAATGCCCTGCTGGGCCTGTCGGGCGTTTTCAACAGTTCCGGGGAGGGCCAATGATGTCCGGCGTCCGAACTATCGAGAATCTGTTTAAGAATGGCCACGACGAAGCGTGGCCCTCCAAATTGGGTTTATTGTTCAGATGGAGGGACGCGTTCTATCGCGTCCTTTCT
>Ga0180014_1000530_pt1 | contig 10469 bp, 12 predicted proteins | sample KR13_S1_MetaG_FD_116507 | JGI IMG/M metagenome (GOLD analysis project Ga0180014, IMG submission 116507) | Groundwater microbial communities from the Olkiluoto Island deep subsurface site, Finland - KR13_S1_MetaG | ecosystem: Environmental > Aquatic > Deep subsurface > Groundwater | place... | reverse complement strand
TGCAATCTGTCTTGCAGCTAAACGATATCCATCTGGCGGGAATTGTTGCAAATCATTACCGATCTTCCCGCCAACCCGGCAAAGCCGGTTTCCGGTTCACCAGGAGCATCAGGCATTTTCATCAGGCAATAGCCGCCCCCGTTTCCGGTCATGGGACCTCGACCTTGCGGGCCCGTTCCGTCAAATCCCGGCATGAAACCACCTCCTTTTTTTTACTCAATCCATTTTCTTTTATTTTTGTATTTTTATGGAATCCCGATTTTCCCTTGCTATACTTCGCTAAAAAAAAGTCCCTTACAATTCATTGGCTTTCTCCAGGCGTTCCCTGGCTTGCTGCATGGTGAAGCCGTAGGTTTTGCGCAAGCGCCCTATGGTTGCAAAACTGTCCACATGGGCGGGCAGCCCCAGTCTCCTTTTGGTTTCTTCAATCGAAATCCCGTAGTGGATCGCCGCGTCTTCCAGTGTCATGCGGCCGTTGAGAGAGGTGTGATCTTCATCCGCATGCAAATGCTTTTCACCGCGATCCGCTTTCGCCGCTTCGGGTTTTTTTCCCCTTTCAGCTTCACGGCCACGACTGTTTTCATTGACCTCCGGTTTCATGGCTCCAAAGTGGGAGTTGCGGTGCAGAAAATCTCCGGTTTCCTCCCGGACCGGAGTTGCTAAAAAAGCGAACAGGAAAATAAAGAGACATAGAACGCCAAGCGTTACCCACAGGGAGCGGCGGAGCCAAACAGGGGGAATCGCTTTGCGCACTAGGCAGAGAATCGTTTTCCAATGGAACAGGATATGCAATACCAGCAACCCCAGCATGACATAGGCAGCGATCAGATGGATCTCCCCCCATTGGTGGCGATCCCAGCCCAGGAAGGAGAGTTCCCTGTTGTCGCCATATTTTATTATCCTTTCCCGGCCGGACGGCAGGGTATATTTGATCAAAAGACCGATTCCGGCGATCAAGGTCAAGGCCAGGGTAAGCAGCAGATCGATGAACAGGTTGATCTTTTCACGAACCTTCATGGCGCTTGCCCCTACCAATGCCCTTCGACGTCAGCGGCAGCGGTTTCTTCAAGTTTCCCGGCTTTGAATTTTTCCAGGGCTTCGGCCACGGTGGGAGCGTTGGTGTTGTAGACCTTTATTCCCGCGGCAGCAAGCACGCGGAAGGCATTGGGACCGCAATGTCCGCTCACCAGAGCCTTGGCTCCCGACCTGGCAATTGTCTCGGCCGACTGGATGCCCGCGCCCTGGGCTGCGTTCAGGTTCTGCTGGTTGTCAATGACCTCGAAGCTTTCTCCATCCAAATCGTAAATCAGGAACTTGGGAGCCCGCCCGAAGCGGCTTTCCAGCGGGGCACTAAAATCACTACCTGATGTCGTGAATGCAACTTTCATTTTTTTCTCCTTTTTAATTATAGGCCTTCTTGATTGCCATCGCTTCCTGCAAAAGGAGTTTGGCCAGTTCCTCCATGTTGCTTTCCCGCCAGAAAGGCAGTTTTTCATGAACAGCAATGTATTTTTGCGGGATAGGATGGGTACCGATAACGACCGGCAATCCATAGGCGGTTTCGATAAAGGTCTTCAAGCGTCCCGAAACCCGACGTTACTGTTGCCCGGTCTCTTTCTCGACCTCCTCGAGCCGCTTACGGATTGAGTCCAATTCGCTTTGCAGATAGTCGGCCTGGTTTTTCAGCGCCTGCTTCTCCATCTGCGGATCAGGATCGGCAACCGGCGCGGCAGTAGCGCCAAAGCGCATCCAACCGGGCTGGCCGCTGGCATAGAACATATTTCTCCAGCCGCGTCCGCCACCGCCGAATCCACGGCTCCAGGCACCGCGGCCTCTTCCGAACCCCATCCCCAAGCCACGTCCCGGCATAGGATTCTCATAACCGGGCATGGCAACACCAGCACAAAATCCGGTCCCGCGGCCGGTCATGGACCCCATTCCCCTGGGCCCTGTTCTGTCTCCTCTTGGCATTTTATCCTCCTTTTTTTATTGAATTTCCATTACTCTCTGGTCATCGCGGTCCCGCATTTAGGACATTGTCTCTGCACACAGGGCACGCCGCGTTCATGTGCCACACGATTCCCGCATTTCGGGCATAGACAGGTTCCGGCAGCCCCAGCGGCCAAAGGGCCTCCCATGCGGCCGCGACCCTGGCCCCGTCCACCGCCGCGTCCTTGCCCTTGGCCGCCTCCCGATCCCATTCCACCGCGTCCTTTTCCGTTCATATTTTTTTCCTCCTGATAACTGTCATAAATCCCTTTGAAATGGCTGCGGGCGCGCCCGCAGCAGCCTGGCATGGCAAAAGTGTCGCGCTTTAAATTGCCACTGAGCCAAGCCTGAATGACCTCGCGCAGATCACCGGCTACGAACGGTATCACCTGGATGCCGTAGGCAGCGACCATGGCCTGCAGGGGCCGGGAGATCGCGCCGCAGATCAGCGCTCCGACACCCAGTTCCGCCAAACGAAGCGTCTTTTGCAGCGGCAGATCATGGGCCAGCAGTTCCTGCGTTTCGCTGACGATACGTTTGGACTCGACTTCGACAACACAAATCTGTTGTGCGGTGTCGAAAACCGGCGCGATGCGCTTGTCCAAGTATGCGAATGCCGCTTTCATATTTCGCAGATTAACTCCTTGCTAAAATCATAAAGCAATATCCATGCCAGGATCCGTAAAAATCAGGATAGAACCTGCGGAAGTCCATTGCGTATAGGTTTAGGAACAGATGTTGTTTCGGGAACAGCAGATGAAATGTAGCGTTCTCGCTACTATTTGCCGCTCAATGGTAGCGATGCCGCTACAATCAGCGGCCCCGGCCGGGCAGGTGTGTGATGCCGATGTGCCCTGGTGACACATGATGAAGGATCGCTCGATGGCGTTTTCCAGTTCACGCACGTTTCCGGGCCAGTCGTGGGCTATGAGCAGGGAAAGCGCCTCGGCCGCGATGCCCTGACGGACTTGCACTGCAACCGGTTGAATCTCTCGATGAACTGGTCCACCAGGATGAGAATGTTTTCTTTCGGTTAAGAATTAGAAGTGCACTTGTATATACTTAAAAAAAGTTTATAATGACATAAAAGTATCCCCATGAATCAAAACAAGCGATTGGTTCTGTCATCCCTGTCAAGAATTTTTATCACGCTGCTGATACTGGCAGTTTTGGGACTCCAGTTTTTAGAAGAATGCCATGTGCATAGCGACGGGGTGGATCATTCCGACTGCCCCTTGTGCCTGCTCAGCGGCATCATTCAGTCACCAAACATTAACCATGTTCTATTGGAAAAGCCTCTGCAGTACAGTCAGAAAATATTTCCCATTATAGATTCTTTCATTTGTATTTATTTTCGCGGTTTTTTATACACGCCCTGCGGACCTCCCCAAGCCTGAACGATCACTGATTAATTTTTTCTAAATCAAGGAGGTTCCGTGAAAATCATATATTCAATCATTTTAATTGCTTTATTTTTTCTGCCGACCCAACTTCAAAGCGAAACCGTGGCGGCGCCCTATCATAAGGTTTGCGGTCGTATCATCCAAGCGGGTACAAAGAACCCGATTGCCGGAATCTTGGTTGAATTGGTCGAGCTGAATCTATCAACTGTTTCTGACTCCAGAGGATTCTTTTGCTTTGCAAGTATCCCTCCGGGAAAATTCACCATGGTGCCGTCCAGCCCGAGGTTCATTCCGGATCGCTTTGCGATTAAAGTTCCCTCTACTGCCGAGATTCAATTGTCCATCCGGCCGTTGCCAATCGTTTCCGAAACCGTTACCGTGACCGCCGCGCCCTGGGTTACCGATCCGCTGGATACGGCCCAGTCGACATATGCGGTCGCTGCCGACGACATCCAAACCCGCTCCGGGCTCTCTCTGGGGGAAGCAGTGAAAGACCTCCCGGGCGTACGCAACATATCCACTGGAGACGCGGGTGGCGTCCCCGTCATCCGCGGTCAGTCCAATGAACGTGTCCGGGTGCTCAGTAACGGGATGTTTCACGATTATTTCCAGTTCAGCCGTCGCCACATGCCCAACATCGAGCCCTACGAAGCAGACCACATTGAAATCGTCAGCGGTCCATCCAGCGTATTGTACGGACCCCAGGCCAACAGTGGTGTTGTCAACATAGTTTCCGCTCCCTTGCCATTTCCGGTCGATGATCAGTCCAACTTTTCCGGGCGCAGCATGTTGGGCTATGCCGGGATCAATCAGGCCGAAACTTTTTACGCTCAGATCGAGGGCGGGCAGGGCGGTTTTGCCGGGCGCGCCGCAATGGCACGCAGAGCAACGGGCAACATGGGCACTCCAGCCGGCGATCTCCCCAACACAGACTATGTCCAGCAATCGGCTTCGCTGGAGACCGGCTATCAGTTTGCCAACGACATCGTGACCCGCTTTTTTTACCGGCATTGGGAAAATGAACTGGGTTTTTACATTCCATTGCAACCCAATTTCCGTTTGGGCCTACGAAACGACATCGGTGGGGCAACTGTCACCATACCCACGGCTTGGGGAAAATGGGATCTGGACGCCAACCTTTCGCAAAATATCCGCCGTGCATTTCCGCTGGGGAGAAGTCAGGGCGCGAAGGTGGATCTCGAGCTCGATACGCAGTTATACCGGCTCTCTTTTCAGCATAATCCATTGGGTCCGTTGCAACGGGGTGTTATTCGCCTGGAGCACAGCCGGCAGAGCAACGAAACGTTTGGTCCGGTCAAATTACTCCCCTGCTACGACACCAGCACATGGTCGGTCATGATTTTCGAGGAATCCCGATTCAAAAGGAAGAAGATGTTTGATCATTGGACCCTCAACGCCGGTCTCCGCTTCGATCAGCGTGCCCTGAATGTCCCGGCCGACCTTGGTCTGGGCATAGCCCGGAACTTCGCCAAAACCTACCAGGCATTGACCGGAGCGGCAGGACTCGTCTATCGCCTTAATCGTTTTTTTTCTTCGGGCATCACGATCAGCCGAGGCTGGAGAAATCCCTCCGAGTTCGAGTTGTTCGCCAATGGACCGCATGACGGCGTGCAGCTCTTTGAAAAAGGGAATCCCGATCTTCGGGAAGAAACCAATCTGAACACAGAATTCACGATCCGTTTGGATCATGATCGAGTCAGGGGGTCGCTGGCTTTTTTTAGAAACGCATTCTCAAATTATATCTATCTGCGGTTGACCGGCGAGACAATCGATGGCCTTCCCGTAAGCACGTTTGATCAATGCGATGCCGCCATCAAGGGAATCGAAGGACACCTCGATGTGGATCTCACACGCCAGCTTACGATGAAAATTCAAGGCGAAACCCTGTATACTCATAATGACAAGACCGGAATGAGGCTCCCATTTACCCCTCCGGACCGTGCCGCTTTCAGCATTCGTCTTCATGACTTTTTAGCGAGTCATGGGCTGAATCCCTTCACTGAATTCCGATCGACGTGGACCGGAAAAGGCAAAATAGCGGGCCCGGACGAACCCTTTCCCCTGGAAACAGAAAGTTACGTGCTCTTTGACCTCGGAGCTGGAGTAAAAAAGCAATTTAAGAATTGCGCATACCGTTTCGATCTCTGGATTGGTAACTTGACTAACAAGTCTTATAAGGATTTTTTGGACACATACAAGCAATATGCCCAAAGTGCCGGCCGGAACATTCGGTTGACTTTCAGTTTTCTTTTTTAAGCGGGATCATTGATCCTGGTTCCTGGAACGGCCGCCCCGGCCGGGCAGGGAAAGGCCCAGTTTTTTTATTCTGCGGAAAAGGGTGGTCTTGTGGATGCCAAGCTCTCTGGCCGCGGCTGAGCGGTTGCCGTGATGCCGTTCCAAGGCGGCGCGGATAGCCTGGGCATCGAGGATATCGTGGGCGGTTCTCACATCGGGATCCCTGCTCGATGCCAACCCAAAAGCGGTCAACTCGGCGGGCAAATGCCCGATGCCGATATCCCCTTCGCCACAGAGAATGAAAGCGCGTTCAATGATGTTCTCCAGTTCACGGATGTTTCCGGGCCAGTCGTGCGCCATAAGCAACGACAGGGCTTCGGCGCTGATCCCCGAAAGTATTTTCTGCTGCAAGCGGTTGAAACGGGCAACAAATTGCTCGACGAGCAGGGGGATATCCTCTTTACGGCGGCGCAGCGGCGGGAGTTCCAGGCGCACGACATTCACCCGGTAATAGAGGTCTTCGCGAAATTCACCCTTGCGGGTCTGTGCGGCCAGGTCCTTGTTGGTGGCGACGATGATCCTGGCGTCAGCGGTTTCGGAACGTGTCGCTCCCAGCGGTTCGTAGACCCGGTCCTGCAGAACCCGCAAAAGTTTTACTTGCAACGCCGGGCTGATCTCGGCGATTTCATCAAGTAAAATAGTCCCGCCCCCGGCCAGGGCGAAACGGCCGGGCTTGTCCTTATTGGCGCCGGTGAATGCCCCGGCCTTGTAGCCGAACAACTCCGACTCCAGCAGCGTGTCGGGCAAAGCACCGCAGTTGACGGCAATAAACGGGCCCTGCTGGCGGGGACTGAGCGCGTGGATCGTCCGCGCCAGCAATTCTTTGCCGGTGCCGGTTTCTCCCAAAACAAGAACCGTGCTGGGGCTGGCAGCAATGGCCGGTAAGACCTCGAACAATCTTTGCATCAACGGACTGCGGCTGGCCAGGTCGCCGACGCGGAATTTCCCCTCCAGTTCGCGGCGTAAGGCATCGACCTCGGAAAGATCACGGAAAGTTTCGGCGCCCCCGATCACGCCTCCAGAGGCGTCGCGCAACACGGCGGTCGAAACGCTGATGGGAATGCGGTCCCCACCGGCATCCACGATATAAGCGGATTTGCCAATGATCGGCTTGCCCGATTTCAGGGTTTGCTTGAGCGCGCAGGCCGCTTCGCACATACTGCAGCGAAAAACCTCGGAGCAGCGCCGGCCGAGAGCTTCCCGGCGTGAAACCCCGGTAATCACTTCGGCCGCCCGGTTAAAAGAAGTGATAAGCCAATTGGGGTCCACGGTGAATACCCCGTCGGAAATACTCTCCAGTATGGCGTTGAACGGATCAGGCGCAGACAACGGCCGCTTTTTTTTCACTTTCGCTTTCATGGCTTTACGATCGAACCCAAATCGTCTTCACCTCATCTTGTTTTTCGCTCTGCTTGTAGGGCATATGGATGATGATACTAAATTATCAGAATTCCGTCTACAACCACTGGGGCTTGTCTCTCAGTCACTGAAGCGTTTTAACTCAATTTGAAATATTTTTTGCGGAAAAACAGGGCCACGTTGACCAGGACGAGGAGCGCGGGCACCTCGACCAGCGGTCCAATGACAGCGGTAAACGCCTGCCCCGAGCTAATGCCGAACACGCCCACGGCCACCGCTATAGCCAGTTCAAAGTTATTGCCTGCAGCATGGAAAGCAATGGTTACCGTTTTGCTGTAATCGCCGCAAAGCCTTCTTCCCATGTAGAACGAGACGAAGAACATGACCACAAAATAGATGAGCAGCGGAATGGCTATGCGTACCACGTCCATGGGCAATTGGACAATGGTTTCGCCCTTAAGCGAGAACATGACTATAATGGTGAGCAGCAGCGCTGCCAGTGTAATGGGGCTTATCTTGGGAATGAACTTGGTCTCGTACCACTCCTTTCCCTTGGTCTTCAGGAGGATAAACCGGGTCAGCATGCCGCCGAAAAAAGGAATCCCCAGGTAGATCAAAACACTTTCAGCGATCTGCCATATGCTGACATGCACTTCAATGCCCTTAAGCCCAAAAAGCGGTGGCAGCACTGTAATAAAGATATAGGCGAAAACCGAATAAAAAACCATCTGAAAGATCGCGTTAAAAGCTACGAGACCGGCAGAATACTCATTATCTCCTCCGGCCAGCTCACACCACACAATAACCATGGCGATGCAGCGCGCCAGCCCGATCATGATCAGTCCTACCATGTAGTCGGGGTAGTTGTGCAGGAAAAGAATGGCCAGGAAGAACATCAGGATGGGTCCAATAATCCAGTTCTGTACCAGTGAGAGTGCCAGAACACGCCAATTGTGAAAAAACCTGGGCAGCTCCTCGTACTTGACCTTGGCCAGGGGCGGGTACATCATCAGGATCAGGCCGATGGCGATGGGGATGTTGGTGGTCCCCACGCTGAACTTGACATTAAACGACGCCACGGCGCCGGGAATCACGTAACCGATAAAAACTCCCAAGGCCATGGCGGCAAAAATCCAAACCGTCAGATAACGATCCAGGAAAGAAAGCCTTTTTTTCAGTGCGTCAGCCATGGGAAACCTCCAAATATAATTTCGCTTCCAAAATAAAAAAGACAATTTGTGGGGCTTTTTCTAAATAATGGGGTGAAGTTATCATATTCATTAATTGCATCATGGACATTGGATGAACCCCTGCGACCAGAGGCAGCCGCCGCAGGCCGGGTGGACGTTGCCGTAGCAATCTTCACCATTGAGATTGGGCAGGTCGCAACTGTTGCACATGGTGCAGGGAGCGAAGGAAAAATCAAGCAACTTCCTCCGGAAAGTTCGGTAATCCTTATCGTTCCATATATCGCCAAAATCACGGTCCACTGCCGAAGCGACATGAAATTCCTGCCAGAAACGGGAATATCCGTTCGTATATACCGAGTGGGCATGCAGCAGCGGCAAGCAGGGGCTGACCTGTCCGTCCCAACGCACACTGACGCTGCCGCGTTCTAAAAACGGACAAGCTCCCAAATGATCCGCGTTTTTCGCCCCCATCAATCCGGGCAAGGTAAATCGGCCGATAAGCCGCTTCAATACGTCATCATTCTCCGTTCCCAGGTCTAGCCGCGGCATTTCCAAATGGTGCAAATGGGATGGATTGCTCAATGAGTGGGAATAAAGGAGTTCATTGCCCATGGCGGCGGTATAAGCCTCGATATTGCTGACCAAAAAGCTGGTTGCGCCCAGGCGCAATCCCAAATCCAAAACCTTCGGCAGATCGGCGATATTGCGTTTCATGGCCACAAACGATATGCCCAGTTCCGGAGTCTGGCCAAAATTAAAAATGCGCTGGCGGCGCAATCGGCGCAGAATGGCAATGATTTGCGGCAAATGGTTGCCCAGGCGAATATCGGCATAACTCTGCGGCGAAGCGCCATCAATAGACAGCCAGAGGAAATCCAGTCCGGCCGTGACCAAACGGCGGGCCAGCTCTTCGCTCAGCAGAATACCGTTAGTGATCAACTCAACTCGGGCACCCGCGGCTTTGGCCTTGGTCACCATAACGGCAATGTCCGGATGAACCAGGGGCTCGCCGAAACCCCCGAAGAATATCAATGGCATCGTCGCCTGAAAGTGCAATCCCTCAAGTATCTTTTCAAAAAGCCGGAATTCCATGAAACCCAAATCTTCTTCCCAGCCGTGGCGCATGCAGGTGCGGCAGTCCAGGTTGCAGTGGTTGGTCGGCTCGATATAAAGTTTGGCCAGCATATCGAGAGACAGGCCCCCGGCAACGGCCCCGCCATTTCCTGCAGATCCCGATGTCAGTTCCATACCATGTAAACCGCGGCGATGAGCAGCAGGACAGCGCAGATTTTTTTAACCCAGCCCAGAGCCTTCGAGCTCTCGTTCCAGCGCAGGTAATTCTCGATCACCCGGGTGAACGTTCCGGCAAAGACAATCACCGCGCAATGACCGATCCCATAGGCCAGCAGAAGGGGAACACCGTAGACCAGGCTGGACGACGACCTGGCCAGGACGATGGCCAGGATCGGCGCCATGTAGGCGAAAGTGCAGGGGCCCAGAGCCAGGCCGAAGACCAACCCCAGGAAGAATCCGGCGAGGACGCCTTTGCCGCGGGCCTTGGCGTTGGCGGCTGCGGGCAGCTCCAATTTGATGATGCCCAGCAAGTAAAACCCGACCAGCAGGAAAACGCCGGCCACCAGGAAATTGCTCCAGCGGCCGATGTCGCCCAGCATGCGGCCGAGCAGCGCGGTGACGACCCCGATCAGGCCGATGGTGACCAGGATGCCCAGGGCGAAGGCCAGTGAAATACGGAAGGCCTTGCGGGTGGTGAGCTGGTCCTGCTGGCTGATGAAACCGACGATCAGGGGAATGCTGGCCAAATGGCAGGGGCTGAGCAGGATGCTCAATATCCCCCAAAGAAAAGCGCCCAGCAGACCAAGCAGCGGGCTGCCCGCCAGCAGGTTGGTCAGCCAGGTGAAGAGTGCTTCCAGCATTATTTCACGCCTTTCTGCCTGAGGACTTTTATTAGTTCTTCTTTGGGAAAGAATCCCTCGTGGCGGAAATATTCCTCGCCCTCTTTATCCAGGAAGACCTGGGTGGGGATGACGCGGATCTTGTAGGTCCTGGCGAAGGGCTCGCCTTCCGGTGTCCAGACGTCATGGAAGACCACCTTGACCTGGCCGGCGTAATCCTTTTCTATATCCTTCATGATCGGCTGCATCATCTTGCAGGGGATGCAGCGCACCGAGCCCAGTTCGACGAAGGTGACCAG
>Ga0180014_1000526_pt1 | contig 10529 bp, 9 predicted proteins | sample KR13_S1_MetaG_FD_116507 | JGI IMG/M metagenome (GOLD analysis project Ga0180014, IMG submission 116507) | Groundwater microbial communities from the Olkiluoto Island deep subsurface site, Finland - KR13_S1_MetaG | ecosystem: Environmental > Aquatic > Deep subsurface > Groundwater | place... | reverse complement strand
GGACCGTAATCGGTGCCATACACGAGGAGATTGACGGCAGGGCTGACATACTTATGAACACGTCGGTGGAGCGGATAAAGGTCACCGACGGCGTGGTGAAAGGAGTTGACTGCGACGACGGCTCCTCCTTTAGCTGTACGTACCTGGTCCTCGCCCCGGGCCGAAGCGGGGCGGACTGGTTCAGCGGCGTGGCGCGGGAGCTGGATCTCCACCTGGGGAACAACATGGTGGACATAGGTGTGAGGGTCGAGGTCCCGGCGGTGGTGATGGAGCCGCTGACCGACGAGCTCTACGAGCCGAAGCTGGTCTACTACTCCAGGAGCTCCGAGGACCGGGTGAGGACGTTCTGCATGAACCCGGCAGGTGAGGTGACCAGGGAGTACTACGAGGAGGTCCTCACCGTGAACGGCCACTCATACGCCGAGAAGAAGACGGAGAACACCAACTTCGCGCTCCTGGTCGACAAGAGGTTCACCGAGCCGTTCCGGGAGCCTATCACCTACGGAAAGTACATCGCCTGGCTGGCCAACCTGCTGGGGGACGGCATACTGGTCCAGCGCCTGGGCGACCTACTCGCCGGACGACGTTCCGACCCGAAACGCATCGCCCGGAGCACCGTTATGCCCACGCTGACGGACGCTACACCGGGAGACCTGAGCCTGGTACTGCCGTTCAGGTTCCTCTCGGACATCCTGGAGATGTTGAGCGCGCTGGATACTCTCGTGCCGGGGGTCTTTTCCCGGAACACGTTGCTGTACGGGGGCGAGGTGAAGTTCTACGGCTCCCGGTTGAAGGTGACCGGGGGGCTCGAGAGCGAGGTGCGCATGATGTTCGGCGCCGGGGACGGCGTTGGGATAACCAGGGGCCTGGTGCAGGCGTCGGCTTCAGGCGTCCTGGTCGCTGAGAGTATAATCAGGCGGCGGAGCAAAGACGTCTGAGAGTCGTTGAAGTAGGGACTCGTTGTGCGTGATATAGTAAGGCGTCGGTATCGGCAGGGCTCTCGAGCAGGTGGTGCAAGGTGTCTGGAACCGTGGTGTTAGGTGCCCAGTGGGGTGACGAGGGCAAAGGAAAAATAACGGACCTGATGTCGGACAGGATGGATTTCGTTGTCCGCTTCGCCGGTGGGAACAACGCCGGTCACACAATTGTCTGCGGTGATGACGAGTTCAAGCTGCACCTGATACCTTCCGGTATCCTGTACCCTCACATCACCCCCGTCATAGGCGACGGCCTGGTGGTGAACCCACAGGTTCTGTTGGGGGAGATGGACGACCTCGGCACGAGAGGAATCAGCAGCGATAGATTGAAGATCAGCTGCAACGCGCACCTGGTAATGCCTTATCACGTGGCCTTTGACCACCTTGGCGAGATCAGCCTGGGGAGCGCCAAGCTGGGGACCACCCATCGCGGGATAGGCCCGGCTTATGCCGACAAGGCGGACCGGTTGGGGCTTCGCATGCAGGACCTCTTCGACGAGAAGATATTCAGGACCAAGGTAGGGAGCGCCCTGGGCAGGAAGAACCCGATACTTACCAAGGCGTTCGGGCAGGAGCCGTTCGATCTGGACGAGATAACCGATGAGTACATGAAGTACGCCGAGAGGCTGGAGCCTCACATCGGGGATACGTCTCTACTTATTCACAACGCGTTGGATGATGGAAAGAAGGTGCTGTTCGAGGGCGCGCAGGGTGTCCTGCTGGACATCGATCACGGGACCTACCCCTTCGTGACATCCTCGTCGCCGACGATAGGGGGGGTTTTCACCGGCACCGGCATCGGGCCGGGGGCAATTAATCGGATCATCGGGGTAGCGAAGGCGTACTTGTCCAGGGTTGGGTACGGGCCTTTCCCGACCGAGCAGGATAACCGCGACGGGGAGATCATGGTGGAGAAGGGTGTCGAGTTCGGCACCACCACCGGCAGAAAACGGAGGTGCGGCTGGCTGGATGTTGTCCTTCTCCGGTACGCGGTGCGGGTAAACGGCCTTACCGGGCTGGCCCTGACGAAGCTTGACGTCCTGTCGGCGTTCGAGAAGCTGAAGGTCTGCATCGGGTACTCGTACCAGGGGCGGATCTATCACGATTTCCCACCGCACCAGACTATCTTCCACAAGTGTGAGCCGGAGTATCTGGAGCTCGAAGGGTGGAACGTGGATATATCCGGGGTGACCGACAAGGAGGAACTACCCGCCGCGGCGCTCCGCTATATCGAGTTCGTAGAGCAGGCGGCCGGGATCCCGGTGGACGTGGTGTCGGTGGGCCCCAAGAGAAGCCAGACCATCTGGTCCCGGGCGGAACTGAGGCCGCAGGGCGTCGAGGAAGGGATGTACCTGTATCAAGAAGATTTTGATCCGCCGTGTTCCGTGTGAAGCTCGAGAGTGGGATGTCTTCGAACCCCACGCGGTATAGTATCGGAACACAACTGATAGCCGGGGGCTTATGACATGAGAGTCATGATAGTCGGTGGCGGAGGCCGGGAGCACGCGCTGGGCTGGAAGATGGCCCGGAGCCCGCTGGTGGAGGATATTATGTTCGTGCCCGGCAATGGGGGCGCACAGGAGATAGGCGAGTGCGTAGAGGCGGACATGGGGAATGACGGCGAACTGACCGGAATCGCGGCACTGCATGGCATCGACCTGACCGTGATTGGTCCGGAGGCGCCACTGGTGGCGGGGATCGTCGACGAGTTCAATGACCGGGGAATGAAGGTTTTCGGGCCGTCAGCGGACGCCGCCCGGATCGAGGGCAGTAAGCACTTCGCCAAGGACCTGATGGAAAAGCACGGGATACCCACCGGGCGGGCACGCCTTTTCACGTCGTTTGAGGACGCCAGGGAGTACGTGGAGAGCACCCCGGCGCCACTGGTGGTGAAAGCGGACGGGCTGGCCGCGGGCAAAGGTGTGATAATCGCGAAGGACACCGATGCCGCGGTAGAGGCGCTCTCGGAGTGCATGGTCAAGCGGGCGTTCGGTGATTCAGGGTCCAGGGTCCTGGTGGAGGAGTACCTGGAGGGACCGGAGGTTTCGATACTGTCGCTCACCGATGGGAAAGGCGTCGTCCACATGGTGCCGTCGCAGGACCACAAGAGGGCTTATGACGGGGACGAAGGCCCCAATACCGGGGGGATGGGTGCCTACTCGCCGGTGCCCCTGCTCGACGGTGATACCGAGGCGGGTATCCAGAGGAGCGTGATGGAGGCGACGGTTGAAGCGATGGCCGGGGAGGGGACTCCATGCCGCGGCGTTCTGTATGGCGGCATCATGCTGACCGGGGACGGCCCCAGGGTGCTGGAGTTCAACGTTCGCTTCGGCGACCCGGAGATCCAGGCAGTGCTCCCCCGGCTTGATAGCGACCTGGTCCCCGGATTGCTGGCGACGATAGACGGGACCATTTCCGACTGCGAGATGGAGTGGTTGCCCGAGTACTGCGTGTGCGTGGTGGTGGCGTCCGGGGGGTACCCCGGGAAGTACGTAACCGGCATACCCATTACCGGACTGAGGGCCGCCTCGTCGGATTCCAACGTCGAGGTGTTCCATGCCGGGACCAGGCTGGAAGACGGCAAGCTGGTGACAGCGGGCGGCAGGGTACTAAACGTGGTGGCGCTGGGGAAGGACTTCGAGAATGCCAGGGGCCTCGCCTACCAGGCGGTGCACATGATCGATTTCGAGGGGATGCAGTATAGAACTGACATCGGGTACAGTGCCGCCGGGCGCGGATAGCCGGGCGGGTAAACAGTACTACTTACGGGTGGTGAGTAATGGGTGATATCAAGGTCCTGGTAATCACCGGGAGCAAGAGTGACATGCCTGTGATGGCCAAGTGCGAGCAGATGCTCGAGAGGTTGGGCTTGCCTTCGAACACGGTGGTGGCCTCCGCGCACCGAAATCCCGGGAAGGTCATCGCCGCGGTGAGGGACGCGGAGGAAAGAGGGGCCGAGGTGGTGATAGCGGGCGCCGGCATGAGCGCGCATCTGCCCGGGGTTGTCGCGTCCTATACCGACCTGCCGGTTATCGGGGTCCCGATCGACTCAGGAATGCCCGGCGGGATTGACGCCCTTTTCTCCATTGTCCAGATGCCTACGGGAATACCGGTCGCCACGGTGGCGATAGGGGGCGCCGGGAACGCGGCGGTCCTGGCGGCAAGGATACTCTCGCTTAAGTACCCGGAGATACGCGAGAGGCACGCTAAGTACAGGAGAGAGTTGGCGGAGGCGTAAAACCCGACTTACAGGAAAGCAGGTGATGCTCCGTGATTGACCGCTACAGCCTGCCCGGGATGAAGGAGATCTGGAGCGAGGAGGCGAAGCTCCAGAACTGGTTGCAGATAGAGGTACTCGCCTGCGAGGCGATGGTCGAGCTGGGCCTGGTGCCTCCGGAGGCCCTCGTGGAAGTCAAGCGGAAAGCGCGGTTTGACGTCGAGAGGGTAAAGGAAATCGAGCAGCGCACCCATCACGACGTTGTGGCGTTCCTGGAGAACCTGGCCGAGAACATAGGGGAGGCAGCAAGGTTCCTTCACTTCGGCATGACGTCCTCCGACATCCTGGATACCGGCCTGGCCATCCAGATGCGCGACGCGGCGGAGATACTGATAGAAGGTACCAGCCGGTTGATGGGGATGCTGAAGAACAAGGCGCTGGAGCACCGCGACACGGTGATGATCGGCAGGACCCACGGCGTTCACGCGGAGCCCCTGACGTTCGGCGTGAAGCTCGCGGTATGGGCTTTCGAGACGCGCCGGAACCTCGATCGATTGATGAAGGCCCGGAATATGGTCAGCTGCGGGAAGATCTCGGGGGCGGTCGGCACCTACGCCAGCATCGACCCGTTCGTGGAGAAGTACGTCTGTGACCGGCTGGGGCTGAAGACCGCTGAGGCCTCTACCCAGATACTCCAGAGGGACCGCCACGCGGAGTACATGGCCGCGGCGGCGATCGCGGCGTCGTCGCTGGAGAAGTTCGCCACAGAGATCAGGGGGCTCCAGAGGACCGAGGTCACCGAGGTGGAGGAGCCGTTCCGCGAAGGCCAGACCGGTTCTTCGGCGATGCCCCATAAGAGGAACCCGATAATCTGCGAACGCGTATGCGGGCTGGCGCGCGTTATCCGGGGCAACTCCCAGGTGGCGCTGGAGAACGTGGCGTTATGGCACGAGCGTGACATAAGCCACTCCTCCGCCGAGCGGGTGATAATTCCGGACAGCACCATCCTTCTCGACTACATTACCAACAAGTTCATCGAGGTCATGGAGGGAATGGTGGTCTACCCCTGGAAGATGGAGAAGAACCTGGAGCTGACACAGGGCCTGATATTCTCAGAGAGAGTCCTGCTGACCCTTGTTAGCAAGGGGGTAACCCGCCAGGAGGCGTATACGATGGTGCAGAGGAACGCGATGCGGGCGGTCCGGGGCGAGGAAGGCTTCCACCAGGGGCTGCTGCACGACAAGGAAGTGGGGCGGTACCTCACGCCCGAGGAGATCGAGGGCTGCTTCGATGTCAGAGAGGCGCTGCAGCGGACCGACAAGATCTTCGCCCGGCTGGAGGGGTTGAAGGTGAAGCCCTGAACTTAGAAACCCGGGGCTTTTGACTGGAGGGAGGAGTGGAGTTGGCACGTGCCAGAGTATACATAACATACAAGGAAGGGATACTCGATCCACAGGGGAAGACGATTCTCCGCGCGTTGAAATCCCTGGGGTACGATGAGGTGGAGAATCTCAGGGTGGGCAAGTACATGGAGCTGGAGCTTGCCGGTACAGACAAAGAAGGGCTGGAGAAGAGGCTCGGCGAGATGTGCGAGAAGCTCCTGGCGAACCCGATAATAGAAGATTACGACCTGGAGGTTGATGTCTGATGAGGTTCGGTGTTGTAATCTTCCCGGGGTCCAACTGCGACCACGATTGCTTCTACGTCCTCGGCGAGGTCCTGAACCAGGATGTTAAGTACGTCTGGCACCAGAGCACGGACCTCTCCGGTTTCGATTGCATACTGTTGCCCGGTGGCTTTTCCTACGGCGACTATCTCAGGACCGGCGCGGTGGCCCATTTCTCCCCGGTGATGAAATCGGTGGAGCGGTTCGCGGCCGATGGAGGCATGGTCATCGGCATCTGCAACGGCTTCCAGATACTGTTGGAGGCGGGCCTGCTGCCGGGTGCGATGATGAGGAACACGGGCCTGAAGTTCATATGCCGTTTTGTCGATATAAGGGTCGAAACCACCAGTACCCCCTGGACATGCGGCGCTTACGAGCACCAGGTCCTCAGGATCCCCATCGCCCACAACGAGGGCAACTACCAGGTGCCGTACCAGACATTGGAGGAGATGAAGCTGCGAGGCCAGGTGGTCTTCCGCTACTGCTCCCCCGCGAGCTCGGTTTCAGGCGAGTTCAACCCCAACGGAGCCACCGAGAACATCGCCGGGGTCTGCAACCGGGAGGGCAACGTGCTCGGTTTGATGCCTCACCCCGAGAGGGCGTCCGAGGCGGAACTGGGTTCAACCGACGGCCTGGTCATCTGGCGGTCACTGCTTGACCATTGCGGCGTGGAGGTCCCCACCATTCTATAAGGCCACCCGGTGGGGTCAGCGCCTTTAAGCGAAGCCAACAGATGGGGTCAGTGCATTAGATCGATGGCTGACAATAAACGTTATGGCGAGAATGCCTGACCCCCCACGTCACACAATCGGCGGTCACACAAGGAACGCCACCCCCCGGCTGGTGCCGTTGCAACATCCACCCAAGCCGACGTCTATTATGCAACAGCCCCAGGGCGGGACCCCTCCCTCGCCAATAAGTAGAAGCCACAAAACGCGCCAATGGTGCCAGGCACCACTGGCGCATAATAATCGGTGAGACAACACCCGCCAGCCCAGGGGCTAGCCCTGTTAATGATACGATGAACGCATGAAAATCAAAGTTGATTTCCACGTACACACCGTCTACTCGCCGGACTCGGTGATAACCTTCCAGGACCTCCGGGACGGCTGTCGCGAGAAAGGCATTGACGTGGTGGCCATCATGGACCATGACGTGACAGAGGGAGCGTTCGAGCTCGCCGCCAGGAGCGAGGAGTTGCTCTCCCGGGGCGAATGGGCGCCGCGGGTGCTGGTAGGCGAGGAGGTTCGGACCACCAAGGGTGAGATATGCGGCCTGTTCCTTAGCCGGTGGGTCCCCGACCACCGGCCTCCTCGAGAGACGATGGAGCTCATTAAGGAGCAAGGGGGCCTGGTGTACGTTCCCCATCCTTTCGACCTGCTCAAGCTCAAGAGGCTGAAGGCGTCTGAACTGATCGAGCTGTCAGGGCTGATCGATATCGTGGAGGAGTTCAACGGCAAGCCCAGGCTCCCGCTGGCGAACACACTCGCCAGGCGTTTCCTGGAGAGACACCCGCTGACCCCCGCGGCGGGAAGTGACGCGCACGAACCCACCCACCTGGGCGCCGCGTTCGTGGAGATGGAGGATTTTTCCGGACCCGGGGACCTCATGGAGAAACTGCCCGGTGGCCGCATCTCGGGAAAGATGTACTCCCCGTTCGCATCCGCCTATACGCGGTTCAGGATCCGGCGGAAGAGGAGGGCGGGGGACGCCGCTACCTAGTGCTCCGTCCCACAGATATCTTGGCATTCGAACGCCGCTGCATCCACACCGGCTGCGTTCCGTTCCCTCGGCGTACTACGTGAGTACAGCCTCGGTCACGCGCCTTGCCGGAGTGGCGCATCGACGCTCTCGGTGCGTAAAGCTACCCATGGGACGGAACACTAGCGCTCGGCGACCGACGGCCCTACTCGATCATTTCCTTATAGAAGGCATGTTCCTATTCTCGCTTGCCTTGAGCAAGAACGGGAGAAGAAAGGCGAGTGACAGGCCAACAAGGAGAATTATCCAATCCGCCGTTTGGAAGTACTGTTTCATAAAGCCGGAGAACCGCAACTGCGCGTCTGACCTGCAAAGGACCCCGTACGCGAGGAGCTCAGCCGGTGGTGTGATAACGGCGATGATAGCGACTGATAGGATTGAGATCCATATCGGATGGGGGGGTGTTGAACACACCCTCACGTACTGGTGTTTCCTCATGGTAGTGCCCCTGAAGAGCACCCACGGCACTATCATTGAACAGGTCACGATTGCGAACCGGTTGCTCCACTGCCCTGCGATGATCGCCAGCAGAAGCCAGACGGAGAACACCGCAACGCCTGCAACCAGCGCGTACAGCAGGCCATCCAACAACTGTCTGGATATATTGCCTGAAAGGTTGTCGGGTTGCTCGGCCTTGCCCGCGGTGGTGGAGAGGCCATTACCGCCAGGGGCCCTTCCGGGTGGCCTGGCCGTTGCCGCCTCCTCCAGGCTCTTTTCCAGCCCGCGGTCGCTGACGGGGGATGCCTGTGGTACTCGCCGGCCCGGTCCTTTCCCGGAATCTTCCGTGGCTTCCTGACTGACCGCAATGGGTTCCAGTTTGTCCTCTTTCTCTTCCCGGGAGACTTGCCCCTTGGGAGTGCGGACCTCGCCGTCATCGAAAACCGTTATTTCGGTCACAATAACCTTGGCGTCCCGGTCGGCGGCGGGCCGCTGGAGAGGCTCGAATCGCTCCTTGGCGGCAGGTTTATCTTTCACCGGGGACAGTGACTCTTTACACGGCGCGCAGAGCGTGGGGTCTCCGCTCTCGGTCCCGCACTCATTGCAGATTGGCCGTCCGCAGCACGAGCAGTCCCTTATTGCGGGTTTCCTTGGATGGCGGTAACATCCCCGCCAGCTCTTTGACCGTTCGTTCACAGTACCGCCTCCCGGGTGATCCGCGTGATTCACGGGCACTGTTCTCTCGTCAATTATAACCTTGATCAGGCGTTTATCCCATACTGGCGGCGGCCGCCCGGGCGTCCATAACAGAATCGTTAATATCTCTGGTGAAGTCGGTGAGTTCGGCAACCGTGGGGAACTCGTCGCTGGTGAAGAGATACTCCTCGCTGTACGGGTTCAGCCGCGTGGCCTCCATGTCCTTACCGGAGACCGACTCGGTGAAGACATCGAAGAGGGCGGTTCCCTTGAAAACGACCAGGGGGAAGAACGTCGCGGTGTAAAGCTTGTTTTCCTTCAGTATGTCAACAGTACGCTCGATACTCCGGCGGGTTTCACCCGGTAGTCCCACGATAAAGGTCAGGACCGGGTTCATCCCGGAGCGCTTGACATAGCGGGCCGCGTCAAGAATCGTCGACACATCGAGACGCTTCCTGGCTACATCCCGCAGCACTTCCTGGTTGAACGACTCAGCCCCGATTGCCACCGTGGTGAAGCCGGAGTCCTTGAGGATGTCGACCGTCGCCCGGGTGAGGAAGTCGGCGCGGGTCTGTATCTGGTAGGAGTAGGGAAGGCCATCCAGAAGACCCAGCAAACGAGCCAGGCGCTTCCGGTTCATGGTGAACGTGGCGTCGCCGAAGAAGAAAGAGCCGGCGCCTCCCGGGAACTGTTCCGAGCAGTAATCCAGGACTTCGCGCACGTACTCCGGGGAGTGAAAACGGACCCTCCTGTGGTTGATGGCGGGGTCCAGGCAGAACGTGCACTCCTCCGGGCAACCGCGGGAGGTAAGGAACCCCGCGCCCGGTATGTAATCACCGTCCGGGTTCAGACGGGAGAGTATCTCGAAACGGGTCTTCACGTTGAACTCGTCCGAGACCGTGTAGGGGTGCGGCAGGGAGTCCAAATCGGAGATGCGGGCGCGTTCCGGGTTGTGCAGGATAGAGGCGCCTTCCCGGAAGCTTATGCCGGGGAGGCCTTCCAACCCGGCGCCGGATTCCATCCTGTCGAGCAACTCAGCGCAGGTAATCTCACCCTCACCCCGTATCACAACGTCGGCGTGGCCGTCGGACAGTATCTCATGGGGATGAAACGTAGAGTAGATGCCGCCGGTCACTAAACGGCAGTTGGAGCACTCGCTCGTTATCTCGCCGAGAAGCCTGCGGCTGTACAGCGCCAGGTTATAGATGGACAGGGTGATGAGCACCACGTCGGGCTGGTAATCTCTGAGCGTCTCGATGAGGTACTCACGGGACCTTCGCGCCGCCGCGCTTTCCCCTATCCGTGAACCGGAGATCGCCTCGGGGTCCGTGTTGGGCTCGTGGAAAAGCTCGAACTTGTTATGAACGTCGGCGACAAGGTTGATGACCCGCACCTCGCGGCCCGCTGCCTTGAGACTCGCCACCACATGCATGGCGCCGTAATCCGGGGCCAGCAGGTCCTTGTTCCGCAGCGTTGCGAGCTTCACCCGCCATGCGGGTTCGGGACGCGTCTCCATGAGGCCGAGCGCGGCCGAGTCTGAGATAAGAAGGACTTTCACGGTTTCTCCAAACGTGTTTCCTTTTTAGAACAATGGGATAGTAACGCCTTTGGCAACCTGGAATCCAGGGGATCAGGCAACTGGAAAGAAAAAAGCCGTTCCTCAGAATATGGCATTCTATGCCACTTCTTCTGATTGACGCTTCTCTGGCGTCCGCCTATCGACACCGATAGGTCTTACGTCGCCTCCACGTCCATTTACCCTCTCCGTCGAACT
>Ga0180014_1000524_pt1 | contig 10537 bp, 9 predicted proteins | sample KR13_S1_MetaG_FD_116507 | JGI IMG/M metagenome (GOLD analysis project Ga0180014, IMG submission 116507) | Groundwater microbial communities from the Olkiluoto Island deep subsurface site, Finland - KR13_S1_MetaG | ecosystem: Environmental > Aquatic > Deep subsurface > Groundwater | place... | reverse complement strand
TCCTTGACCTCAGACGACATGGAATATTTCGGGGCTCAATCTCTTCACTTGCGTTATGGCTGATTATCTCCTTGTCTATAGCTCCGCACCGTTCGTTGCCTCCCGATACGTATAGTCCGTAATAGCCTGATGGTTAGTCTTTGGCCATTCCGCCTTTGGCGGACAGTTCATGCCAGCTTACTTGGCGCACTCATAGGCATCTCCCTCAATTGATTATCAAGGTAACCCCACCATGGCACCATGTTCAAGCCAAACATTCGCTCATTTCTTACCAAGCTCCTTTCTCATGGCCGCGATGTTCTCGCGCAAGGTTTTCCGGGCGTCGGAAAACTGCCGGGGAAACGCGGCGTCCATCCGCCCCGCCAAATCTTCCATCTGCCGCAAATAGCCCCACGCCGCCGCCTGCGTGGCCGTTGCCGATAGCAGTTTGCTGAAGTGGACGCGGACCGGATTCAATCCGGTGTCCGCGTTGAACCGCAACATGCCCGGGTAGGCCTCAACCAACTCCTTCAGCGCATTCCTTTGGGCGCCAGCGTCCGCAAGGTGACCTATACTATTTGACTGATCTTCTAGGGCGTGTTATCCAAATGGAGCCGGGGTGCCCGCCTGCAATTTGTCAGCCGACTGAGCGCATTTCGCGTCCCCGGCGCTTCGCCGGGGTTGCAAACGGGTGCGTCCGTTTGCACCGAAATGCGCTCTGCCGCCTCAGAAAACAACGATACACATAAAATAACGTTTACTCACCAGTTCGACAATCCCTGCATCAGACGCCCAACAGGTTCACGCAGAGGCAAGCAGGGTGCGCAGGGAGCGGTAATCGGTCTTACCGGTGCCCAACGTGGGGATCGCATCCACCCGCCGGACATGGCGGATGTTATGCAACGGGGACAGACCCGCCTGGCGGATGGCCTGGTTGGCCTCGTCGCGGCTGATCTCCCGCGAGGTAAAAAGGACGATATCCGGATTGGTCTCGATGGGCGTACTCTCCACCGCCAGCACGGGGCCTTCATCCTGATCCGAACCGGCCGCGAAGGCGTGGACCAGGGCTTCCTCGATGGCCGGCAGGGAAATCATTTCACCGCCCAGTTTGACAAACCGCTTCAAACGACCCGTGAACGTCAGTACGCCGTCGGGTCCTTCCTTGATCAGATCGCCGGTGCGATACCAGGATTTACCCTCAAACGACTCGAAGGGCGATGGCCCGTCATAATTCAGGTATCCCTCAAACACGCTGGGTCCGCGCACCAACAGCATCCCGGACTGACCCGCCGCCACGCGCCCCCCACCCTCCACCGCGCGGATGACATACTCCACCGACGGCAAGGCCTTGCCGATGGTGCCGGGCTGGGGATTATTTTCATCATTGACGGAAATCGCCGGCGAACATTCGGTGATGCCGTAGCCTTCGAGGATTGCCAGATGCGGCCAGCGCTGGGCCACGGTTTCATACACCTTGGCCGGACATTTTTCAGCGGCGGCCACCACCTTGCGCAGAGCGCTCATCTGCCGATCTTCGGCGGCGCGGATGATGCCGTTGAGGAAGGTCGGCGTGCCCATCAGCAAAGTGACCCCGTAGGTCTCAATGATCCTGGCCAGGTAAGCGCCTTCGGTCGGGTTGGCGTGAAACACCACGCGCAACCCGGCGCAGAGCGGAAAGAGCATGGAACAGGTCAGGCCGAACGAATGAAAGGGCGGCAGCATGCCGAGCACCCGGTCCGAGGGCAAGAACCGATAAACGCGGACAATATCCCGGATATTAGTCAGGATATTCGCATGCGTCAGGGGCACGGCCTTGGGAAAACTTTCCGAACCGCTGGTAAAAAGCACCACGGCCGTCTTCGGGACGTGCACTTTGCCCAACGAACCCGGATTGAAGCGGGCGCCAAACCAGGCGGTCAGCTTGTCGATCCAAGTCAGGTGGCGGCCGACATCCTCCATCAACACCAACCGGTCACGGATTGCCGAGAGATCGACTCCCTGCAATTCGAGCCGGGACACCAGGGCATTGGCCGTGACAATCCGCCGCACGCCCAGCAGATCCATGGAACGAATGAGCGTCCCGACGCCAGCGGTCCAGTTGACCATTACGGGAATTTTACCAGCAAACAGCGCGGCCAGGTACAGGACGGCGGCCCCCGTCGAGGCGGGAAGCATGATTCCAAGATACTTACCTTCCAATGAAGCCAGAATCGGCTTCAGCGCCATGATGGCGGTGAGAATATCGCGATAGGTCAGCACCCCGCGCATCTGGTCGGCCATGGCGGGTTTGGCGGGACAGCGCCGGGCCTGTGCCAGAAATACCTCCGTCAGGGTGGTACCTGCGGGAACCATGGGAAGTATCCGATCCGGGCGGAAGTGCCACTTGAAGAACTCATGACGGACGCGACAAAGCGCGTCCCTCCATCGCGAAAATGATCGTTTGTCATGATTTTGGGAGGGCCACGCTTCGTCGTGGCCGTCTTTGCCTGAAGTGTTGCACGTGGCTTGGGCGGTGAACCATTTGGCGGGTACCGGTTTAAGCGTAATGGGCCCGGCGGCCTGCATATTGCCCTGGGCTGCCATTAACACATCGGCCACGGTTTGCAGAGACTCAACATCTCCCACGGCAAACCCGAACTCCTGTTCCAGCCACGGGCCGAGTTCCGCGCGCGCCAGACTGTCCATGCTCAAATCCCGCGCCAGATTCGCCGTGACCTTGACGATCGGAACGCCAGTGACTTCCTTGAGATGGGCCAGCACGATATCCCGGGTCGCGGCCGAAACCTCTTCCAATTCTCCGCCCGTCTTCCCGGCAACCGGTTCCGACATGGTCCGCACGCCACCGCGTTCCCAGAAATAATACGGCACATGCGTGTTGGGCAGCGCGTCCTGGTTGTAGAACGCTTCCAGATACCGGTTCTGCACGGCACGATCTTGGGTGCGCGGCAGGTCGCCGGGTTCCGCCAGCTCGATGGATACTTCCCGCCGGGGCGTAAAGAACAGGCCATTGACCAGGATGGCCGCCAAGCCTTTAAGCAACACCTGCCCAAGCTTTGGCGATCCCACCGGCGCGCGCCCGAACCGACTGCCCCACAGACCGCGGGTCCGGATCAGGACCACGCGAATGTCCGGCGCTTCTTTCAGCAGGGTTTCGACCAGGCTGTTGCCCCCCAGATCTTCGAACCGGCTCCGGTAAATCCGGCCCGCCGGCCAGAACAGGAGGTTGTCGCCGCGTCGGACCGCTGCGATGCAATCTTGTATTGCCTGCTCGACCTCCCCACGGCTGGAGACACCGTACCGGGTCGTATCGAGAATGGGCATCACACCCAGCCGGGCCGCCAGGGAGCGGATCACGGGGATATCGATCTGATCCTTATCGGCCAGCACCCGGGGACGGAACCGGCGGCGCAAGGCAGTCACGATCATGACCGGATCGATCAGGGCGGGATGATTGGGCAGAAAGAGGATGCCTCGTGTCCCCCGGGCCGCGACGGATTCCAAGCCGGTCAGACGGATTCGATACCGCAACCGAAGCACGATTTGCGTCAGCCAGCAAAGCAGTGTCATCATAATGATATTCCAAGGAACTTGTTTTTTATGCAGTTGCCTGTCCGAAGTGCACTTGTAGGGCGCGATCTTGCTCGCCGCCGTCCCGAGCACTCCCTATGCCTCTTGTGCCATAACTCAAAGCGCTCGTTGCTTCAGCCACGGAAGTGACGTGATCGGGACTACGCTTGGACTCGTCGCTGACGCGGAAATCAACGGGGGTAATGCCTCAGTCATGGGGGAAATTGGTTTTGTTGTAGCGCCGCACGGTGTGCGGCGATCCGGAAAATCCGCGGAATTTCGCGCCACACCGTGGCGCGCTACAGGATCAGTTGCCATTTCCTCCCCCTGTGACTGAGGCATTACGTTTTTCGGTTCTCCAATCGAACCTTGGCCGCCGCGCGACAGACAACCTGACAATCCTTCTCATCATTCTGTTTTCACTGCGCATCCTGCGCGCAAATCGTTTTTATTACTTCTGAATGCTAGCGCTTACCATTCGAATGACCCGGCGGCGGGTCACGAGATAATGGTTCGGCGCGTCGTTCATTCTCACTCTTTTCTTGAAGCCATTCCAACTTCTTCCGCACTTGCGCTGGCAAGTTCGTTTGCCCACACGCCCTACCGATCAGGGACTTGGCCTCTGTCAGTTGCTTGCGTCAATCTCTCGCCCGCCAAGGCCAACTTCAATGCGATCCGCCGCGTCGGATCGCAATCCGATCGAAAGGGAGCGATCCCGGCGATAGCCGGCGGGTGATGTTCGCCCCGTTGGGTCGTGTTTTTCCGTCTCTTTCGACCAACGGTAAGGGTCGCACTGTGCACCGGCGTCTGGACCTTCTGGCTCATCGGTCCTACGCGGTCTTCCTGTGGCGCGCAGGCCGGGGCGGGAAGGAGACCATGCGTCCGGGGTGCTGGCGCTCTCGGTCTCGCAGGTCGGAGGCCATGGCGCACAGATCATAATCGAACCGCTTGGCATATTCCTGCCGCACGCGGCGCACTTCGTCAATGATGGGGTCTGTGTGCATCGTCAATCCTCCATGAGTTCCTCAGGCGTACAAATCACCGGGTCAGTGATTGTTCGGTCAAGGCTTTAATTTTTTGATAATGTGCCGGGCGAGATGATCTTTGATTTCGCGGTGACGCGGGATGGGTTGGCAAACGCCTGTCTGGAGATTTTGATACCAATCATGCCGGCCGCCGTGGCGAATGAAAACGCAGCCTGCCTTTTCAAGCTCCCGAATCAGGTCATTTCTTTTCATGCGAGTTGCAATTCCCCAACGTGCTTCACATTGGGTATCGCGCTGCTTGTGAGATCGGCATAGATATCCTTGAGGTTTTCCTGCAATTCCTCAAAGGTCTCGCCCTGGGTCTGGTAGTCGGGATATTCTTCCAGATAACCAAGCCACATGTCATCATCTTGCCAATAAATGTATCGAATGGAATTCATGTTTTTTGAATACCCAATAAACGTGTGATTTTTTCAACCTTTTCTTTATCTTTATTGCATACGAATTAATAATTTATCCTGACTGCCGCGACTATACAACAATGATCGACGCCGTACAAGCGCAAATCGAGCGGCATATGGATAAGCCATAGGAGCACATAATCAACTCATCTTTCGGAAAATACTCCCATCATGATGACCAATCAATACGCCGGAACACGAACCACAGCGCCAGGCTGACCGCCAGGGTAAAGACGCCGATAATCCCCAGGGATGAGGTCGGCGCCCAGCAGGCATTCATCACGTTGGACAGCGGACCGGAAAGCAGGATGCCCGTGAACACGGCAAAATTGGCGGTGGCCCACACTTCGCCCTTCTTCGTGGGGTCCGCGCGGATCTGGAGAAAACTTTCCACTGGGATCAGGAACAGGCCGCCAAAGAGACCGGTCAGGGCAATCGCGGAATACAACGCCGGCAGGATGAGGGCCGGCGGCAGTATCGGCACGGCGGCCGTCAGGATCAGGATGAGGCCCATGCCGATTCCCGACGCCGGCAGAAACCGGTGCCAGCGCTCCGGCGTCACCAGTTTGGAACTCGCCAGGCCACCGATGATGATCCCCACCAGCTGGGTAACGATCAGGAGGCTGGTCGCCGTTTTACTGAGCTGGAATTGCTGAATTCCCAGCGGATTGATGATCAGGATTTGGATCGAGCCCGCAAACCAGATGAAAACATCGGCCGCCAGCCCTGTGATCAGAAGTTTGTCCCGGGCAATCTCGCGCAGGCTTTTCAGCGTATGCCACGGACCAGACCAGGGAAAGGACCGGGCCACGCTGGCCGGGGGCTTGAATGGCGCGCCATAGCTCAAGAAGAGTCCCGCCAGGGCCACGCCCAGGACGGTGACACCCACATAATATCGGCCTGCTTCTATCCCCAGGATATAACCGGGACGGTCCAGGATCATCCCCGCCAGCGCGATTCCCAGGAGAATAGCGGACGTCGAGGCCATCCGCAAAAATGCATTCGCGCGAATGACGTAATCGGCCGGATACAATTCCGGGATGGATCCGTTCAGCGCCGGACTGAAAAGAGTCGCCTGGAACCCCATGACAGCCAGCATGCCGAAAATCAGCGGCCAGCAGTCGGTCATGACGCCGGCAGCGCCCAGCACCATGGCGGCCAGTTCCAGCCATTTACAGCTGATGATCACCTGCCGTTTGGCGAACCGGTCGGAAAGCCATCCGGCCGGCGCGGCAAAGAGCAGAAACGGAAAGGTGAACACCGCCAGCGCGTAGCCCTGCATGGAGGTGTTCCCGATCGCCACGGCGAGAATCAGGACCGCCTGCTTGTAGAAATTATCGTTGAACACCCCGAAGGAAAAAGCGCCGGCGATGGCGGTAAACTTTTTCCGCGCCTGCCTGATGATCTGATTTTGGAGTTCGGTACTCATGATGGAACGAGACTATTCAGGTCATCCTACTTTGGAGTGCGGTAGCCAACGCTACCGCTTTTCCATCGTGAAGCGATGGCTTCGCTGAATAGTTACGATAGAACGATGCCAGCATAATGCATGGGCAGGAGAGCACAAGCATTTTAACCTGATCTGAAATTACTCCCCAATTTTCCATCGCCAAGATCATTGCTTGATCACCTCGGCGGCGGGCACGCCGAGGGCATCTTCGCTAATAATCCCCTTCCTCACAAAGATCGGACGCATCTGCCGGCGCATGATTTTCAACTGTCGGTAGAAAAGGATCGATCCGACAATGCACCACAAGCCGTTCAATACAACGGCGGCGGGCGCGCCCATCAGGCGGGCCATGAATCCCGCGAGCAGGCTTCCCAGCGGCACCATGCCCATGAAGGCCATGGAATACAAGCTCATTACGCGGCCCCGCATGTGATCCTCCACCAGCGTTTGCAACAGCGTGTTGCTCGACGCCAACTGCACCAGCAGGCCGAATCCGATCACCGGCATGACCAGCACCGACAGCCAGACCCATGACGACAACCCCAGGCCTATCAGGCCGAGGCCCATGACCGCCGGGGCGGCGGCGATCCAAATCGTCAGACCCCGGACCGATTCACGCATGGCCAGGAGCAGGGCGCCCGCCAGGGCGCCGGCTCCGGCGGCGGAAAACAACAGGCCGTACAGCCCGGACCCCTGATGAAGAATCTCCCCGGAAAAAATTGGCAACAACACCGTGTAGGAGGCGCCGGACAGGCTGACCAGCGAGAGCAGGAGAAGAATGTTGCGAATCGGCGGAAATCCTAAGGCATAATAAATCCCCTCGGCCGCATTCCTGAAGATGTTTCCCGTGACCGCGCGGCGTCCGCAGGGCTTGACAACCATGGCCCATAACGACGCAATGACGGCGATATAGCTCGCGGCATTCAGCAGGAAACAGAACCCGGCCCCCACGGTCTTCAACAGGATCCCCGCGATGGCCGGCCCGATGATGCGCGCCCCGTTAACCATCGATGAATTCAATGCGATCGCATTACCCAGATCGCCGGGCTGATCAACCATTTCAATCATGAAGGACTGCCGGGCCGGAATGTCCAGGGCATTGATCAGACCCAGCATGAAAGAGAGCAGGATCAACTGCTCCAGCGTGATTACATGCGATAGGGTGAGCCCGGCAAGAAGTGCGGCCTGAACCATGGCCAGGATTTGCATCACAATCACCAGGCGCCGGCGATTCCAGCGATCGACGAACACGCCCGCCAAGGGAGCCAGCAGGAAGGTGGGTAGTCTGCCGACAAAGGCGACCACACCCAGCCATACCGCGCGAATGCCCTCGGGTTTTCCTTCCGTAAGCTCGTAGGCAAGCCAGCCGATGGCAATCATCTGCATCCACGTACCGACGAGCGAAATCCCCTTGCCCCATGAAGAACAACCGATAATTGCGATACCCCAGCGAGCGGAACATCCGCTGGAATCGCGACAGGCCGGGCACATTGGAATGAGAAGCATTCATACTCGCAGATTTTCCCTTGCTTTTTAGCCCTGATGATATGGCTTTAGTGGCGGAATTAAAGCCTTTTCAGCTCGCAAGCAATTCTTCCAAGGAATTTGATGTTCAATCCCTTGGAAGAATTGAATTGATACCGGTTCGTATTTTACTGGACAATGTCGTCTTCCTTTGGTTTTATTGCGCTTGGATTTCACAAATCTACCTTGGAGGTAAGAATGAAAATTGGCGTGATGGTTGAATCGTTCCGGCTCGGACTCGATGGCGGGCTCCAGGCTGCCGCCGATCTGGGCGCAGATGGCGTGCAGATATATGCCACCCATGACGCAATGCACCCGGCAAACCTGACCGCCACCGCCCGTGCCAAACTTCGCCAAAGAATTGCAAGCCTGGGACTGGAGATATCAGCCCTGTGCGGCGACTTCGGTGGACATGGATTCCAGATCGCGGAGGATAATCCCAAGCGGATCGAAGACTCTCAACGCGTCGTGGATCTGGCCGTGGATCTCGGGTGCCGCATCGTGACCACCCATATCGGCGTCGTACCGGCCAAGGCTACCCATCCGCGCTATGTGATCATGGCCAAGGCCTGTGAAAAACTGGGACGCTTCGCCGGCGAAGCGGGAGTTGCTTTCGCCATCGAAACCGGCCCCGAACCGGCCGCCGTCCTGCGCGCGTTCCTCGACGATCTTAATGTCGGTTCAGGCCTTGGGGTTAATTTTGATCCGGCGAACCTGGTCATGGTTTGCCGCGAAGACATTCCTCAAGCCGTTCAGACGTTGGCCTCCTATATTGTCCACACCCATGCCAAGGACGGGATCAATCTCAAACCCGTGGATCCGGAAGTGCTCTACGGCTCCTTCATCAAGCCGGTGCCGGGCTTCTGTTGTACCGATTACATCGCCGAAGTGCCCCTCGGAAAAGGCCAGGTGCCTTTCGAGGCCTACCTGGCGGCTCTGGGCCAGGCCGGATACGACGGCTACCTGACAATTGAACGGGAAGTGGGACAAAACCCCAAGCAGGATATTGAAGAAGCCGTATCGTTCCTTAAAACGTTGATCAACAAGAAAGGATAAGACATGTCGAAGCTCAAGGTAGGAATCATCGGGACCGGCGCCATCGGCGCTATTCACATGGACGCATACAAGGCCTGCAACAAGGCGGAATTGGTCGCACTATGCGACATTTCAGAAGCCCAACTGGCCGCGCAAGGAAACCGGCTTAATATCAGCCAGCGGTTCACCGATTATCGCGAATTACTGCGCTCCGATGTGGATGCCGTCAGCGTCTGTGTCGGCAATGCCCTGCATCGGAACGTTGCCGTGGCGGCGCTCAAGGCGGGCAAGCACGTCCTGCTTGAAAAACCGATGGCCATGAATGCCAAGGAAGCCGCCGAGATTGTTGCGGCCGGCGTCAAGGCGCGCAAGGTCATCCAGATCGGCATGGTCAACCGGCAACGGAGCCAAATTCAATTGGCCAGGAACTACGTGGAAAAAGGATTGCTGGGTAAGATTTATCATATCCGCGCCGTGCTTATTCGCCGGCGCGGCATTCCGGGATTGGGCGGCTGGTTCACCACCAAGGCGATGTCCGGCGGCGGCCCGCTGATTGACATCGGCGTTCACTGGTTTGACGCAGCCATGTATGTCAGCGGACTCTGGAAACCCACCCGCGTAAGCGCCATGACGTATGCCAAGTTCGGTACGCCGATGAAAAACTACCGCTACGTCAGCATGTGGGCCGGCCCGCCGAAATTCAACGGCAAATTCGACGTCGAGGATTATGCCACCGGATTCGTGCGATTCGGCAAAGACGCCAGCATGGATTTCGACATCGCCTGGGCCGCCAACGCCGAGGACGCCGGCTTTGTCGAGATTCTTGGCGACAAAGGCGGGATTCGGATGCTCGACAGCAAACCCTTAACCCTGCTGACCGAGCATAATGGCCACATGGCGGATATTGCGCCCAAACATACCGAGGTGAATGTCTTTCAAACGCAGGCCGCCAAGTTCCTCGCGGCCTGCCGCGGCGAATGCCCGCCGGCGGCGACGGCTCAGGAAGGCCTGACGGTCATGAAACTGCTGGATGCCGTGTACGCGTCGTCCAAACTGGGGAAAGAAGTGGACCTATAGATTCTATTTTGTCGAATCTTAGCTTTCCAGACGCTCCCCCCCCATTGGCGAGAATACGAAGTATCCGTGGCGAGAACTGGCGTGCATGGCTGGTGGAGATAGTTCACCAAGTCGCCCCATGACGGGGCAAGTGGCCCCTTGCAGCTTAACTGCGACGGGGGAAGTCAGAGGTCAGTCTGGATTCGGCAGTTCGAGCTACTACGAAACGAATAGCTCGAAAAATCAATTAATTCAGGTGGAACGATCCAGACCAGCCGGGAAATACCGAATCCCCTTCTCCTCGCCCTCCCGCCGGATCAGCCCCTTGGTCTCAAGACCGGCCAGTAACCGATTAGCCCGACTTTCGCAACTCGAGGGTTGTTTCTTCGTAATTCCCTTAAAAAGGGCCTTTCATCTGTCTAGGTCTTCACCACAACAGCATGGTCGGGGGCCTCGCTGTGCGTGATTTTTGGCGGCGG
>Ga0180014_1000523_pt1 | contig 10537 bp, 7 predicted proteins | sample KR13_S1_MetaG_FD_116507 | JGI IMG/M metagenome (GOLD analysis project Ga0180014, IMG submission 116507) | Groundwater microbial communities from the Olkiluoto Island deep subsurface site, Finland - KR13_S1_MetaG | ecosystem: Environmental > Aquatic > Deep subsurface > Groundwater | place... | reverse complement strand
TGTCCTTCGTGGCCCGAACGTGTTTCCACGCCGCCAGCGCGATCCCGCCGACCACCGCCAGGGGAATATTAAGCGGCTCGATCGTGAGCCAGACGTGCCGCAACGTCTGCAACACAAGATTACTCGGCATGACCGCCTCCTCGCCGCTCGAACTCCTCGATCATGTGCAGCATCGTCCGGTCGTGCTCCTCCATCTGCTCGGCGTACCATTTTCGGTAAGCCGCCTTGAGGTCGCCGTCGGGACCGATCTCGCGGCGCAGACCGGCCAACACGAACTGCTCGCAGGCGTCCATCAAGTCCGCCCAGAGGGCGATGCACTGTTGCGGGCTGTACGACGGAGGAACGCTCGGAGTCAAGTCGGGCGGCGATACAGACGGATCAGTCATGGAAGCTCCCCCCACAACTGTATCTTATTGTAAGAGGATGTCCGGGAATAGTATCATTTAGCCGGCCGTGAATACACGGCGGGCAGCGGTGATTGGACGCGCCGGGCCGTGCCCCGGGTGTATTCACCCGGGGCTAAATAGTTGTTTTTCGGGCCGATTTCCGGACACCCTCATTTTTTATTGCGAATCCGCTTCCTTCGCGGTTTGCTCGCTTGCCACGGCCAGCTTGCGGCGGAAGGTGCGGACCTTTTCCCGAACCATCAGGGGCACTTTTCGTTTCACCAGATTGACGCCGTCGAACCAGCCGTAGTCCTCCTCGTAGGCCAGGTGGCACTCGACGAACACCGCGCCGGCGGGCTTCTTGAGCCGGGTGATTTTCGCGTAGCCGCCGGCGTGTAAAAAGGGATGGGCCGGGCCAAGCTCGATCTCCGCCCGAACGTCGCGCAACAACGCCCGCCACTGGTTCGGATATTCGGGGTCTTTGTCGAAGCGGCGGTCGATCCGCGCCGCCGCCAGCCAAGAATCCTTGCCACGGGTCAGACCGGCCAACCGGGTGGCGCTCAGTTCGACCCGCTCGAACAGCGAAAACGTCGTGTAGACGAAGCGTTCCTCATAGCCGTCTTTATTAGTCGCGGACAATTTCCGCTCGGTCATTTCCTCGTCGGTCAGCGTACCCGACTTCGAGACGACGCGGTTTGGCCCCTCGTCCTTGGCGCCGGCCATCGATTCGAAGAATTCTTTCGAGGTCAAGACGTCCCAGTCGCCGTGGGCGACGAACCAGAGATCGACGGTGCGGACCGCCGGCCCCTCGCCTTCCGACGACTTGACGGTGCGTACCTTGACCACCACCGGGGCGTAGAAGGATTTTTGCACGAGCCTTTCGACGGGGCTGCGTACAGTTGCTACTTTGTCCATCGCCGCCCATTGTCCCGCCGCGTCGAGCCCGTCGGGCACGATCGGCGGCGGCAGCTTGACCGTGCTGCCGTCGGACATCCGGACCCCTTTTTGGATCAGTTCTTTGTATATGGGATTCTCGGCGGCGGTGCTTTCGGCCGCCAAGATCGACAACGCTAGCAAGATGAACGCGGCATTCATGGCTATTGAGGTAGGCAAAGGTGAATCTCGAAATAGCCGGGGGCTAACAGCCCCCGGAATGCGCGAGAATAGCAGGGTTCCCTTCCGGGGGCTGTTAGCCCCCGGCTATTCAGTTGCGACAGTGCTATTCCGAGAGACGGAAAATTGTCCGCAATCATTAATCGGTTATTCCTTCCGGTCAAGCAGTTCCAACGAGCGGGCCATCTCGCGGTTCTCGACGTACCACTGGACCGAGCGGCGCAGCCCTTCTTCGATCGAAATCTCCGGGCGCCAATCGAGCAACGCGGCGGCCTTCGACACGTCGGCCCAAGTCGTGGGAACGTCGGCCGGATGGGCGGGGCGATATTCGATCCGCGGCCGGTTGCCGGTCAGTTCGGCTATCTGGTCGATGATCGCGCTGAGCAACACCGGCCGATCGCCGCCGAGATTGATCACTTCGTAGCCCAACGGCCGCAGCGCGGCGACCGTGCCCCGGGCAATGTCGTCGATATACGTGAAATCGCGGCTCTGCGAACCGTCGCCGAAGACCACGATCGGCTCATCCTCGGCAATGCGGCGGACGAAACGGAAGACGCTCATGTCGGGCCTGCCCGCCGGTCCATACACCGTGAAGTAACGGGGGATCGAAACGTCGATGCCGTGCAGGTGGTGGTAGGTGAAGGCGAGCGCTTCGGCCCCCTTCTTCGAGGCCGCGTAGGGAGACAGCGGCCGGTTGGTGTCGGCGTCTTCGCGGTAAGGCGCTTGGGTGTGTTTGCCGTAAAGGCTGGAGGTGGACGCCAGCAGGAATTTTTTCACGCCAAACCGCCGGCACATTTCCAACAGGTTGAGCGTACCCGTGCAATTCGCCTCGTAGTAAACCCAGGGATTGCCGACCGAGGGGCGGACGCCGGCTCGGGCCGCCAGGTTGACCACGGCCGCATAGGGCGGCTCGTCGCCGGTGACCTTGAACAACGGCTCCAGCGCGGCGAGATCGGAGATGTCCGTCTGGTGGAAGGTGAAATCTTTGCGTTGCAGCAATTGTTTCAGCCGCCACTGCTTCAGCCGCGGATCGTAGGCGTCGTTGAGGTTGTCGATGCCCACCACCGTGTGGCCGGCTTCCAGCAACAACTCGGAGACTTTCGAGGCTATGAAGCCTGCGCAACCCGTGACCAGGTATCGATTCGTCATGGTAACTGTGCAAAATTGGATGTTATTTGTTTAGCCCCGGCGTCCACGCCGGGGACGTAGTACCGATTTCCCAATGCGATGCGCACCCGGCGTGGACGCCGGGGCTAAACGAGTTATATCCCGGAATCACGCCGGGAAATTTAGTCCAGCGGTTCCAGTAAAAAGTCGTCGATTTCCACCGAGGCGCCTTGCTGTAGGAAATTTACGCTTACCAACAGCCGGGTTTCGCCGCGGCGTTTCACCACGGTCCCTTCCAGTCCGGCGAAGGCCCCGCGACGGACCCTTACGCGCCGTCCCTTGTCCAGACGGCTCTCGATCGTCAGCGGCGCGCCCGCGGCGATCAGTTGGCGGAGTTGCCGTAGATCGAAGACAAGCTGCTCGGGATCCTCGACGGCGAGCACTCGGGAAACCCGATTGGTGGCGAGGCTTCGCACCCGCTCCGTTTCGGCGCCGAAGAGGAAAAGATAGCCGCCGAACAACGGCGTCAGCGAGATCCTTCGACGGCCGCGGGAAACGTTGGTTTTTTTAACCAGCGGCAAGTAAAAAGGGACGCGGTGTTTATGCAGCTCTCTGGCGAGCGATTTCTCCTGCCGGGCCTTGGTGTATAGGGCGTACCAACGGCGGTCCGGCACGTCGCTCGGCGCTTCATCCAGCAACGTCTCGGGATAGAGATCGGGTTCTTCCTTGAGGATGGGCATGTTTACCTAAATTTGGTAGTGCTGGAGGCGTAAAAGGGACGGCATTATTCTCCGGCGTCGATTATAGTCCGGCCGTCACGGGGTACAATCCGACCTGACAAAGTGGTCGTCAAACTGCCCTTAACCGATGTTAATAGAGAAAACAGGCAGGATTCAAGCTGTTTTCACGGAAAACAAGCACCAAACCCCAGCATTAGCGGGGTATGGACGTGCAACAAAGCCGGGGTTTTCACGGGGCCTGGTAAATTGTATCGTGTACGTCTTCCTTGACAGATTTTCGTTCTATGTTCTAATAAGGGTTGTCTAGCCGTCTATCGTTGGCGGTGGTATCATCCTCGTTGGTTAATTTTTGGGAACCATGGGAGAGGGGTTATGTACTCAACAAGGCGTGGAAAAAGAGCGTTCACGTTGGTGGAGTTGCTTGTCGTCATCACCATCATCGGCATCCTCATCGCACTGCTGTTGCCGGCGGTGCAAGCGGCCCGCGAGGCGGCCCGCAGAATCTCTTGCACAAACAATCTCAAGCAGATTGGTCTGGCGATCCACAACTACGCCCAGGCGAACAAGGTGTTCCCGCCGGGAACGATCTCCAATGCAGGCACGGGCGTTACGTATCCATATAATGTCTGGGGAGAGGCACTCAGCACGGCAACCTTCAATCACGGCACAAGCTTCTTGCTCCGCATCATGGCCTACATCGAAGGGGACAACATCGCAAAAAACTGGACTAAAGACGTTGTTACTGGACTCCCGAGAACCCCGCCTCCTTGGAGTCCAGCGTCCAATGCGGGCACACTGGCCCTTCCCGGACCGGCGGCAATGGACGTCAATGGCTTCTACTGTCCGACTCGGCGCCATGAATTGCGCTCGGAAGACACCGTGATGATGCCGAACGTTCCATACACTTGGGCCGGCGGCGGAACCGACTACGGCGGGTGCTCCGGCCGCCATAGTGCGTTCGGCTCATCCAACCATTTTTTAGACGATGCCGGAAAATCTTGTCAGTTTTTCCCTGGAGTAACTATTCCCGATGTGGTGTACCTAACAAAACCTAGTGACAATAATAATGTCGGACCTCCGAATTTGCGTTGGGGTGTCTTCGGCCGGGTCAACTACAGCACTTCGTTCGCTGAAATTAAAGACGGCACGTCCAATACCATCATTACCGGTGAGATGCAGCGACTAACGGACCCGACCACCACTGCATCACCTCTTGGTTATGGCATCAGCCATGATGGATGGTCCGTGGGCGGCACTTCGACGTTGTTCAGCACGGGCGTTAATATGCGCGACCCAGCCAAGCCGCTGATGAACAACAATGTTTGGATGTCGCCCGGCAGCGATCACGCCGGCGGGGCGCACTTCGGCCTGGGTGACGGCTCGGTGCGTTTCATATCCGATTCAATAAACGGAAACGTTTTCGCACTGTTGGGCAGCATGGCCGACAAGACCGCCGCGCAGTTGCCTTAAGTTGCCTTAGTATCGGCGGTTGTTCGCGGTTGCAACAAAATCTTGTTGGGGTGGCAGTTGAACTGCCACCCCTTTTTTTGCGCAAAAATTAAATTGGTCGAAGTCTCTTCTCCACCGGAACGCATTTTTCCAAGTTCCGCGGCTTGAAGTATATCCCACCGTGCGCTATATTGATCGGTTTGGACCAACTGGAAAACAGATTAGGAACTGCGCATGACTTCGCTCATACCCCCTCACGGCGGACTGACGGAGCCGGTTTGCCGGACCGTGGCCGCCGAGGCGATCGACGATTTTCTCGCCCGTGCCAAAACCCTTCCGCAAGTGCCCGTCTCAGACGCCGACCTGTCGACCGTCTATCGCCTTGGCGACGGCGCCCTAAGCCCGTTGACCGGTCCGATGGACTCGGTCGCCTACCATCGCGTACTCGATGAGTCCGCGATCGAGCACGACGGCAAACTATACGCTTGGACGATCCCCTTGGCCTTGCCGGTCACGGAAGAATTGGCCAAGCGGCTTCGGCCTGGCCAACAAGTGGCGCTGGTCGCCTCGTCGGGCCAAATTGTCGCCGTGCTGGACGTTACGGACGTTTACCCGTGGGACAAACAGAAGTACCTGCAAAGCGTCTATCTGACCGAGCGGACGGACCATCCCGGCGGCGACATGGTGCTGAAGGCCGACGCCGAGAAAACGCACCTGTTAGGCGGCGAGATTCAAGTCATTCCGCAACCAAAGGACCCGCGGTTCGGGAAATACGTCCTCACCCCGCGCGAGGTTCGCAAGCTCTTGGCCGAAAAGGGTTGGCAGCGGGTAGTCGCCTTCCAGACGCGGAATCCCTTGCACCGCGCACACGAGTACGCACTGGTCTACGGACTGGAGACCATGTTGCGCGCGGGCCACGACGCCGGCGCGTGTCTGAACCCGTTGATCGGCGAGACCAAGGGGGACGACGTGGACGCCGAGGTCCGCATGCATACCTACGAAGTCCTGATCCAGGACCGCTCGTTGGGTGAGGGCGACAGCGATCCGGCGCTATGGGGACCGCGCGGCGAGTCGGTCCCCGATCGGGTCATCCTGCTGGGACTCGACATCAAGATGTTTTACGGCGGGCCGAAGGAGGCGGTGATGCACGCCGTCTATCGGCAGAACTTCGGCTTCACCGACATCGTCATCGGCCGAAAACACGCCGACGCTCCGTATCACGACGGCACGGCTATCTGGGGCGATTTCGACGCCCAGGAGATTTTTGATAATTTGCACGGCGACCTGGAAATCCACCCCCTGCGGGTCGGATTCGCCGCCTTTTACGAATCGATCGGCCGGGTCGATCTAATGGAGAATCACAAGGACGAGAAGCCGGTGTTCATTTCCGGCAAGGAGGTCCGCCGGGCGCTGATCGAGGGTCGTCCGGTCGATCCGCGGATCATGCGTCCCAGCACCGCCGCGATCCTCGCCGCCGCGATGGCGAAGAGATAAGGCCGTCTGGGAATAGGTATTTAGCCCCGGGTGAATACACCCGGGGCACGGCGTGGTGTGTTCAATCACCTCCCCGCCGTGTATTCACGGCGGGCTAAATGGTATTCACGGCGGGCTAAATGGAATTATTTCCACTGCCGGATCTTCTTCCGCACCTTTTCGCGGTCGAATCCCGCCGGCTCAGGCTTGTCCTGGTTGAGCCTTAGTTCTTCGTAGGTCGGTGTATTCGAGGGGACGCCGTCGGGCGGAATTTCCAACTTTGCCACCCAGGCGATTCCGTTGAGCGCCGCCTTGCGAAAGTTGTCGTTGGCCCAGTTCCAATGCCAGTGGCCGCCGGTGAAGCCGAAACCGCGCCCGCCGTCGGGTCGCACCCTCGCCCAGGCGACGTGCTCGGCCTTGCCCTTCTCCGATCGGACCGTGGGGTTGCCGCTCGAAGGTCCGTCGGGGCCTTCGCGGGTGCTGTCCGGCGGTACGGCCGTCAGAATCGGAGTGACGTCCTCCATCCGGTCGATGAACCGCATGTTGAAGTACCACTCGTCCTCGATGGAAAACGGCTTCAGCCCGCGGGCGACCGGATGATCGGGAAACTTGGCGAACTCGGCCGTCCAGAACGGATTGACCGACCGGAAGGCCTCGTAATAGCCGCCGATCCAATCCTTCATTTGATCGCCCCCCTTTTCCTTGGGCACCATGACGGCGAAATGGATGCAGGCCAAGCCGACGCCTCGCTTCATCAGCTTCTCGACCTGTCCGAGATGACGCAACATGGGGTGCGACTTGCTGCCGTCGGAAAAGATCACGATCGCGTCGGCGCCGTCGAGGGCCTTGCGGTCGCGCGGCCAGCCGTCGCGGTAAACGGCGGTCTCCACGTTCGGAAATGCCTTCTTCAAGCACTCGGCCAACAGCAGGCAGCCGGCGCGGTGTTCGTGTTCGGCGTAGCCGTGGCTGGGACGACCGGCAATGAAGACAATCCTTTTCTTTCCGGATTCGCTTTTCGCCGGCTTGTTCGACGGAGTAAATTCCTTGAGTTGGATGTCGCGGAACCGCACTTTCATGGGCGGACCGGCGTGAAGTTGAAAGGCGATGAGGCCCTCGAATCGCCGCTTCCGAACGTCGTTGTCGGTCACTTCGACCGTTGTGCGGCCGTTGATCTTTTCCACGACGCGGTTTCCGCGGGCGATGATCTCGTACCGGTTCCAACCGCCCTTTTTGAAGCCGGTCAACAATTCCGCCGGATCGCCGATCGTGCCGGTGACGTGCGGTTTGTGGTCCTCTCCGATGGTCACTTTCTGTCCTCGTCGGGCGAGGATGCCGCGTCCCCGCTCTTCGTAGAAAACGCCGACCAATTGGCCGGAATCGTCCATGTCGGCCTGGTATCCGCCGACGACCCATTTGCCCTGCTTGGGGTCTTCCCAACTACGGAAGTGGACGCCGGAGTTGTGGTTTGTGAGTTTGAATTCGAGCTTCAGGTCGAAGTCGGCGGGCCGGCCGCCGCGCCAGATCAGAAAGGTGTTGCGTTCGGCCGTGTTCTCGGCGGTCGTCTGTCCGGTGATCGCTCCGTCCTCGACCCGCCAAAGCCTGGGATCGCCGTCCCAACCGTTGAGGGTTTTGCCGTCGAAGATCGGCCGGAACCCCGGCTCGTCCGCGCCGGCGCCGGCGGCGATCAAGAGCAATGCGATTAGCAGGCACAATGATGAAATCGAGCGTTGCACGGCGGTCTCCTTTTCAGAGCGGACTGGCGGGAAAGAGCAATGGAAAAATTGACGGCGGGAAACGGGAGAACAATATCGTGAACAATAGCCGGGGGCTAACAGCCCCCGGAATGCGTTCAAATTGTGGATTCTCTTTCCGGGGGCTGTTAGCCCCCGGCTATTTCCCATGAAAACGTCGAAATGTTATTGTACTCCCGCCGATGGCGAAAGCAAGCCGCCGCGGGTTTCGATGAGATAGCGGACTGACGCGGCGAAGAGAAAGAGCCACTGGATAAGCACGGCCGCGCCCACTTGCAACTGCCCGCCGGCGCCGGCGCCGTAGGCGTGCAGACCGCTGCCGAGGACGAAGTTCACGCCGTACCAGTTGAAGAGGATCACGGTTGCGCCGAGCACGGCGGTCGCGCTCATGCCGAAATTGCCCGACCAGCCGATGTGCCGCGCGTGGAGAAAAAACAGATAGACCAACAGCGAGATCAACGCCCAGACCTCCTTCAGATCCCAACCCCAGAAGCGTCCCCAGGACTTGTCCGCCCAAAGGGCGCCGAGAATTGTCCCGGCGGCCAGCAACAGCACCGTGATTTTGATGGCCGTGTAAATGAATCCGGCAAGTACCGAGCAGGCCGGCGGCGACCGACGGCCGTCCCCACTGCTGTCGCAGTATCGGCCGAACAAATAGTAACCCAAGGCCGCGTTGCCCAGGATCAGGGCGATGGCGGCCGAGGCGTAACCGGCCATGATCGTCACGACGTGCACCACCAACCAGAAATTGTCGCGCAGGATCGGGGCCGCGGCGCCGATGTTCCGATACATCACGGTCGCCGGCGCATAATACGCCAGGGCCAACGCCAACGTGCCGACGATCGCCCCGGCCAGGGCGAAGAGCCGTCGTTGCAGGACCAGTTCGACGCGGGTTGAGGAGTGCTGATTATGATTCGCCTCGCTATTGAGCGGACAATGAATTGCCCGCCCCTCGTTGAATCGCAATAGCGGCAGCAGTGCAAGCCACAGACCGAGAGCGTAGACGAACGTCGCCACGACGACCACCGACTCGAACATCCCGGTCAGCGGGACCAGGCCGGTGATGTAAGTGCGCAGTCCCAATCCGGCGAGAGTGAATCCGAGCGAGACCGCCAGGGCCGCCGTGCCCGCCCAAAACGCCGGCCGGCGCAACCTGCCCACGGCCGACAGCAGACACAGCGTCGCCGCCAGGCCCACGACCCACGACCAAAAAAACGGATCGAGCCGGTTGTAAAAAACCTCGGCGGCGGTCGAGCCGGGCGGCGGATAGGCCGTCGCGTCCAACAGCGACTCGTCGCGGTGCAGCAGCGGAAGCCGCCGGCGCAGCGGTTCGTTCTTTTCGGCCAGCGCGCGGAGCGAGCGGGAAAAACGACGCAGGGCGGCGGCAAATTTCGCCGGCCTGGCGGCCGCGTCGCGGTCTCGATACGCCGACCTTGCCTCGGCAAACGCTTTGCGCGCCTCGTCCAGCTCCGGCCGCGGATACCCTCGAAGCAAGTCGTCGGAACCATCAATCATCGCTTGGAATCCGAGCCAGGGCGAGGCGTCGTCCTCCGGCGTGCGGTTCTCCTCGAGCGCGCCCGGATTGAGCGCCGGAACCAGCCGCAGTATATCGCCGTTGTCGTAGAGGGCCAGGTGCATTTCAATCGCCTGCCGGCGCAGCTCGGCGGCCAAGGCGGCCAGGGGCTTGTCCGCGTCGCCGGCAAGTCGCTCGGCCAGTTTTTCGCTCGCCTCGCGGAACGCCGCCGCCGCCGGCTCGATCTTCTTCCGCGAAAAGTCGTCCTCGTGCAACCGGGCGATCAATTTCTGCAACGATTGGCCGGACTCGACCATCAATTCCCGCACCCGTTGGTCCGCGGCGATGCGACGGGCGCCTTGCCGGTCGGCAACCAACATTCGCCAGGCGGCGCCCGCCGATCTTGCCCGCGCGTAGAACCGCCGCGGCGTGTCCTTCGGCTGCTCGGCGTCGAACGTCAATCGCCGGTAGCGGCCGTAGGCGTCCACCAGCCGCTCGACCTTCCGGTCTCTTTCCGAGAGGCGAAACTCTTTTCCTTCCGATTCGGCGCGCTGCTGGAGTTTGGCCCAGTAGCGTCCCAGCCCGGGGTTGTTCTCCACCTGTGCCGGGGAGACGAACGACAACCGCCGCCCGTCGCCGCCGAGCAACGGCAATTCCAGCACGTCGCGTCGCAACCACTCGTCTTCGGCCGGCAGAAACGGAGCATACTCCCATTTTTCCGTCTCGGCCAGCCAAGCGAACAACAACTCCGCGGCGGCGTACTTCCGTTGTCCGCCGTCTTCCATCACGAGTGTCGGATCAGTTCGTCCGCAGATTGCCTCGACCGATTTTCGGGCGAAGGAGTCCAGCGGCTCGACGCGCCCCTCGCCGAACGCCGGCAGATGTCGCCACGCGCTCCAATCGAGCCGTTTCGCGTCGCCCGCTTGCGCGCCGCCGACGAGCAGGAAAGGGATAATGATCCATACTCCACCGTTTAGCCGGCGTGCTCGCACGCCGCGTCCGGGC
>Ga0180014_1000522_pt1 | contig 10546 bp, 10 predicted proteins | sample KR13_S1_MetaG_FD_116507 | JGI IMG/M metagenome (GOLD analysis project Ga0180014, IMG submission 116507) | Groundwater microbial communities from the Olkiluoto Island deep subsurface site, Finland - KR13_S1_MetaG | ecosystem: Environmental > Aquatic > Deep subsurface > Groundwater | place... | reverse complement strand
TTTCTGCGTTCCGTACCCCCGTTGATTCCTCACGGTAATGAAGCTACGGGCGTGAAAAGGCTGATCTCGCATCATTACCATAAAGTCGGGCAATGGCTGGAACCCGTCGTTCTGATCTGCCCCCAGCCACACGTACAGCGACGAGTCGGACGACAGAATCCGGTCGGTGTTCTCTATCCAGCGGGCGCACCACTCGACATATTGGTGCAAGGGACGCTCATCGAAAGCAACAAGATTGTACGGTGGATCGTGGATCGCCAACGTCGTCTTATGATCTCCCGTAAGATATAGGACCTGTTCCAATGAAGAAGCGTCGAGGCACCCAACCCGATGTCCTGCCAGCGGATCCTCCCATATCTCGCCGGCTTTCAACCGGCAATACGGAAGCAATGCCTTTCGTATTTCGCAACTCTCATCGAGTCTTGGCAGGGGGGTGTTTTTCATGGTTATTGACCAAAGTCATTGATCTCGATGTCATGTAAACGTAAGACAAGGCGTACTGAGCAGCTTAAGGGACAAATTCCGATTAAGCAACCCCTACGGAGATTTCGCCGGGCCTGGTCGCCGATCAGAGCGCGTCCTTCAGGAAGATAACCTTGTCGTCGCCGGGGGCGTAAAAATCCTTCAACAGCGCCTCTTGCCGATAGCCGCAACGGAGGTAGAAGCCGCGTGCCGGGGAGTACTCTTTGCGGCTGGAGGTTTCGACGTAAATCCGCCGGCCGCCGGCTTGTCGAACGAGTTCCTCCGTTTTTTCCAGCAAGGCTTTCCCGATCTTCCGGCCGTGCAGCGATTTTTCCACGACGATCCAATAAAGGTCGAAGCCGGCGGCCGTCAACGGGATCGGACCATAACACGCGTAGGCGACGGTTCGGCCGCCCAGTTCGGCGAAGACGAATTGATAATCGCTTTGCGGACCGCGCCGCAACCGGTCCTCGACCAGTTCCACCGCCACTTCGACTTCGACGGGCGAGAACGCGCCGCTGGATTCCACCAGCCGCCGTACGCTTTCCGGGTCGTCGGCGCGAACGTCATAACGAAGTTCAATCGGTCGGTCGGTCATTGCACAAAACGTCCTCCAAAATTCGCTCGATGGCCCGGTCGAACGGAATCGACGCCTGGCGGAGCATGGCGGCGAATCCCGCGTCCGGCGAGAGGCAGGGGTTGGCGTTGATCTCCAATATCCACGGTTGCCCCGAGGCGTCGACGCGAAAATCGACCCGAACCCAACCGTGAAGATCGAACAACCTCCAGCACTCCATTGCCAGCCCGCAAAGCCGATCCAACAGCGGCCGGTCGGAAGGATCGAAATCGAAGCGGCGGGGCGTGTTGAGATACTCGAAGCAATCCTCGCTCCATTTTGCCCGATAACCGACGAGGCGAGGCTTTCCGGCCGGGAACGCGGAAAAATCGATTTCGGCGGGGGGGAGCGTCTCGGGGCCATCCCGGCCGGCGAGCATGGCCACGGCGAATTCCCGGCCTTCGACGAACCGCTCGGCGAAACACCGGCGGCCCGATCGCGCGTATCGCTCGGTCAGTCGGCGTTGCAATTCGGCCGGACTCGGTCCCTTCAGCAAGGCATCGTCTTCCATGCCGTCGGAGCCGTGCTCCCAGACGCCCTTGATGATCCACTCCTTCGACGCGTCGTGCGAAGCCGCAAGCGGCAGTTGCGGCTTCGTGTCTTCGATCCAATCGGGCGTGGGGAGTCCCGCCCAACGCATCCGCTGCTTGGCCAGCGGCTTGTTGGAAGTCAGAAACATCGATTCCGTGCGGCTGCCGGCGTAGGGCATCCCCAGCGAATCGAGGACCGCCAGAGGGAGATAGAGCAGCGAGTCGGACCCGTCCAGCGACTCGACCAGGTTAAACGCAACCTCGGCCCCCAGCCGGGCGAGATCGCTGCGCATCGCGGCCAGGTCGAGGGTGCAAGGGACCGCCGTCGGCCGGTGTCCCAAGCGGGTCAACGCCGCCCGGACCTCATCGACCTGGACCAGGGTGTCTTGGTCTTCCAGCGGGGCGTCGGCGGCCACGGCGTTATGGAGAACGGCGACTTGCATAAGGGAAATGCAATATACATCATGCGATCTGCATTTTGCAATTCACCTTCATTCTTCGCCGGGCGGAACTGACGATCCGGTCTATCAGATCGACGTACGAAACTCCCAAAAAGCCGCAGAGGATCGGCAGGTCGGAATGATGCGGATGGAGGCCGGGCAGCGGGTTGACCTCCAAGAAATGCGGCCGGCCTTGGGCGTCGCAGCGAACGTCCACGCGCCCGCCGTCGCGCCCCCCCAGCGTCCGCCACGCCGTCACGGCGATCTCCTCGACTTGGCTAATCAACGGGTCCTCCTCCCGCCCGGCCAGCCGGTAACGGACCAAATCCTCGCACCGTTCCTTGTTCGTGTAGGAATAGACCTCCGCCTCGGCCTCGGGCAGGAGGTGGATTTCCATTGTTCCCAGCGCCTTCGCCGCCGGTCCGCTGCCGATCAGCCCGACGGTGAACTCGCGCCCCGAAAGGAACGTCTCGACCAACACCGGCTGATGGAACTGGAGCAACAGATCGGAGCACGCCGCTCGGAGGGCTTGGCGATCTCGAATGATCGAGTTGGCCGAGATGCCCTTGCTGGTCCCTTCTGCCGCCGGTTTGACAAACAGGGGGAACGGCAAGTCCACGGCGTCCACGTCGGCGGGCCGCTCGACCAGGGCGAAATCGGGGGTGGGTATCCCCGCCTGACGCAACACGGTATTGGTCAGACCCTTGTGCAAGGAGAGCGACAGGACCAGCGGGTCCGAAAACGTATACGGGATGTCGTAAACGTCGAGGATCGCCGGCGCCTGCGCCTCGCGGGAAAGGCCGCGCAGCCCTTCGGCGATGTTGAACACCAGGTCCCAGCGGTCGCCTTGGGCAAGCCGGGCTATCAACCGCCTGGCGTTGCCGATCCGATCGGTCCGATAGCCCAACTCATCGAGCGCGGCCTCGATGGCCTCGATCGTGTCCGGCCGGTCGAATTCGGCCGTCTCTTCCTCGGAATACCCTTCGGCCAGGTAGTCGTCGCGAAGGTCGTATGTCAAGCCGATGTGCATTTTAGGGATTGGGGATTAGGGATTAGAGGTTCGGGTTTCGTTTAGCCCCGGCGTCTACGCCGGGTTGGTTTGCCGCGAAACAGGTTGACAACGTGTCCAACTTTTCGCCGCGTGGACGCGGCGGCTAAACGGATCCCTCGGCTCATAACGGGTCGGGATAGCGATACAGACCGCCTTGGTAGTTCCGCAGCAACAGGTCGTCGCCATCTCGGCCGACGACGTAATTCGGCTGGATGGGGATTTTCCCGCCGCCGCCCGGCGCGTCGATCACGTAGTTCGGCACGGCGTAGCCGGTCGTGTGGCCGCGAAGCCCCTCGATTATCTCCAGACCCTTGGCCACGGGCGTGCGGAAGTGCGCGGAGCCGGTAATCGGGTCGCATTGGTAGAGGTAATACGGACGCACCCGCATCTTCAGCAGGTGGTGGACCAGCCGCTTCATCGTATCCACGTCGTCGTTCACCCCGGCCAACAGCACCGTTTGCGAGCCGAGCGGAATGCCGGCATTGGCCAACCGGGCACAGGCCAGGAACGACTCGGGCGTACACTCGTCGGGGTGGAGGAAGTGGAGGCTCATCCAGAGCGGGTGGTGTTTGCGGAGCATCCGGCAGAGTTCCGGGGTGATTCGCTGGGGCAACACGGCGGGCATCTTGGTCCCCATCCGCAGGAATTCGACGTGCGGGATGCGCCGCAACCGGGTCAGAATCCAGTCCAGCCGTTCGTCTCCCAACGCCAGGGGATCGCCGCCGGAGATAAGCACGTCCCGGATGGCGGGGTTGCGGCGAATGTAGTCCAGCGCCCGTTCCAAACGGTCCAGACCGTGAGGCATCGACCCGTGGCCGACCATCCGCGACCGGGTGCAATAGCGGCAATAGCTCGAACAGCAGTCGGTCACCAGCAGCAGCACTCGGTCCGGGTAACGATGGACCAGGCCCGGCACGGGAGTGTCGCCGTCCTCGCCGAGCGGGTCGTCGGCCTCGCCCGGTCCGTTCAGGAACTCGCTGGCATTGGGGATTACGGTCCGCCGCAACGGCTGGTCCCGGTCGTCGCGCGAGACCAGGCTCATGTAGTACGGGGTGATGCTTACCGGAAGCATGGCGCCGTCGAGCGACATGGCCGCCTGCTCCTGGTCCGAAAGCACCAAAACCCGCTCCAATTGGGCCAGGGTCCGCAGCCGGTTTCTGTACTGCCAACGCCAATCGTTCCAGAGCCGATCGGGTACGTCGGGGTAGAAAGCCTTTCGGAAGGCCCTGGTTTGGAAGGTGCTTTGCAGTCGCCGGCCCGGCGTTTGGCCGGTGGAGACAGCGGCTCGGACCACGATATTGCGAGGCCGCTTAGGCCGGGAAAACCGCCCCGCGCCGCGAGTGAGAATCAGGGGAACCGAAGTACCCGGAGGCTCTTCTTCGTCCAGGCCTCCGAATGGACACGCCTCAGCATCAATGCTGGCCATCGAAAAACATCCTCCCGGGACCCGCGGAGAGTCGGACGGCGTCCTTACCGTCCCTTCACCCTACTACCCAGGTAAATTAACTTCCTTATCGACAAATGGCCGCCGTTCTCTTTCCTAATTCCTTTCGGCAATGTCAACCGCGCCATGAAAGCAATTCATATCGTACGTCGCCGAAAAGTCAATAGGTTTTTTTTCAACCCGAGTCGGAATTAAAAACTATCTGAGGGTGTCCGGGAATAGTACCATTTAGCCCGCCGTGAATACACGGCGGGAAGCGGTGGTTGGACGCACCGGACCGTGCCCCGGGTGTATTCACCCGGGGCTAAATAGCTGTTTTTGCGGATTCCCGGACACCCTCGAATATATATGGTGCGTTTCGCGCCCCCTACGAACAAACCGCCGCCAACCGGTCGATCTCCTCTTTCGTGCGTTTCTCGGTGACCGCCACCAACAGGCAATCGGACAGTTCCGTGTACCAGCGGCCCAAGGGAACGCCGGCGAAAATGTTTTCCGCCCTGGCCCTCTCGATCAATTGCTCGACGGGCCGGCCCTTCGAGCGGACGACGAACTCCTTGAACGTCGGCCGGTCGAACGCCGGCGAGAGCCACCCGGCGGCCGATAGTTTTTCGGCGGCGTAGCGGGCCTTTTGCAGACATAACTCGGCCGCGGCCTTCATGCCAGACGGCCCCATCAGGGCGAGATAAACCGTCGCCCGCAGGGCGCAGAGGCCCTGGTTGGTGCAGATGTTGCTGGTGGCCTTTTCGCGGCGGATGTGCTGCTCGCGGGTTTGCAGGGTCAGTACCCAGCAGCGGTTGCCGCGGCGATCGGTCGTCTGGCCGACGAGCCGGCCGGGCATGCGGCGCAAAAACCGCTCGCGGCAGGCCATCAGCCCCAGGTACGGCCCGCCGAAGGCCATCGGGTTGCCCAACGCTTGACCCTCGGCCACCACGATGTCGGCCCCGTACTCTCCCGGCCGCTTTAGAATTCCCAAGCTGATCGGATCGACCGAGACGATCATCAGCGCACCAGAGTTGTGGGCGATTTCCGTCGCACGCTCGCCCTCCTCCAGGCAGCCGAAGAAGTTGGGATGCTGAATCAGCACGCACGCCGTTTGGTCGTTCACGGCCGCGGCGAGTTCCGAGACGGAAACGGTCCCCTCCGGCGTATCGAGGACGAGAAGCTCGACGCCCATGTTTGCCAGATAGGTCTCCAGCACTTGCCGGTACTCGGGATGTACGCTTTGGGCAGTGACCACGCGGTTTCGGCCGGTCGCGTGCATGGCCATCAGCGCGGCCTCGGCCGCCGCGCTGCCGCCGTCGTACAGGCTGGCGTTGGAGACGTCCATGCCGGTCAGTTGGGCGACGAGCGTCTGGTACTCGAAAAACGCCTGCAAACTCCCCTGGCCGGCCTCGGCCTGATAGGGGGTGTAGGCGGTGTAGAACTCGCTGCGGGAGGAGATCATATCGACCGCGGCGGGGATGAAATGGTCGTAACTGCCGCCGCCGAGGAAGCAGACGGCTTCTCCGGCGTGCGTGTTTCGCCCGGCCAACTCGGCCAGATGAGCGGAAAGTTCCAACTCGCCCAACCCCGGTTTCACGCAGAGACCGCGCTTCATCCGCAGATCGGCCGGGATCATGGCGAACAATTCGTCGACCGTCGCGGCGCCGATCGCATCGAGCATCGCCCGACGGTCGGCGTCGGTATTGGGGAAATAGGGCATGGGGGGCTCCGCGGAATGATGAATGTAGAATGATGAATGTAGAATGATGAATCCTGCCGTCAAATTTGAAATGCAACATGAAAAAAACCGCTGCCAGAAAGCATTTTCGGCGATGGTCGTCGCAAGTCGTTTGTTTCCATGATACTATTTGCCATGCCAGCAGTGCTAGCGGCAAGTACCCACCGGAAAATGTGGGCGAGTTTGTTGCATTTGAGTTTTGATGCCAAGAATTGAATAATGGACGATTCCATGATTTTCATTCATCATTCATCATTCATACTTCATCATTTTTCTTAGTGCTGTTCCTCTTCACATTGTTTCTTGTATGCCGCTTCGTCGAGAAGGGTGGCCAGGGCGGCTTCGTCGGCGAGTTTGACCTTGAAAAACCAGCCGTTCCCGTATGGATCGTCGGTAAGCCGTTCGAGATTGTCGGCCACGGCGGAGTTGACTTCCGCCACTTCGCCGTTGACCGGACTGTAGAGGTCGCAGACGGCCTTGACCGATTCGATCTCGCCGAAAGGCTCCTCGGCCTTCAACCGGCGTCCCACCTCGGGCAACTCGACGTAGACCAGGTCGGTGAGCAATTCCAGCGCGAAGGCGGTCAGACCCACGGTGGCGGTTTTCCTGTCCTCGGAAAGGCGGACCCATTCGTGGGTCTTGCTGTAGAGCAAATTTTGAGGCATGGTTGCAGTTGTCCTTTCTTGCTGGAGGCGCGTCCTGCGCAAAGCGGAGTTATTTTTTGGCGCGGGCTGGTTGGGGTGGCAGTTGAACTGCCACCCCAACAAATAGTTCGTTGCGACCACCGGTCGCACGGTTATTTCTTGGCGGCCTTTTTTCTGCTGTAGAACGGAAGTTCCACGACCCAGGCATCCGCGAGCCGGCCGCGGATGTCGATCTGAAGTTCCGTGCCCGGCCGGGCATGTTCGGGAGAGACGTAACCCATGGCGATCGGTTTGCCGAGGGTGGGCGAATGCGTGCCGCTGGTAACATCGCCTATCTTCCGCCCGTCGGCCAAGATGGGGCATCCCGGCCGAGCGGCCCGGCGTCCGGCGGGCATCTCAAGCCCGATGCGGACCGATTTCAGCGGCTCGTTCTGGATCCGCAGCAGTGCGTCGCGGCCGGGAAAATCGTAGCCCTCCAGGTGGCAGGCGAAGGACAACCCCGCCTGGAACGGATTGATTTGTTCGGAGAGTTCGTGGCCATAGAGCGGCATTCCGGCCTCCAGCCGCAGCGTGTCTCGAGCGCCGAGTCCGGCGGGGACCACGCCGAGCGGTTTGCCCAACTCCATCAGCACTTCCCACACGCCCCGGACGATGCCGGCGCCGAGGCTCAGCTCGAAGCCGTCCTCGCCGGTGTAGCCGGTGCGGCTGATGATTCCGCCCTGACGCTTGGCGGCGGGGTGCAAAATGCCGACCTGCGCGCCGCGGTAGTATTTCATCAATTGGAGGTCCACGTCGACCAGCGGCTGGAGCAGCTCGACCGACCGAGGGCCTTGGATGGCGATCATCGCCCACAACCGGCTGATGTCGTTCCAGATGATCTCTTGTCCGGGGCGTTCGGCCCGTTCTTTAGACAGATGGGCGGAAATCCAAGCGACGATTTTTGCCCGGTTGCCGGCGTTGACGACCATCAGGAAAAACGGCTGGCCGTGCAAATTGTGGTAGTGGCCGACCAATACGTCGTCGAGGATGCCCCCTGCGTCGTTTGTCACCAGCGAGTAGCGAATCTGGCCCAATTCCATGTCGGCCACCCGCCGGGTAAGCAACTCGGCGAGAAAGACGGCCGCGCCGGGGCCTTCAAATCGGAGCCGTCCCATGTGCGAGATGTCGGCAATTCCCACCGCCGCGCGGACGACGGTATGTTCCTCGATGATCGAAGTGAATTGGACGGGCATGGCCCAACCGGCGAAGTCGACCATCCGCCCGCCGTGGGAAACGTGCCAATCATACAAGGGGGTTTTCATAAGAGGTGCGTCCATGGCCGATCTCCGGTGATCTTGTCAATCCGTCGAACCGGCCATACTCGAAACGCCGGTCGTAAAGGCCATTTTATCAGTCGGCGGATCGATAGCCAGGGGGATGAAGCCTTAGAGCAGCTTCTTGAAGTCTTGGGGAGAGAGATCGGCGTCTCGGGCAATGGCGCCCATGGTGTAGGCGTTGATTGGAGTGTGACGCGGGATAACAAGACGTGTAATGCCGTTCGACATTACAATATGCCTGCCTTGCCGCGTGATCTGATAGCCGAGTCGCCCAAAGACCCGAACGGCCTGATCGGGGCTGATTCCGGGAATCTTGGGCATGTCAGACCGTCACCTCTTCCTCGGTGATGTTGAAGATGTTTTTTTCGACGTCTTCGCTGGCCAGCCATTCGCGGATCGCCACGCGGATGTTTTCCAGGGCTTCCGCTTTCGTTTTTCCTTGCGAGTGGCATCCTTTCAGTGCAAGACAACTTACGGAAACCCCTTCATCGCTTTCGATGAGCACAACGCGATAGTTCATGGCATCCGGCTCCAACTCGGCAACCCGCGGAATCGAACCACAATAATCCCATACTTCAAGTGAATTTTACTACCGGAATCGGACGCAATCAAGGCGGTCTATTGTCTTGGACGGTTTTTAACCCTTGTTCCCACGCTCCGCGTGGGAACACAATGACAGCGACGCTCTGCGTCGCCCCGCTCGACGCGGAGCGTCGGGGAAAGCGGTTCCCACGCGGAGCGTGGGAACCAGAACCCGAATCAAGGCGGTCTATTGTCTTGGACGGTTTTTACCACCGCGGCTCTTCCCCGCCTGCCGATAGTTTTTCTTTTCGGATTTTTTTGGTGTCTTGTCCTTCTTACCCTTCGGCGGACTCCGCTTCCCCCGTTCCACCACGCGGAAGTCGATCTCGCGCCGTACGGGATCGACCCCGGCGACGGCCACCCGCAGCAGGTCGCCGAGCCGGAAGCTGTTGCCCGCCCGATGGCCGGAGAGCGTGTGCGAGGCGCGGTCGAAGGAGTAATTGTCGTCGCGGAGGGTCTCGACGCGGACCAACCCCTCGGCCGGCAGATCGACACCCGCGACGAAGAGGCCGTAGCTCTCCACGCCGGTTACGACCGTCTCCATCTCCTCGCCGATGCGCTCGCCCAGATAGGCGACCAATTTGAGTTTTGTCAGGTCGCGTTCGGCGGCCTCGGCCCGCTGTTCGCAGTCGGAACAGTGCCGGCCGAGAACGCCCAGGGCGTCGAAGTCGCTCGGCGGCTTGGTCCCCTTCAGCACGGCGTCGACCAGCCGATGGACGGTCAGGTCGGGGTATCGGCGGATCGGCGAGGTGAAATGGCAATAGCACCGGCTGGCCAGGGCGTAGTGGCCTTCCTGCTCCGGGCTATAAACGGCCCTTTGCAGCGAGCGGAGGACCGCAAAATGGACGGCGTGCCGCTCGGGTCGGTCCGCGGATTCGTCGAGCAGCTTTTGCAGCTCGAAGCGGCTTTCCAGGCTCCCCGTTTTGTAGCCCAATTCGGCGACGAACTCGGTCAACGCCTTGAGTTTTCGCGGGCTGGGGGCCTGATGGATGCGGCGGAGGAAGTGGAACCCACGCTCGTTGAGCGAGTCGGCCACCGCCTCGTTCGCCGCCAGCATGAACTCCTCGATTATCTGATGGCTGACCGTGTTTTCGACCAGATGCGCCCCGGTCACTTTCCCGCTCTTGTCGAGATCGACCTTGATCTCGGGCATGTTCAATTCGAGCGCCCCGTTGGCCATGCGGCGCTTCCGCAGGATCATGGCCAGCGCATGCATGCGGTCGAGCAGGTCGCAGACCTTGACGCCGAGCTTGCGGCGAAAAGAGTCCGGCTCTTGCAAAAATTCATCCACTTGCTCGTAGGCGAGCCGTTTGTTGCTGCGGATGGCCGCCGAGTGAAGTTCGGTCGATACACGTAGCCCGTCGGCGGTGAACTCCATAATCGCCGTTTTGGTATAGCGGACTTTGCCCGGCTGGAGGCTCGCCAGCCCGTTGGAAATCACCTCGGGCAACATCGGCAGCACGCGGTCGGGTAGGTAGACGCTCGTGGCCCGTTCGGCGGCCTCCCGGTCCAACGCGCTGCGCGGTCGGACGAAATGCGAGAGGTCGGCGATGTGGACCCCCAGCCGCCAACGGCCGTTTTCCAACAGTTCGAGCGAGATGGCGTCGTCAAAATCCCTGGCGTCGGCCGGATCGATCGTGATGATCGTCGGCGTCCGGTCGGCCAGCTGCCCTCCTGCACGCCAGCCACGATCACCAAATCCCACTCTCGCCCGCGCGAGCGATGCGCGGTCAGGACTTCA
>Ga0180014_1000517_pt1 | contig 10614 bp, 6 predicted proteins | sample KR13_S1_MetaG_FD_116507 | JGI IMG/M metagenome (GOLD analysis project Ga0180014, IMG submission 116507) | Groundwater microbial communities from the Olkiluoto Island deep subsurface site, Finland - KR13_S1_MetaG | ecosystem: Environmental > Aquatic > Deep subsurface > Groundwater | place... | reverse complement strand
TGCGCTCGGTGATGTCAGACATCACCCCGTTCAGTGAGACGACATTGCCTTGCTGGTCTTTCTCCCAACTGACGTGATCCTCCACCCACCGTACTGTTTTGTCTTTACTTATGATACGGTATTCAACGGCGCCGGATTCCTTTTTCCTCTGAGCTTCTGTGAACCATGCAAAAACCCTTTCCTTGTCCTCAGGATGAATGGTGCTTTCCCGTATGGTTGGATCTCTAAGCCACTCTTCTACTGTATAGCCGTAAATTTTTTCGACCGCACGATTCACATAGGTGGCCAAAAAGGTTTTCGGATCCGCCCGGTAGATTAACTCATCGAGGCTTTCGGTTAGATTTCTGTATTTTCCCTCGCTCTCCCGCAGCGCCTCTGTGCGGTCTTGCACCAGTTCCTCCAGGTGGTCACGGTGTTTCCTCAATTCCTCCTCCGCTTGCTTGCACTCGGTGATGTCCCGGAAGACCATGACAGTACCGATGATCTCCCCTTCCTCATCTCTTATCGGCGCCCCACTGTCAGCAATATGCCGTTTTGTTCCGTCTTTGGCTATCAATACCGTATGATCGGCCAGGCCCACAACAACGCCTTCTCGGAGCACCCTGGTTACAGGATTCTCAGCCTGTCCCCCTGTCTGGTCATTGATGATGTTGAAAATGTCTTCCAGAGGCTTGCCCGCAGTCTCTGTCTCATCCCAGCCGGTCAAGTCCTCGGCAACAGGATTCATGAGGGTCACAAGTCCATCGGTATCAGTAGCTATCACTGCATCGCCAATGCTCCTTAGCGTTGTGGACAGCCATTGTTCGCTCTCCCGCAGCCGGTCCTCCGCCCGACGGCGCTCGGTGATCTCGCGTTGCAGTTCTTCAACCATCGTCTTCAATTTAAAGGTCATTGTATTGAAAGAATTTGCCATAGATTCGATCTCGTCGCCGGTCTTGACCATCACTCTCTGATTAAGGTCACCGGCCGCCATCAGTTGTGCCGCTTTTGAAACAGTATTCACAGAACCCGCAATGAGCGAACCTTGTCTTATTGCGAAGACTAAACCGAGTATAATGGCAAGAAGGATAACTGCCGACAAAATGTATTGGCTTTTCCTGGAATCCTGGTCTGCCAGTTTCAGACTATGGTTGGCTACCGCAGCATTGACATCATTTAACTCACCAAGTTTATACATTGCTTCTCGAGCCGCCATACCGCCGGCCCCACTTTTTCTGGCCAGGGTAAATACTTCCTCGTCACGGTTCGCCCGGCTCAGGGGCACAACCTGTTCACGCCAGACTCTCAAATACGTTTCCCATGCAGTACGAAACTCTGCAAGTTTATCAAGGTTTGCCTGATCCTTAAATATGTTTTCTAAAGTATTGAGGTCTGTGTTTATCTTGCCCGCCCAATCAGCCACCTCTGACTCGTACCGATTCATATCATCAATAGACCCGGTAAACAGGTGTAACAGAGAATTCGCTCGGATAAAGCCGGCCATCCGGGCCACGTCACCCAATATGTTTGCCGGTTTTAAATCCTGTTCAATGATGTTGCCCAGGCGGTCTCGAATGGTCTTTGAGGTATGTGTGCCCATCAATCCTACAACGACCATCAAAAGGAGTATGATAACAAAGCTCCCAATAAGTTTAGTTCGAAGATTAAGCTTCATGATTCTTTTCCCTTATATAATTATACAGGTGGGTTACCTTATTTTGCCAAATAGCCTGCTATGTTCAGGCACGAAGTTGTTTTTTCTTCCCGTGCCTCCTTGACCTAAAAAAACCCCATCAATTCCCCACAAGGGAACCAATAGGGTTGGTCTTACTGCTAATTTTTTGGAATATTTGTAAGATAAGGTTTTTACGAGAGAGAGAGAGAGAGAGAGAGAGAGAGAGAGAGAGAGAGAGAGAGAGAGAGAGAGAGAGCAACAACTGTGCCAGGATAGCCGCTGTGAGGTCTTTTATTTATAATAGAATTCGAAATTTGCATGGCTCCCTATCAAGGCATCCTTGTTCCACATAAAAATTTAGTGGAAAGCTTTACATAATTATTCTTATTATTTTATCTGATAATATATTGTCAAGGCAAATATCGGAAATATCAGCAATTTATGAATAATTAGGCAAATAATGAGCCAAAAGAGGAGCATAGAACTAATAATTAATATAACATACTGCAATAATGAATAAAAGAACTTACTTATTGCATTCGCCGGGTATTAAAGAAATGAAATAGTTTATCCGATTTGGCCGATTATCGGCCAGAGGCAGTCATAAGCGGTCAAATATCGGCCACTTCAAAACCTGAAGTCTCAAACATGATGAACATTGGAATATTGGAATATTGGAATATTGGAATGGTGGGTTTATCTTCAATGTCATTAATGTCGTTGAAAAATAGCACGATTTGTGAAATAAGCACATCATGGATCGAAAAAACATCAACAGAGGCTTTAAGAAGCTCATAGTATGGCAAGACGCAATTTCCCTTTACATCTTGGCCTCTAAGATATTTATCAAATATCCATTTGAACTCAAGAAAGTAGCTGCTAACAGCATTGATGCCGCTCACAGCATCTCAAGGAACATTTCAGAAGGTTACTGTCGGCGGAGCCTGAAAGAGTACTTAAATTATCTAAATATTGCACTTGGTTCCTGTGGAGAATTTCATTCTTGCTATGAAAGTTTCAAGCAAGCCAGTCAAATTACAGACGAAGAATACGAACGATTAGACCAACTCCATTATAAGGTCGAAAATGCATTACTTAAGCTGATTGAATCTCTTCAAAAGAAACAAAAAAATAAACAGTGGGAAGATAACCTTAGCCTGTCTCTCTGATGTCGTATCTTTACTTCCCATTATTCCATTATTCCAACATTCCAGTATTCCAAAGGACTAACCATATGAACATAGAATCGTTAAATCAACTTCTTCGTGCTGTTGCATCAGGTAAGACAAGTGTTTCCGATGCAGTAGGGTCTCTTAAGAATTTCTCATTTGAGGACATTGAATATGCACATATAGATCATCACCGTTCACTACGAAAGGGATTTCCTGAAGTCATATTCGGACAGGGAAAAACAGCCGACCAGATAATCGGTATCATGGAAAAGATGATGCTTCAGGAAAACATTGTATTAATTACGCGTATTAGTAAGCATAACGCAGAAAAAGTGATCTCGCGCTTTCCGGAAATTGAATATCATGAAGACGCTAACATGGCTGTATGGAAAAAACATGAGATCTCAAAACAGGGCAAAGGAACTATAGTTGTCCTTTCTGCCGGCACATCAGACATACCTGTTGCAAAAGAAGCTTATCTTACAGCAAAGTACATGGGGAACGATGTTGAATCAATTTTTGATGTCGGCGTTGCAGGCATACACAGATTGTTTGATCATAAAGAATTGATAGACAAGGCGACTGTACTTGTGGTTGTCGCAGGGATGGAGGGCGCTCTTCCGAGCGTTGTTGCAGGTATGGTCAGCAGGCCGGTTATAGCGGTTCCAACAAGCATAGGTTATGGTGTAAATCTTGGTGGACTGACAGCTCTTTTTGCCATGTTAAACAGTTGCAGTTCGAATATTGCTGTTGTGAATATTGATAACGGATTTGGTGCAGGATACATGGCTTCTGTAATAAATAGATAGTCGAGTGGTTAACTACTCGACCACTCGACTACTCGACCACTTTTTTGTCGGTGCTTTTAAAGATTTGTTTAGCTGTTTTAAAAAAATAGACCTTGGTATTTCCCTTGCTCCAAATCTTTTCAAATGCTCTGTTGTAAGCTGGCAGTCGATCATATCAAAAGATAATGTTTTAAGATATTCAACAAGAGCTACAAAGGCTGCCTTTGAAGCATTAGTTATACGTGTAAACATAGATTCTCCAAAAAAACATTTCCCCAGGGAAACACCGTATAATCCACCTGCAAGCTCTCCTTTGTGCCAGGCCTCAACCGAATGCGCATATCCAGCTTCATGAAGATCGCAGTAAGCCTCAATCATATCCTTACCTAACCAGGTCCTTTCATTTTCTTGTAATCTTATCTGAGCACACAAGTTTATTATCCGCTCAAAAGATGAATCTATTGTCACTTTAAATATATTTTTATTTATGACTTTTTTTAAACTCTTCGGAACTCTGAGATCTTGGGGATAGAGCACAAGACGTGGATCAGGAGACCACCACATTATTGGTTCATCCTCTGAAAACCAGGGGAAAATTCCCATTCTATAGGCAAGCAAAAGGCGTTCTTTGCTGAGATCGCCACCTATTGCCAGTAAGCCGTCACCGCCGGCAAGCTGTGGTGGAGGAAAAATTATTTTATTAGATAGAAGAAAAAGCGGCATAAATGTTATTGAAGATTGAATATTGAATATTGTATATTTGTGGAAATCGCTCCTGCCCGCCATCGGCTTCGCCTTCAGGCGAGGCGGGCGGGTCGCTCCATTAATTCATATAAGGAGACCTTTGCACAACCCCTATTTTTGCTCAATTCTGGTCATTGCGAGGAGCAAGTGAGCCTTTAGCCGCGAGCAAAGCGTGGCGGGACGTGGCAATCTTGTGGATTATCAAGAGGTTGTAAGATTGCTTCGCTTTGCTCGCAATGACAATACTGGTGTTATGCAAAGCTCTCATAAGATTGACAGAATTCCTTCAATATTCAATTTTCAATATACAATCTTCAATATCAACAAAGACCTTGCCTCCGTTTGCCAGCTTGCCGAACAGGATTTCATCGGTCAGGATATCTTTAATCTCGGTCTGTATCAATCTTGAAAGAGGTCTTGCTCCAAAAAGCGGGTCATGTCCTTTTTTTGCCATCCAGTTTCTTGCCTTAGAAGAGATGGAAAGGGAGATCTTTTTTACAGCAAGCTGTTCATTTAGTTCGGCTATGAATTTATCCACTATCTTTTCCATAATTTCTACGGTGAGAGAATTAAAGCTGATTATTCCATCAAGACGGTTTCTGAATTCCGGGTTAAAGAATTTTTCAACAGCTTTTTTGCCTTTGTTTTTCGTATCATAATCAGCTTCTCCAAAACCGATAGAATGAGTACTCATTTCTCTTGCACCGGCATTTGAGGTCATCATAATAATGACATTTCTGAAGTCGGATTTTCTGCCATTGTTATCAGTTAAGGTGGCATGGTCAAAAACCTGAAGCAGAATATTAAACATATCTTGATGAGCTTTTTCTATTTCATCAAGAAGTAGAACGCTGTAAGGATATTTTCTTATGCCGTCGGTTAAAAGTCCGCCCTGATCAAAACCGACATAACCCGGAGGTGCACCTATTAGACGGGCTACAGCGTGCTTTTCCATATATTCACTCATGTCAAAACGTAATAGCTCTATACCAAGGATTGCTGCGATCTGTCTTGCAACCTCTGTTTTTCCAACACCGGTAGGGCCGGTAAATAGAAAAGCTCCAATCGGTTTGCCGGGTGTGCCAAGACCGGCACGAGAACGTTTTATTGAGCTTACTAAAGATTTTATGGCATCATCCTGGCCAAAAATGACTTTTTTTAGATCTTCTTCAAGTTCCCCTAATTTTGCTTTATCAGAGGTTGATACACTTCTGACAGGAATTCTGGCGATTTTGGCAACAATCTTTTCAATGTCTTTTGTATTAATATTCTTTCTTCGAGAACGACCTGAAAGTTTAATAAATGCACCGGCCTCATCAATTACATCAATTGCCTTATCCGGCAGATAACGATCATTTATGAATTTCGCAGACAACTCGGCAGCAGCTTTAAGCGACTGATCAGTATAGCTGATCCCATGATAATTCTCATAATGGGGGCTAAGTCCTTTTAAGATTTTAAAGGTCTCAGAAACCGAAGGTTCTTTAATCTCTATTTTCTCAAAACGACGGGAAAGAGCACGGTCTTTTTCAAAATAATTTTTATATTCTTCATAAGTAGTTGATCCGATACACCTCAAATCGCCGGCAGCAAGAACCGGCTTGAGTATATTTGATGCATCCATGGAACCACCGCTGGTCGCACCTGCTCCGACAACTGTATGAATCTCATCGATAAACAAAATAGCCTGTTTTTTATCTTTTAGTTCTGCAAGAACCCCTTTTAAACGCTGCTCAAACTCCCCCCTGAACTTTGTTCCAGCTAGAATAGCACCAAGGTCAAGAGAATATATGCTGATATCTTTGAGCATATCAGGAACATCGCCCGCAAATATCTTATTTGCAAGCCCCTCTGCCATAGCTGTTTTTCCAACACCGGGATCACCGACATAAACAGGATTATTCTTTCGTCTCCTGCAAAGAACCTGAATTGTACGTTCAAGTTCTGCTTCTCGACCTATAAGAGGATCTATCTTTCCTTCTGAAGCTCTTTGCACAAGATCAATAGTAAAAACCTCAAGCGGGCCGGCACTTTTCTTTTCCTCCCTTTCGGTTTTTGCAAATCCTCCGACTCTATCCTGAAAAGGGAACTTAGTAACATCATGAGATATATAGTTTAGAACATCAAAACGCGTAATGCCTTCTCTGTTCAAAAAATATACTGCATAGGAATCTTTTTCCTGAAACATGGATGCAAGCATGTCGGATACTGAAACTTCACTTTTTTCGGCAGATCGTGCATGATTGACTGCCCTCTGAATAACTCTTTGAAAACCTATTGTTTGCTGCAGTACATACTCATCCCCTTCTGGAATTATTTCAAGATTCTTACTTAAAAAGTCCTCAAGAGCATTGTCCAGATTTTCAACACTTCCTCCACAGCTCTCAATAATTTCTTTGCCCGAGTTATTATATAAAATAGCGTAAAGCAGATGTTCTATACAGACATACTCATGGCGCCTTTTCTTGGCCTCTCTAACAGCAAGACCAAGAGTGGTGCTTAATTCTTTACTAATCATAATCTACGCCTCAGAATTTCTACAACTTATTAAATTATAGCAGATTTTTGAGTTTTGCCTCGCAGACGGAATATTGGAATGTTGGAATATTGGAATGTTGGAATGTTGATTTTATAAGGAAGATTTTCATTTATTAACCTTCCTGTCAAGAGGGCATTTTGCCAATAAAGTACTGTCCAATTTCCCCAAAACCCATTATTCCATTATTCCAGTATTCCAACATTCCAGGTCAGTCTTTCTCCATAGTACATTTAAGAGGAAATTCTCTTTCTCTTGCCAAGGCGTGAACTGTATCCACCTTTGTTTCAGCTACCTCATATGTATAAACGCCGCAAATTCCAATCCCTTCTTTGTGAACCTTCAACATGGTCATTGTAGCATCTTCTATAGATTTATTAAAAACAGACAAAAGAATTTCCACAACAAACTCCATGCTTGTATAGTCATCATTATGAAGCAGCACCTTATACATTGAAGGCTCCTTAATTTCCTCCTCTGTTTCAGAATCTGCTATTTCTTCATAATCAGGTTTAGCCAAGCTCATTTGTTAACCCCAATTTACGATCATTGAAGACCAAAACAATTGAAGATTGAATATTGAAAATTGAATATTGAAGGAATTCTGCCAATTTTTAAAAAGAAACAGAGCGCCTTGCCTGTGCGTTGCAGACAGGCGTGAGTTATTGGGTTAAATTCCCCGAAGCAAACTTCGGAGTAGTTCATTTAAAATGATAGAGCGACCCGCCCGCCTCGCCTGAAGGCGAAGCCGATGGCGGGCAGGAGCGATTCCACAAATATTCAATTTTCAATATTCAATCTTCAATATTATCCTTCCCCTGTCATTTCCCGCAGCATTTCTTGTACTTTTTTCCGCTTCCGCATGCGCATGGCGCATTTCTTCCAATTTTTTGAACAGCCCGCTTAACAGGTTTTTTCTTTTGTGGAGCATCGTCTCCGCTGGAATAGACCAGATTCTGCTCTTTTGGCCGTCTTAGATCATTTATTTTATCGGGTTCAGATATCTGAATCCTGAACAAAATCCCCAGGGTCTCCTCTTTGACCCTGGAAATCATACTCTGGAACATAGCAAAGCCTTCTTTTTTGTAAACAATCAGAGGATTCTGCTGGGCATAGCCCCTGAGCCCGATACCCTCTTTCAGATGATCCATGCTGAAGAGATGGTCTTTCCACAGGTTATCTACGGTCTGCAACATAATAATTCGCTCTAAATGCCTGAAATCTTCAGATCTTATAATGGTCTCTTTTTCATCATAAACTTTGAGAGCTGAGTCATAAATCAACTGGGCTAATTTCTCTCGCGTCAAAGTATCTAAAGTATCGCCATCAAAGCCGTTAAGCTTTAAATTAAATTGTTTGAATACTGTTTCGTTAAGCCCTTTTAAATCCCATTCTTCAGGAAACAAACTCTCATCTGCAAATTCACAAGCTATTTCCTCAGCCTTTTCATGAATCATGTCCATAATGGAACTCTTCAGATTACTACCCATCAATGCTTCGCGCCGTTGTCTGTATATAACCTCTCTCTGCTGGTTCATAACATCATCATATTCAATGAGCTGTTTCCTGATATCAAAATTATGGCCCTCAACCTTTGCCTGAGCATTCTCTATTGCTTTGCTTATAAGGCTGTGTTCTATTGGCTCTCCTTCTTCCATGCCAAGCTTTTCCATAATACTGGTTATACGTTCTCCTCCAAATATCCGGAGAAGATCATCTTCCAAAGCAAGATAAAAACGCGATGTTCCATGATCGCCCTGCCTTCCGGAACGTCCTCTCAACTGGTTATCAATACGTCTGCTTTCATGTCTTTCGGTTCCAAGGATATGAAGCCCACCCAATTCAGTCACCCCATCCCCTAATACAATATCTGTTCCACGTCCTGCCATGTTTGTAGAAATTGTTACTACTCCTTTATGGCCGGCCATCGCTATAATCTCTGCTTCCTTTTCATGGTTTTTAGCATTCAAAACACTATGCTTAATACCTCTATTTTTTAATTTTTTGCTCAGGTCTTCAGACACATCTATTGAAACCGTACCAACTAGAACGGGCTGTCCTTTTTTATTAAGTTCCTCTATTTCATCCAAAGCAGCTTCATATTTTTCCTTTTTTGTTTTGTAAATCATATCTGGATAATCGGTTCTAATCATCTGCATGTTGGTGGGAATAACCATGACATCAAGATTATATATTTTTTTAAACTCAGATGCCTCTGTATCGGCAGTGCCTGTCATGCCTGAAAGTTTATTATACATTCTGAAATAATTCTGGAAAGTAATAGTGGCGAGCGTCTGGTTTTCATTTTCTATCTTTACGTTTTCTTTGGCTTCAAGTGCCTGATGCAGGCCTTCACTGTAACGACGGCCAGGCATTAAACGGCCGGTAAACTCATCTACTATGATGACCTCACCATTCTTGACTATGTAATCAACATCGCACTTAAACAGTGTGTGGGCCTTAAGCCCCTGATTTATATGATGTAAAATTTCTATATGTTTTGGATCATACAAATTGTCGATCTTCAGGATTTCTTCAGCCTTTGCAACGCCTTCCTCCGTCATAACTACAGTACGCGCCTTTTCATCTATAGTAAAATCCATGTCGCGTTTAAGGCGCGGAATTATTTCATTGATTTTGTAATACAGACCCGTAGATTTCTCAGCAGGTCCGGATATAATCAGAGGTGTTCTTGCCTCGTCAATCAGTATGCTGTCAACTTCATCAACAATAGCAAAATTCAGTTCTCCCTGGACAACAGAGTTCATATCAAACTTCATATTATCACGCAGGTAGTCAAAACCAAATTCATTGTTTGTTCCGTAAGTTATATCAGCGCTGTATGCCTCTTTTCGTTCGGTATCGTTAATGCCGCTTAATATATTTCCTACAGTTAGTCCCAGGAAATTATATATCTGCCCCATCCATTCTTTGTCACGTTTAGCGAGATAATCATTCACAGTAATTATATGCGCCCCTTTGCCGGAAAGAGCATTTAGATATGCAGGAAGAGTCGCTGCAAGAGTTTTACCCTCACCTGTTTTCATCTCAGCAATCTTCCCTTCGTGAAGAACAACGCCTCCTATTAGCTGAACGTCAAAATGTCGCATCTTGAGAGTACGAACAGAGGCTTCTCTTACAGTTGCAAAAGCTTCCGGAAGAATATCATCAAGGGGTTCTCCCCTTTCAATACGCTCTTTGAAAATAGAAGTACGAGACCTTAGCTGGTCATCACTCATAGCCTTCAGCTCAGGCTCCAATTTATTAATCATTTCAACAGTCGGTTTAATCTTATTCAGTTCCCGTTCGTTTTTACTTCCAAAAACTTTTGTCAAAAAATTCAAGATCATTTATATATTATTCCTCCAGTCATTGGGCAAAGGATTGAAGATTGTCGATTGAATATTGAATATTTAAGGTATTCTATTAATTTTATAAAAAATGGTAGAACGACCCGCCCGCCTCGCCTGAAGGCGAAGCCGATGGCGGGCAGGAGCGATTCCACAAATCTTCAATCTTCAATTTGGTTCCGGCTTATCCAGCTTAGGATTTTTGAGGTAATAACTCAAGTTTCGCACCCACTAATTCCTATGAGCTTTCTCTGGCAGGCAGGTGTCAGATAGTTTTTTTAAAAAGCAAAATATGTTCACTCTGGCTTCGGCAACGGCACCCCGCCCGCCTCGCCTGAGCGAGAGCGATGGCGGGCAGGCATACCCACCC
>Ga0180014_1000516_pt1 | contig 10630 bp, 8 predicted proteins | sample KR13_S1_MetaG_FD_116507 | JGI IMG/M metagenome (GOLD analysis project Ga0180014, IMG submission 116507) | Groundwater microbial communities from the Olkiluoto Island deep subsurface site, Finland - KR13_S1_MetaG | ecosystem: Environmental > Aquatic > Deep subsurface > Groundwater | place... | reverse complement strand
CGCCTACTCCCCCGGGAAGCGGAAACCGGACAGGCCGGATAGGCGGCGGCTACTCGAATATCTTCTCCTCCTCGTTGAACGCCTCGGGGGCGTCGAACTCGGTGTCGCGCCCGGCCGCCTTGCCGTCGGCCATCTCCTTGTAGAACTCATGCTGGATGATGAGGTTCATCACCTCGTTGGTGCCGGTCCATATCATGATGAGGCGGCAGTCACGTAGGGCGCGCTCTATGGGGTAAACGTTGGTGTAGCCGATGCCACCCATGACCTGCATGCAGTGGTTGATGACGTGCCAGGACATCTCGGTTGCGAACTTCTTGGACTCCGATACCATGCGGCGCGCCCTCCCCGCCGGTATCCCGCTGTCCAGCGCCCTCGCGGTGGCGTACACCAGGCCCCTGGCGGCGTCCAGCTCGGTTATGGACTCGGCGATCTTGAAGGAGACCGCCTGGAACTCCTTGATCCTCTGCCCGAACGCCATGCGCCGGGTGCTGTAGCGGGTCGCTACCTCCAGGGATGCCCGCGCCCCGCCCACGGCGCCGGCGGCGCTAGTTATACGTTCGGGCACCATCATGCGGTAGAATATACGGCCGGCACCGTTCTCCTCGCCGACCAGGTTCTCCGCCGGCACACGGGTGTCGCGGAACAGCACCCTGCCGGTGCCTCCGCCCCGGGCGCCCATCAGCCCGTACACGTGCTTGACCTCGACGTCGTCGTTGCGGTCCACCAGGAAGCAGGAGAGGCTGTTCCGGGGGTCCGCCGCGTCGGGGTCGGTCTTGGCATAGACCATGAAGTAATCCGCCCCCTCGGCGCCCACGATGAACCTCTTCTGCCCGTGGAGTATGTAGTGGTCTCCTTCCTTTCGGGCGGTGGTGGTGGCGCCGAAGAAGTCGGAGCCACCGCGGGGCTCGGTCAGGGCCTCCGAGCAGAATTTCTTTCCCTCGAGGGTGGGCTTCAGGTACCTCTCCTTCTGCTCCTCGTTGCCGAACTCGTTGATGCACTCCCCGACGATAGACACCAGGCCGTAGAGGCAGGAAGGGGGTATGCCCAGCGTGGCAATCTCCTCCAGGGCGATTATCTCGTCGGTCCACCCCAGGCCCCGCCCACCGTACTTCTCGGGGAACCGCAAGCCCAGGAGGTTCCTGCGCCCGGCCTCCTGGAGTATCTCCTTGGGGTACTGGATCTTCTCGGCGTCGAGGTCCAGTATGTACTGCCGGTCCACCGACCGGGCGAAATCCCTTGCTTCTTCCTGCAGGGATTTCTGCTCGTCGTTCATCAGGAAGTCAAACATGGCTCCTCCTAGTGGTAGATCTGCCCCGCGGGTTGCTCGTTTCCCCTCGCGGGAACCGTATCGGTCGATATTTATTATAGAATAGTCGCTAGCTTTAAGTGTAGGACGGGGGGGGAGGTAGGCGGAAGCGCGCGGACCGCGCTCCGCTGAAGGTGAGATGGCCTCGAAGAAGCAGAAAAAAAAGAAGAAAAAGCTCGCGGCCGGCGGGCAGAGGGCGACGTATGCCACGGGGAAAAAGGTAGAGCCGCCCGACGCCGAGAAGACCGGGGGGAAGGCGCCCGCCGGGAAGAAGGCCCCCGGGGCGGGGGCGAGGGACCGGCCGGAAGGCGGTCGGGGGGAGCAGTGGAACATCGTCCGGAGGGGTACCCTGGAGATGAAGGTATTCCTGGCGATAATGGCTCTACTGGCCCTGGGGGCTCTGCTGCAGTACCCCCTGTGGACCGATGTCGCAAACGAGCAGTACCAGGAACTGGGGGAGGAGTATCCGGCCCAGCTGAAGGAGTGGGAGAACAAGTACAAGACCAAGGAGGAGCGAAAGGAGCACGAGAAGGAGAAGCCGCAGGAGCCGAAGAAGCCGGTGTTCGGGGATTTCCTGCTCTACCAGGCCCTCATCCTCGTCCTCCAGGGCGCTATCTTCACCTTCCTGGCGATCAACGTGTCCCGGAGGACGGATATGGGGACGCCTGTCCTTGACAGAGCGCTATCGGGCGAGGGACGGCTCTCCGATGCCTGGGACATGCTGATAAACGCGGTGCCCTGGGGGATAGCCACTCTGGCGGTGCTGCTGTTGTCGACGATCACCGGGGAGGCGTTGGGCCTGGCGGGAGAAACCCGGATACAGGAGTATCCCGCCTGGAAGAGCTCACTGAACTTCATCAACCTGGCGATAAACAACCAGGTCCTGTTCGTGTTCCTCGCGGTGTCGGCGTTGGTCTGGATGTTCACCAGGAGCGGGCGCCTGAAGGTGGAGCCCCACTGGGCAGGAATCGTCGCCGCAACGCTTCTGGCTTTCGGTTACTTCTACATGATAAGCAGTTCGTCGGGCGACAAGGTCGTAATCGCCCTGGCCGGCTCGTTCTTCTTTGCACTATCGCTGGTGGGCATGCTGGGTTACCTTTACTGGAAGAAGGGGTTAGAATACTCTCTACTGGCCGGGATTGTTGCCCTCGGCCTTTACCCGTTTCTGGCGGTACTGATCACATGAGGAAGGGACGGAGAACCATCAGATGGCGATGACATTACAGGGGATAATCCTGTGCCTGGAGGAGTACTGGGCCCAGAGGGGCTACGTGCTCGCCCAGCCGTACGACCTGGAGGTGGGGGCGGGAACGTTCCACCCGGCGACCCTGCTCAGGTGCCTGGGTCCGGAGCCGTGGCGTGTCGCCTACGTTCAGCCGTCGCGGCGTCCCACGGACGGCCGCTACGGGGAGAACCCGAGCCGGGTGGGGCGGCATTTCCAGTTCCAGGTGATAGCGAAACCATCGCCGGACGACATCATTGAGCTTTACCTCCGGAGCCTTTTCGCGCTGGGGATCGAGGTGCGCGAGCACGATATCCGGTTCGTGGAGGACGACTGGGAGTCGCCTACGCTGGGAGCCTGGGGGCTCGGATGGGAGGTCTGGCTGGACGGCATGGAGATAACCCAGTTCACTTACTTCCAGCAGGTGGGTGGGTTCGACTGCCGGCCGGTGTCGGCGGAGATCACCTACGGCCTGGAGCGGATCGCGATGTACGTGCAGGACATCGACAGTATCTTCGACGTCGCCTGGAGTGAGGAGGTCTCCTACGGTGAGCTGTTCCGCCAAACGGAGGTCGAGATGTCGCGGTACGCGTTCGAGGAGGCGGACACCACACTGCTGTACCGTCTGTTCTCCGACTTCGAGGGCGAGTCGCGAGGGCTTGCCGAGAAGGGGCTCCTTTACCCCGCTTACGAGGCGTGCCTCAAGTGCTCTCACGTGTTCAACCTGCTGGACGCACGCGGCGCGATCAGCGTTACCGAACGGATATCTTTTATAGCCAGGGTGCGCGCTCTATCCCGCGCCTGCGCCCGGCTCTACCTGGAATGGCGCGAGGAGGAGGGCCACCCGCTGGCGGGGGCCTGGGCTTAGAAGGAAAACGGACGTGGATCTTCTGATTGAGATAGGAACTGAGGAACTGCCGGCCTCGGCGACCTACTCCGGTATCTCCCAGATAGAGGGCAGGCTCCCCGGGCTCCTGGAGGGCGCCAGGCTCGCCGCCGCCGGAACGGTTCGGGTGCTGGGGACGCCACGCCGCCTGGCCGCGGTTGTGACCGGGATTCCAGAGGTGGCATCACCCGAGGTGAGCAAGAAGAGAGGACCGCCGCTGGCCGCGGCGAAGGACGAAGACGGGTCGTGGACCAAGGCGGCGGTTGGCTTTGCCAGGTCGCAGGGCGCCCTGGTGGACGACCTGTCCGTCGAGGACACAACCAAGGGCAGCTACGTCTTCGCGGTGTCGTGGGTTGAGGGCGAGCCCGCCCTGGAGGTCCTGCCAAGCCTGCTGGCCGAGCTGGTGGGATCGCTCAGGTTCAAGAAGTCGATGCGCTGGGGAGATGGCGAGGCGCGGTTCAGCCGCCCCGTTCGCTGGCTGTTGGCGATAGCGGATGGAGAGGTGGTACCGTTCCGCTTCGGGGAACTGGAATCGTCCAACGTGACGTACGGCCACCGGTACCTCTCCAGCGGCGAGGTAATCGTTGATGGCCCGGATTCCTACGAGGGGCTGCTCGAGCGAGAGAAGGTGGTGGTCGACCAGGACCGCAGGCGTGCCATGATCCTCGAGTCCACAGAGGAGGCGTGCGCGGGGGAGGGTATGGTACCGGTCGTGGATGACGGCGTCCTGGAAGAGGTCATCCAGCTTGTCGAGTGGCCGGGTGTGCTACTGGGGCGATTTGACCGGCGGTTCCTTGACCTGCCGCGAGAGGTGCTGGTGCACGCCATGGAGGACCACCAGCGGTACTTCCCGGTGGAGGATTCGCAAGGAGCGTTACAGGCGGGGTTCCTGGCGGTTCAAAACGGCGACGCGGGCTGCGGAGAGCTTATAAGAAGGGGGCACGAGCGTGTACTTGCCGCTCGCCTCTCCGACGCGGAGTTCTTCTTCAAAGAGGACTTGAAGAGGCCGCTGGCCGACAGGGCCCGGGACCTGGAGCACGTGGTGTACCAGTCCGAACTGGGGAGCATGGCCGAGAAGTCCACGCGGCTATCGACGCTTGTGGGCAGGATCGGCGACTCCCTGGGCCTGGACGGTGATACCGTGGGAAGGGCCAGGCGGGCGGCTTCCCTCTCCAAGTGCGACCTGGTGACACACATGGTCGTGGAGTTCCCGGCGCTCCAGGGGGTAATCGGCTCTATCTATGCTGCGAGGTCCGGTGTGGACGAGAGGGTAGCGGAGGCCATCCGGGAGCAGTACCTCCCCCGGAGGACGGGGGACGCCATTCCCGGGAGCGTGGAGGGAGCGGCCCTGTCGCTTGCCGAGAAGGCGGACAACCTGGCGGCTTCGTTTGGCCTGGGGCACGTGCCCACGGGCTCCGAGGATCCTTACGCGCTCCGTCGGCAGGCCCTGGGGATGATGCTCATCATGATAGAGAGAGGGCTGCCGCTCTCGGTGAGCGAGATGGTGAGCTCATCGGCGGCCGAGCTGCAGTCGGAGTCGCACGGCTACTCATGGACCGCCGAAGCCGAGAGCGCGTTTGAGGAGTTCTTCTCCGGCAGGGAGAGGGTGTTCTTCACAGAGGCGGGGTACCGCTACGACCTGGTGGAGGCGGTGCTGGCGGTGGACTGGGACCGGCCGCTGTCGGTGAAGAAGCGGCTGGAGTCGCTGGCCAGGGCACGGGAGGAGGGGTTGCTGGAGCGCATGTACACTGCCTTTGAGCGCTGTCACAACCTGTCTCGCGGCCAGGAGACCGCGGAGGTGTCCGAGGAGCTTTTCACCGAGGATATCGAGAGGGAGGTCTTCGCTCTGGCGGGCGAGGCGGAGGTCAGGCTGATTGACGCGTGCCGGCGGCTCGATTTCGAGGCGGCGATTGCAGCCCTGGAGCCGGTCTGTGGGCCGGTCGACACGCTTTTCGACGATGTGCTGATAATGGACGAGGATCCCGGGATACGGGTTAACCGGTTGTCCCTGCTGGCTAGCATCGATGTGTTGTTCCACAGAATCGCCGATTTCTCGCTGCTGACCTGGGATTAGCGCACTCTGTCCCCTCCCCCCTCCGCCCCTTCCCCCCGCTGGGGGGAAGGTTGGGATGGGGGGTTCTGAGGGGGAGGGCTGGGGTGGATTCAATCCTCCCCCTACGAGGGGGAGGAGGAAAAAAAGGAACCAGGCACAAACGCAACAAGCAAAGCCAATGGTTTGTGTCAGAAGGGGGTATACGAGGTGGGCACAAAGTACGTCTATGACTTCGGAGAGGGAAACAGGGGGATGAAGAACCTGCTCGGCGGCAAGGGGGCGAACCTCGCCGAGATGAACGGCCTGGGGATACCGGTGCCGCCGGGTTTTACAATCACCACGGAGGCGTGTGCCTACTACTCGGAGAACGACGCGTACCCCCCGGGGCTCGAGGATGAGATATCCGGGCACCTCGACGCGCTGGAGCGGGACATGGGAAAGAAGTTCGGGGATGCGGACGACCCCATGCTGGTGTCGGTAAGGTCCGGCGCTCGGGTGAGCATGCCGGGGATGATGGACACCGTGCTGAACCTGGGCCTGAACGACCGGTCGGTGGAGGGGCTGGCCCGGCAGACCGGGAACGAGCGCTTCGCCTACGATTCCTACCGGAGGTTCATCCAGATGTTCTCCGAGGTTGTCATGGGCGTCGAGGGCGAGGGGGAGCGGAAGGGCAAGCTATTCGAGAACCCCATCGGGGAGATCAAGAAGGAGAAAGGTGTAGAGCTTGACACCGAGCTTTCCGCGAGCGACTTGAAAGAGCTTGTCGGGAGGTTCAAGGAGGTAACCCGCAAGGAGACGGGGAGTGACTTCCCGGAAGGCCCCAGAGAGCAGCTCGACCTCTCCATCAAGGCGGTGTTCGACTCCTGGAACAACAAGAGGGCGGTCGACTACCGGAAGCTCTACAGGATAGCCGATGACTGGGGAACCGCGGTGAACGTCCAGAGCATGGTGTTCGGGAACAAGGGCGAGGAGTCGGCCACCGGTGTGGCGTTCACCCGCGACGCGGCGACCGGCGAGAGGGCACGCTACGGGGATTTCCTCATCAACGCCCAGGGGGAGGACGTGGTGGCGGGTGTCCGTAACACCGAGCCTATCTCCCAACTGGCCGACGAGATGCCGGAGGTGGCCGATGAACTGGAGAGCATCATGGACACCCTGGAGGAGCACTACAGGGACATGTGCGACATAGAGTTCACGGTAGAGGACGGCAAGCTGTGGATGCTGCAGACGCGCACCGGGAAGCGGACGGCGGCCGCGGCCCTCAAGATAGCGGTGGACATGGTAGATGAGGGCCTTATAACAAAGGAGGAGGCGGTCGGGCGCATAGACCCCGACCAGCTTGACCAGCTTCTGCATCCCCAGTTCGACGCCGGGGTGGAGTATGAGGTGGTGGCCAAGGGCATGAACGCGTCCCCCGGGGCCGCGGTGGGGAAGGTGGTCTTCGACTCGGATACCGCCGAGAGCGAGTGGGAGTCCGGTGAGGATGTCATCCTGGTCCGCTGGGAAACAACGCCCGACGACCTCCACGGCATGGTGGCCAGCCGGGGGATACTGACCAGCCACGGTGGGAAGACCAGTCACGCCGCGGTGGTGGCCAGGGGGATGGGCAAGCCGTGCGTATGCGGTTGCGACTCGTTACGCATAGACGAGGAGGATCACCTTTGCACCATCGGGGGCCGGGAGGTAAAGGAGGGCGAGGTCATCAGCATCGACGGCACCACCGGCAGGGTTGTCATCGGCCCGGTCTCGCTTGTGGAGCCGGAGGTAACCGGTGACTTTGAAATTTTGCTAGCCTGGGCGGATGAGATACGGGAGTTGGGGGTCTGGACCAACGCCGACACGCCCGAGGACGCGGTGCGGGCCAGGGAGTTCGGCGCCGAGGGTATAGGGCTCTGTCGTACCGAGCACATGTTCCTGGGCGACCGGCAGCCGATAATACAGCGGATAATCCTGGCCGAGAGCACCGAGGACGCGGAGGATGACCTGGCGACGCTCCTGGAGATCCAGCGAGAGGACTTCGTGGGCATCTTCGAGGCCATGGACGGGCTCCCGGTAACCATCCGTCTCCTGGACCCGCCGCTTCACGAGTTCATGCCCGACGCCACGGAGCTGGAGGTGGAACTCGCGACCCTTAAAGTCAAGGGGGAGTGCACCCCGGACGAGATCGACGAGAAGGAGTGCTTCCTGGAGAACGTAAAGTCCATGGTCGAGGCTAACCCGATGCTGGGCTTGAGGGGCTGCCGCCTGGGGATTACGTTCCCCGAGGAGTACAACATGCAGGTCAGGGCCATCATGGAGGCCGCGCTCGAGCGCAAAGCGGCGGGGGGAGACCCCAGGGTGGAGATAATGATACCGCTGGTTTCCATCTACACTGAGCTCGAGACGCTCAGGAACGAGGCCGAGCAGATTATCGAGCTGGTCTTCGAGGAGAAGGGGATGCGGCTGGACTATCACATAGGGACGATGATCGAGCTTCCCCGGGCCGCGCTCACCGCTGATGAGATAGCGGAGTACGCCGACTTCTTCTCGTTCGGGACAAACGACCTGACACAGACCACGTTCGGCTTCAGCCGCGACGACATAGAGGCGAAGTTCCTGCCGCTATATCTCAAACGCAAGATCCTAACCGACAACCCGTTCGAAACGCTTGACGTCAAAGGGGTGGGCAAGCTGGTCAGGACGGGGGTTGAGCTAGGGCGTTTGACCAACCCGGACCTGAAGGTCGGCATCTGCGGTGAGCACGGTGGAGACCCCCGGTCGATCAGTTTCTGTGCCGAGGTGGGGCTGGATTACGTCTCCTGTTCGCCGTTCAGGGTCCCGGTGGCGAGAGTGGCCGCCGCGCAGGCGGCGCTGGAGAAGAAATCCGCCACCTCCTAATAAAAGTCAAGAAATGACCCCAGGAAATGCGGGGTGATCTGATGTTCGTTACAGGGATAAACGGCAGCCCGGACCGGGAAGGCAACACCGCCTTCCTGGTAGGGGAGGTCCTGAAGGCGTGCCGGGAACTCGGCGCACAGACCGAGATAATACACGTCATGGACGCTCTCGAGGGCCAGGAGAGGCCGTACTGCACCGCCTGCGGGTCGCCGTGCCCGGAAATCTGCCACAGGAAAGCAAACCTCGCCGGTGCCTACGACATCGTCAGGAAAGCGGACGCGCTGGTAGTGGGTAGCCCGGTTTACTTCGGGACCGTGAGCGCGCAGCTCAAGGCTTTCTGGGACAAGAGCCGGAACCTTCGGGGTGAAAAGGCGCTGGTGGGTATTCCCGGCGGAGCGGTGTCGGTGGCGGCGGCGCGTTTCGGTGGGCAGGAAACCACGGTGCGGGCGATTCAGGACATCATGCTGATTCATGGTATGCGGGTGGTCGGGGACGCATCCATGGGCACAGGCGGCGGCCACCAGGGAGTATGCGCGCAACGGCCGTCCCGCGAGGATGACTTCGCCTGCGGCCGCGCGAGGGTGCTCGCCGAGGGGCTTATCGAGGCAATTAGTACCTAGTCTCCTCCCCCTCCGCCCCTTCCCCCCTCTGCCCCTTCCCCCCGCTGGGGGGAAGGTTGGGATGGGGGGTTCTTGGGGGGAAGGCTTGGATGGGGCCTGAGGGGGAGGACAAAGGAGGGGGGAAGGGGTCCAAGGTAGAGTCAGGCGGGGTGTTACAATGACGATACGGGAACGGATAGAGGAGATAGAGCGGAAAGTGCTCTCGCCCCGGGCCGCCCTGGCGTCGGAAACCCGCGGCAGGGAGAGGCCTGAGGAGCCGTGCGACATCCGTACCGCCTACCAGAGGGACCGCGACCGCATCATCCACTGCAAGGCGTTCAGGCGACTCAAGCACAAGACGCAGGTGTTCCTCGCCCCCGAGGGTGACCATTACCGTACAAGGCTCACTCACACCATGGAGGTGGCCCAGATATCCCGCACCATCGCACGTGCCCTTGCTCTCAACGAGGACCTGACCGAGGCGATCGCCCTGGGACACGACCTGGGGCACACCCCGTTCGGTCACATTGGGGAGAACGCCCTCTCCGAGTACGTGCCGGGGGAGTTTGAGCATAATATCCAGAGCCTCAGGGTGGTGGAACACCTGGAGTACGAGGGCAAGGGGTTGAACCTCACCTGGGAGGTACGCGACGGGATAGTCAACCACACCGGTGAGGGGATGCCGGCGACACTGGAGGGCCAGATCGTACGCACCGCCGACCGGATAGCTTATATAAACCACGATATTGACGACGCGCTCCGGGCCGGGATACTGCGCACCGAGGACCTGCCCGCCGAGCCCATGGAGGTGCTGGGGCGTTATCCCAGCCAGAGGATCGACTACCTGGCGCACGATATGGTGGAGAGCAGTAGTGACCTCGAGGCAATCCGCTTGAGCGAGAGAACCTGGGAGTTGATGGACCGGCTTCGCGATTTCCTGTTCGAGAACGTCTATATAGGTTCGGTCGCCAAGGCGGAGGAGGACAAGGCGGTTCGAGTGCTGAGGTCACTGGCGGAGCATTACCTGGAGAACCCCGGCCAGCTTCCAGTCGAGTTTCAGCCCGAGGACAAGGACGAGCTTCCGCTCAAGGTATGTGACTACGTAGCCGGCATGACCGACCGGTACGCGTTGACAAAATACCGGGAGTTCTTCCTCCCGCGCTCATGGGTGGCCGAATAGCATCGTCAGAGTAGGGGGTCTTGAATCTTGAATTATCTATTGACGCAAGGCAGGCGGTGAGAATTCAAGATTCAAGACCCCGAAAGGCGAAAGTGACCTCGAAAGGTAGGAGCATTGTCCCCAGGCGGTAGAATCAAGGATTCCGACGTTGATGCCGTGCGTGAGCGCACGGACATAGTCCAGCTTGTCTCCGAGTACGTGCCGCTCAAGAAATCAGGGCGCGAGTTCAGGGGCCCGTGCCCCTTTCACAAGGAGAAGGACCCGTCTTTCTACGTCAACCCGGCGAAGGGCGTCTACCACTGCTTCGGCTGCAAGGCGAGCGGGGGTGTGTTCAACTTTGTCATGCAGCTCGAGGGGTTGAAATTCGGCGAGGCGGTGGAGAGGCTCGCCGACCGGATCGGGTATCAGGTCTCCCACGAGAAATCCACCACTGCCGACATTCAGAAGCGTACCGAGAAGGACAGCCTGTTCCGGCTCAACCAAACCGCCGCTGATTACTTCCAGTAT
>Ga0180014_1000513_pt1 | contig 10638 bp, 11 predicted proteins | sample KR13_S1_MetaG_FD_116507 | JGI IMG/M metagenome (GOLD analysis project Ga0180014, IMG submission 116507) | Groundwater microbial communities from the Olkiluoto Island deep subsurface site, Finland - KR13_S1_MetaG | ecosystem: Environmental > Aquatic > Deep subsurface > Groundwater | place... | reverse complement strand
CGCTTCAATCCCTGCCTCCTGCATGCGGGCCAGAAGAACATCATACCTATCCTCACGCTGGCTGCCGCCAATGATCTCGCCAATCCCCGGCACCAGGATATCCATGGCCGCCACTGTCCGTCCATCATCGCTGACCCGCATATAAAAGGGTTTGATGGCTGCAGGATAATCGGTGACAATCAGCGGCCGCTGATAAATCGTCTCCGTCAGATAGCGTTCATGCTCTGATTGCAGGTCAATCCCCCACTGCACCGGATAGGTAAAAGTCTGCCCCGACTGCAGGAGTTGCTCCACCGCCTGGGTATAAGTGATATGGGCAAAGTCGTGATCGACCACCTGCTGGAGACGGGCCAGCAGCCCCTTGGCAATAAAGCGGTCAAAAAGGGCCAGATCCTCACTGCATTCGGCCAGGACCAGCCGCAGAAGATATTTGAGAATCTCTTCCGCCACCTCTCTATTTCCCTGCAGGTCGCAAAATGCCATCTCCGGTTCCACCATCCAGAACTCGGCCAGATGCCGGCTGGTATTGGAATTTTCCGCCCTGAAGGTGGGTCCGAAGGTATAGACATTGCCCAGGGCCTGGGCATAGACCTCGGCCTGAAGCTGACCGCTCACGGTCAGACCGGCAGGGCGGCCGAAGAACTCACTACCGGCTTCCCCGGCAGAAGTGACAGAGGGAGTTGTGACTTGAAACATCTCGCCTGCACCCTCACAGTCACTGGTGGTAATGATGGGAGTATGCACCTGAACAAAACCCCGCTCCTGAAAAAAAGTATGCACTCCATAGGAAAGACGCGAACGAACCCTGGCCACTGCCCCCAGGGCATTGGTGCGGGGACGCAGATGGCTGATATTACGCAGGAACTCAAAGGAATGATGCTTTTTCTGCAAGGGATAGGACTCAGGATCTGCCCAGCCCAGAACTTTCACCTCAGTGGCCCGCAGTTCCACCGCTTGGCCCTTGGCCGGTGACTCCTGGAGAATACCGGTTACCAGTACACTGCAGCCGGCACTGAGTTTTTTGACCTCATCCCCATAATTAACAAGGGTCTGATCAGCAATCACCTGAATATTGGCGAGACAAGAACCATCATTAACCTCAATAAATGAAAACCCGCTGGCATCCCGCCTGGTTCTCACCCATCCCGCAATCTGCAACTGTTCACCTGCCTGCGGGAGAGCAAGGATATTCGCTATACGTTTTTTCATAAAATAAACTCTGGTGAAATGAGAGAGGGAAGCGCTCAGCAATCAGAAAAATCTCTTCAGTGTCTTCATACTACTGAACGCCACGAGCTGCCAGCTGAACGCTCCGGGTAATAGAGTACCATTTCCCCGTGACCGGGAAATTCATCCACAGATTTCCCGGTCAGACAAGCAAGATGGGCCCCAACCACCGGACACTTGATAGTCAGAAGAAAGAAGATATCCGCATCGCTCTCGTAAACGGCCTCAGACAAGGTCTCAAAATTCCCCTGCCCCTTGGAAAGAATAAGATCAGCCTGCCGAAAGGCATGCAGAAACTCAGGCGAACAACTGGCAAGGGGGCTTCCAGGACAAGCCGTCCCATTAGTGATAATGCGGGCATAGCGATCAAGACCGCAGGCTTGGGCATCAGCTAACAGGGCGTCGTTAATAATAGGCCCTTCCTTCACCGCCACAGTCACATCCAGCCCCAGGTCGACAAGACAACGAATAACCAGGAGGTCATAGACGATCTCACCGCAGTTATCGGCCAGGAAGAGAACCCTTGATTTCCCAGGCAATCGGCAGGCCAGCTCAAACAACTGTCGGCTGGCATCAATAGCCAGAGGAATCGTTCTGGCTTGAGCCAGAGCACTCCCCACATCAAAACTGCGCATGGCCCCGTAATCAATAATATTACCGGCAATGGCCAGACGGAGGGCCGCAATCAAGGGCACTTCGCTCTCTTCAACTTCCCGGATGAGTTCAGGAAGGATGGCAAGGGCCTGATCATTGGACGTTTTTTTTATGGCCAGATAGGGATCAGCACAGCCGGTAAGCCTGGCAATGGTCGCATACACAGCCACAGAATTCTCAGGCGGGGTCAACGACATCTCCATCTGCGGCAGCAGGGCCGCGATAGCACGGGCCACTTCCAGATGCACCGTCTCGTCAGTCGAACTGATCCGCGCCACCCGCAGGGCCTGGTCCATGAAACAAGCGAGACAATCAACAGAGGTTTTCATAGCAGGTAGCCTTCCCGTACATTGGCCATGGAGGCAAAAATCGAAGCCTTGACATCAGGGTCTTGGTCATAAAGGGCCTGCAACACCTTGCGCACCTGATCACGCCGTGTGTTCCCTGCCAGTGGGCAAAGATTATCAATCGGTGCAAGACCAAGGGTTATGGCAATCTTCTGCACCTCATGTTTTTCAATATAGGCCAGAGGGCGAATAAGGGACAGCCTGCCATCAAAAAGGTCCTGCTTCGGCACCATGGTTGAAAGATTGCCACTATAGAGCATGTTCAGGAAAAGCGTTTCAATGAGATCATCCTTATGATGACCAAAAGCGATCTTGTTACACCCATACTCTCTTGCCAGATTAAACAGCTGATGACGACGCTGCCGGGCGCAGAAAAAGCAGTTCCGCTCAGCCTCATCCATCACCCTGGCCTGTTCAACCAGCAAAGAAATCCCGAACCGGTTAAGTTGTTCGCGGATTTCTGCAACCGGATTGGCACCTGACTTCCCCTGTCCCCGAAACCCCATATCAATATGGACAACCCGCAGGGTGTAGCTGATGGGCGCCTTCTGCAACCACATCTGCAGCAGCCAGGCCAACACCAGACTATCCACCCCACCGGACACGGCCACCAGTACAGAATCACCATGGCTGAGCATGGAATAAGTCTGCATGGCTTGGCCAATACGCCTGTTGACCTGTCTGGAAAGAACCGTCTCTGATCTCATTGGGAGCTGTTACAAAAAAACCATCGCCGTTTTGATACTACTACATTTCCAACCATTTCGTTACAGCTCCTTACGCAGGCCGTGCATGGCCCACTGTCATGGGTGCCAAAGACGGCGCAGGAGTGACCGCCACAAAGGAAGTGCCCTGGAGGTTTGGAGGAAGAGCGACTGCCGGTCACGATACTTCACTGTTACGATTTTTTTGAAACAACAGCTTACAATAAAAAATGCCTGCTGGTTTGCTTCAAGCAAACCAGCAGGCAACCATAGCACGGGAACACCACAACCAGCTTTCTTATTGCTGCAAATAAGGACAGTCAGCCAGACGTTCCTTCACCCCTTGACTAACTAGTTCTTCCACCGTAATCCATTTAAAACCCCGGTTTCTAGCCTTGCCAAGGGAGAGCAGATTACTTGACAAGGCCTCCTGGGTCTCATCAAAAGAGGCGGCCCAGAGAACCATGCCACTGTCCACATGGGTGAGAACCATTTGAAAAGCGGCAGAGGCAGGAGAGTTCACCGACAGATCACTTCCATCCCGCTCATGAAAACGGGTTACCGTGATATCAAGAACCGCGTTGGAATCCAATTTGGCACCAAGGGCCTTCATCTGCGCCAGACGACCTCCAGCAGCATCAGTGGGCAAGGCGTCCAGTTGCCTCTCAGTCACAATGTGAACTTTATCATTTTTCCCCAGTTCAGAGGCTATCACCCCATCAATAAATCCCGCCCCCATATCAAGGGCAGAACTCCCTTTGCCCATTGCTCCCAAGGCCTCTTTCGTTATCACTGTCGGCATCACTACAATACCTGTAAGGGGCTGCAGAGTTACCGCCTTCTCTTCTGTTTGATCACCCATTTTCCCAGAGCAAGCTGAAAAAAAGAGAGAACAAAAAAGCGCCACAATTAAAATACTGGTTATATTTTTCACAAATGACCTCATTTAAAATTTACAGGGACATACCAAATCCCAAAGAACCCCAATGAAATATCTTACAATAGACCTTTTGAAGACAAGGTTCCAGTCACTAAACGATTTACGCCGGTGGCCTGATCCATTGCCCGAGCCAAGCCCTTGAAAATCGCCTCTAAAATATGGTGACTATTTTCACCATGCAGGAGATCAATATGCAAGGTCACCCCGGCATGTTGCGAAAATGCTCGCATAAATTCAAGGACCAGGGCAGTGTCAAAATTCCCGACCTTCTGCTCAGGGACTGCGGCGACATAGTGGAGAAAGGGTCGATTAGAGATATCAACCACAACACGCACCAAGGCCTCATCCATGGGCAGATAGCTCAGACCATACCGATTTATGCCGCTTTTATCTCCCAAGGCCTTGGCAAAGGCTTGTCCCAAAGAGATCCCAATATCTTCCACTGTATGATGATCATCAATCTCGATATCACCTGTCGCTGTGATTTCAAGATCGAAAAAACCATGAACGGCAAAAAGGGTTAACATGTGATTGAGAAACGGGACCGAAGTATCAATTCTGGTAATACCCGTGCCGTCAAGCAGCAATGTGAGCTGAATATCAGTTTCACGGGTAACACGCTTCACTTCACCACTGCGCTGTTCAAGTGCATCCATACATTTTCCTTAAAAAATAACTACAACTTCAGAATAAAAAAACAAGAACAGCACATCTTCCAGGAACCTTCAGCTCCTTAGTAGCTACTGCTTGCAAACTCATGTCTGAACAATTAATTTATTTATATCATATATCCTTTACAGAGGGCCATCTCTTTTTTATCTCTCCCATTTTTTTTAACAATGCCAAAACAAAATATAACTATTTTTTATTGACAAAGGAACCACAGGTTTGTTAAAGTAGCTTCGTTTTACTTTACAGATAATGAGCGGGAGTAACTCAGTGGTAGAGTGCAACCTTGCCAAGGTTGACGTCGCGAGTTCGAATCTCGTCTCCCGCTCCATTAAGAGATTCGAAAAGGTTCGACACAGTTCGAACCTTTTTTTATTCATTGCATTAATCAGCATCTTGAGGAACACCATGAAAACCTATCTGGCTCCGGTCAATGAGATCGAAAAGAAATGGTATGTCGTCAATGCCGAAGGCAAGGTTCTTGGCCGCTTGGCATCAGAAATTGCATCCCGGTTGCGTGGAAAACACAAACCAACCTTTTCCACCTTTATCGACAACGGTGACTTCATTGTCGTCACCAATGCCGACAAGATTCAACTGACCGGTAAGAAATGGGACGACAAGAAGTATTACCGTCACACAGGTTACATCGGCGGAATCAAAGAAAGAAGTGCCAAGAAGTTGATGGAAGTTCACCCAACAGATCTCATTATAAAGGCTGTGAAGGGAATGCTTCCAAGAAACAAACTAGGGGCTCAACAGTTGAAGAAACTTAAAGTTTATGTTGGCAATGAGCATCCACATGCAGCTCAGCTGCCTGCTGAATTAAATATTTAATATTTCGCGGAGAAAGTAAGCATGGTACAAAATCGTTTTTATGCCACAGGGAAAAGAAAAACAGCAGTGGCCAGAGTATGGATCACCCCAGGCAGTGGCAAGGTTATTGTGAACACCATGAACGCGGATGATTATTTTGGTGGCACATTCCAGACCTACAAGATAGCAAAACCCTTCCAGGTAACTGATAACGCTGAAGGATATGACGTTATAGCCACCCTGAAAGGTGGCGGCAAGTCTGCACAGGTTGAGGCCTTGACCCATGGAATTTCCAGGGCACTCCTTCATGTTAATCCAGACAACAGATTACCTCTTAAGAAATCAGGCCTCTTGACCCGCGACCCTCGTATGAAAGAGCGGAAAAAATATGGTCAGAAAGGTGCACGCGCCAAGTTCCAGTTTTCTAAACGTTAATTCCTTTCTTTCAGACTCGTTCCTTCTTTCTTGCTTAAAACTTGCAGGAAGTGCAACGAAAAAGAAAATAGGTTTATCAAAGGGAATAACAGAAATTCTGTTATTCCCTTTTTTTATTCTATCAGGTGTCCATCATGCTAAATGTCGCAATCATCGGTGCCTCGGGTTACACAGGAGTTGAACTGGCCAGGATTCTCTGCAACCACCCAGATGTAACTCTTACCGCAGCCACTTCACGACAATATGCAGGCCAAGCTCTGGCCCAGGTTTTTCCCAACCTGCGTAAAAAAACTCATCTTATCTGCGAGAACCTCAGCACTGAAGAACTATGCGCCAGGGCAGATTTCTTTTTCACCGCGGTACCACACAAAACAGCCATGGACATTGTCCCGCATCTTCTGGCAGCCGGGAAAAAAGTGGTGGATCTTTCAGCAGATTTCAGACTGCGCGATGTAACAGTTTACGAGGAATGGTACCAAAAACACAGTGCAGCCGATCTGCTCACAGAAGCGGTATACGGCCTGCCCGAGCTCTATCGGGAGCAAATTCGCACAAGTAGACTCATCGCCAATCCTGGCTGCTATCCAACCTCAATCATTTTAGCGCTGGCCCCTCTCTTGAAGGCAGGCGTCATTGATCCACGCTCAATTATCGCCGATTCAAAATCAGGAACATCAGGGGCAGGCCGCGCAGCCCAGGTGGGTTCACTCTTCTGCGAAGTGGCAGATGGCTTCCGTGCCTATAAGGTTGGTGGCACCCATCGCCATACTCCTGAAATAGAACAGGAGATCAATACCTTTCTGCAAGAACCGGTGCGAATTTCTTTTACTCCACACCTGCTGCCAATCTCACGGGGAATCTTAAGCACCATTTACGCCCATCTGAAACCAGAAGTTCAACAAACCGATATCACCCAACTGTATGAGAAGATGTACTCACAAGAGCCCTTTGTCCGAGTCCTGCCAGAAAACACCTTTCCAGCCACCCAGTATGTGCGTGGATCCAATTTCTGTGACATTGGCTTCAAAATCGACACTCGAACCGGTCGAATCATCATTTTGTCCACCATTGACAATATTGTCAAAGGCGCTGCCGGGCAGGCCATACAGAACATGAATCTGATGTGCGGCTTTGCCGAAACCGCCGGACTTGAGTCCGCGCCTTTTTTCCCATAAAAATCCAGATGACGGCCGGGAATGTCTTTTATTCCCTTCTGTTCAATTGGCATCATACCCTGCCATGCGCAACATAAGACTCACCATCGCCTATGATGGAACCGATTATAGTGGTTGGCAGAAACAAAAAAATGCCATCACCATCCAAGGGGAAATTGAACGGTGCCTCCAGATCATAATCAATAATCCAGTCTCTCTGTACGGTGCCGGCAGGACAGATGCGGGTGTTCATGCCAAGGAAATGGTCGCCAATTTCCACACCGAAGCCGCCATTTCCTGCCCGACCTTCATCAGAGGACTTAATGGCCTGCTGCCACGATCCATCCGCATCCTGGATAGTTGCGAAGAAGACCATGATTTTCATTCCCGCTTCTCTGCCAAGGCCAAGACATATACCTACTCACTGTTTACCGGGCCAATCCAACTCCCCACACAACGCCTCTATTCTGTGCATACACCGGACATCTCTCACCAGGAGAGAATCGAACTCTGCCTTGAAAAGATGAGAGGAACCCACGATTTTGCAAGCTTTGAGGCATCAGGTTCCCGCGACCTCAAGGCACCAAGTCGCCGCGGATCAGTTCGTACGCTGTCACAAGCAACTTTCACCAAAGTCTCTCCGGAAACGTATCATTTTCAATTCACCGCCGATGGTTTCTTACGGCACATGGTCCGTAATCTGGTTGGCACATTACTGGAGGCAGGAAAAGGCAGGCGCACTGTTCTGGAATTCGAAGAGACACTTCAGGCCAGAAACAGAAGCACGGCAGGCCCCACGGCTCCTGCCCATGGACTCGTTCTGGAAAAAATTTTCTACTGACCAACGAGTTCACTTTCCATTTTTTCCTGTTGCCAAAAGGAAATGAAACAGGTACAGGAATAAAAATGAATTTTAAAAATATCCTTAACTGCTTTTACAGACTTACCCTTCACTACTCTTTTTTCAACAGGATCCTAAAATGAGCTCTCCAATCATCACCCTGGCAGACAGAGTTATCAATATCAAGCCATCTCCAACCCTTGCTGTAAATGCAAAGGCCAAGGCACTGAAGGCTGCAGGCGCTGACATCCTTAATTTCAGCGTCGGTGAACCCGACTTTGACACCCCGCCCCATGTCTGTGAAGCAGGGAAAAAAGCCATCGATGAGGGATTCACAAGATATACCGCCGTTCCCGGCATGCCAGAATTACGTGAAGCCATCTGCCAACGCATAAAGATAGACAAAGGACTCTCCTATGCGATGGAGGAGATCCAAGTCGCCTGCGGTGGGAAGCATGGCCTCTACAACATGTTTCAGGCAGTAATAAATCCCGGAGATGAGGTTCTTATTCCCACTCCCTACTGGGTCTCCTATCCACCCATGGTACAACTGGCTGGCGGCACCCCGGTTCTGGTACCTCTTCTGGAACAGGATGATTTTGACCTCAACCCGGAAATTCTCCATAAATATGCCACCAGCAAAACACGGGCCATCATTATCAACTCGCCCTCCAACCCCACGGGCTCAGTTTTTTCAATTGAGGCCCTACAGGCCATTGCCAAAATGGCCTTGGAAAACGGCTGGCTGATCATAACTGATGACATCTATGACACCATCACCTATATGGACACCGAGCTTCCTCATATTCTGGAGGTGGACGACAGATTAAAGGAGCAAACCCTGATTCTGAACGGAGTCTCAAAATCCTTTGCCATGACAGGATGGCGGATCGGCTGGACTGCCGGCCCGAAACATATCATAGCGGCCATGAACAAAATCCAGGGTCAATCAACATCCAACCCCTCATCCATTTCCCAGAAAGCCGCACTTGCCGCGATCACCGGCCCCCAGGATTTTCCGAAAACCATGCTCAAGGCATTTCTTCCCAGACGGGACTTTTTTGTTGAAGACCTGCGCTCAATCGAAGGGGTAAGTTGCGTCAATCCCAAAGGGGCCTTCTATGTCTTCCCCAATTTCTCCACATATTTTGGAAAAAAATTCAACGGCAAGGTCATTAACAATTCAGTGGATCTGGCCGACTACTTCCTCGACGAGGCAAAAGTAGCCTCTGTACCTGGTGCCGCCTTCGGGGCCGACGACTTTGTCCGCTTCTCCTTTGCCACCTCCATGGATATCATTAAAGATGGAATGGGAAGAATCAAAAATGCACTAGCCAGCCTGGAAGGATAATACGTAAACACAAACAAAAACCGGTTGCAGAATTACTCATCTGCAACCGGTTTTTTCCCTTCACAAATAAATCTGTCCATCTACCCCTTCTGCCTGCAATCTCTCCAGCCGGGCGATTATTTCTTTAAGCTCAACAACTGTTTGCTCAACAAGGATTGTTTTGCCAGCAAAGACTGGAGTTTCCATGGCGAAGAGAGACAGGCCCTGCTGGCACTACAGGTGGACATCACATCACAAAAGGCGAGAAACTCGGCCAGGGCATCACTCATAACCTGACCTTTTCGGGAAATTATCTGCAGCTGTCGATGCATGTCAACCCCTTCCACCTTCAGACTTTTCAACCAACCATGTTCAACTTCTCGACACACCGTCAACGAAGAAAGACAGGCAATGCCTACTCCTGATTCAACAGCCCGCTTAATTGCCTCAGGATGGCCCATCTCCATAATCACAGAAATCTGATCAAGATAGGCCTTCATCTTTTCACGAAATATAGCAACCGTCCCTGATCCCTCTTCGCGCATAATCCAACGGGTATTTTTGAAATCTGTCTTCACATCAAAGATTTCATTACCAGCAAGGGGATCGCCAGGACCAACCAGGATCACCAGCTCATCTTTAAACCACGGACGAATAATAGTATCGAGGGATTTTACCGGGCCTTCAACAAAACCGATATTCGCCTTCCCCTCCTGAATAAGGGTTTCAGCATAACAGGTATGATGAACAAGCATGTTAATACCCACATGAGCATGCATCCGTTTGAAGGCACCAATCAAATAAGGGAGGAGATAGTCACCAATGGTGGTACTGGCCACGATATTAATATGCCCGGTAAGCTCGTCATTCTTCTCGGACATGATACTCTCCACATTACCAACCTGACAGACAATCTCCTTGGCAAGGGGTAAAAGATAGCGTCCCCGCTCATTTAACAACAGACTGCGGCCATGACGATCAAATAGGGCCCCGGCAAGTTGATTTTCAAGTTCAGCCAGTGCCATACTCACAGCCGATTGGGTCACAAACAATTTTTTGCTCGCTTTGGTAACCTGGGCAGTCTCTGCTACTGCAATAAATATTTCCAATTGTCTCAAGGTGATAGACATCTATTTTTCCCTTATTCAATATTTCTGATAAAAATTATCTTTTTTTTAGATTAGCGATTTGCCACTGTATCACGTATATATTTTTTCTCAATAGTTTTCAGGGAGAGTTTTTTATAAAATAATAATATTCCTATAAAATTGAATAAATAATCACTTGTAGAAGCATGAATGGTCATTCATTATTCAGTTGACAAGCCCATAGTCCTTCATTATAAAGACACTTACAAATGAAGAGCTATCAGTTCAAATAACTTCTGGGGGGAGTTTTTATGGAGCTTCAATTTACAGACTTTCTTTACCGTGACAACGTTCTCTGGATCGCGGCTTTCACCTTGGGCGGTCTTGCCTTTGCCTTAGGTCCCATCGCCATTGTTTACCTCCTCATGCCTCG
>Ga0180014_1000512_pt1 | contig 10646 bp, 12 predicted proteins | sample KR13_S1_MetaG_FD_116507 | JGI IMG/M metagenome (GOLD analysis project Ga0180014, IMG submission 116507) | Groundwater microbial communities from the Olkiluoto Island deep subsurface site, Finland - KR13_S1_MetaG | ecosystem: Environmental > Aquatic > Deep subsurface > Groundwater | place... | reverse complement strand
GATCACTTCACATTATTGCAGCACTTTTCCGGGGCCCTTCTTGTGGGAATTCCAACAATGCAGGGCAAACACAGTCTGTTATATGCGATTAATGCAGCCAGACACCATGTCTTGCATGCAGTGAACCTACTTTATGCCCAAACAAGCCTGCCCCGGTGGGATAAACCTTTCATCATAAATGTGAAGAGTCCGCCTAAAGAAACCCCTCTATTTAGGGAGATACTGGATGGCACTCAACATTAATGAACACTCAACATTATTCCAGTTATGTGAAGCTCAACATAACTGGAAGAATGGATTTGAGAGCAAGAACATTAAGCCCTTGAAAATCGAGGAAAAAGAGAATGGGGTTCTTGTAACCACTCTTAGACCAAACACGTTGTCCGTTAAGGTTGTTGATGGCATTACCAATACTGTGATTCCCAATATCGAAATCGAAGCCAACGGCAAGAAACTGAATACTAATCAGGAAGGAACGGCGGAATACAAGAATGTGCGAGAAAAGGTTCACCTTGTTGTAAATCCTGGTGATGGATACGAGATAACTGAAAAGGATATTGAGAAGCAAACAGCAGTAGAAGTTAAAGCCTGTCCTGACCCTGCCAGCTTCTATAAGAGAATTGAGCAGGCAGAATTGCACGACCAGCACCCTATTAAATACGCCCTGCTCGTGCCTAGTGACCAACAGGTAATACCCTATGATCTGTATCTCGCTACGTGCCAGGATAGCGAAAACAGAAATGAGAAAGAAGGATGGTCTATTGTTGAAATTAAGACGGGAGACGTATTCATATTGCCCACCTGGGTTAATCCCGATGACGGTCAAGAATATCGCAACATCGCCGAGGTTCAGGTAACTTACGTATACGGAGGGCCTTGGGGCACCCATACGGATAACTTCGCGTTACATCTTATTAAATGGGATGATGGTGTATGGCGTTGGTTCGCTAATAGAGAGTACTTCTTGAAGTAAGATCTCGAGCTGACATGAAATCTCTCATCGCCCACCGCACATCATCGTTTACAACGTGTGTGTAAATCTGTGTGGTGGAGACGGGAGATGTTCTTGTGGCCCAGGGCTTCCTGTATCACCCGCAAGTTTAGCGGCGGCGGCTTGCCTGGCGTTAGGAGGGCTCTGCGGGCCTCGGGGTCTAAAGTCGTCGTTATCTGGTGATATAATCCTCATTGAAGGGGCAAGATAATGGAGGGGGTAGATCCTTTTGCGGAAACTAACCATATTTGTGGTGTTAGTGTTCCTTATTATCAGTACGCTGATGTTCGTGGGTTGTGGTGAAGACAAGATGGACGAATTAAGAGAGAGTGGTACGGTCCACGTGAAGGAATGTCTCAGGTTGTACGATTCGGGTAGGATGACAGAGGATGAACTTTGCAGCGAACTACCTGGGTTCATCGAAGATGTGTCCTACGAGAATGGGATAGAGAAATACAAGTTTGACTTCGAGGCTGCCAGGCGAGCCGCAGATACAGAGTTTGAATAATCAAATACGAACCAATTAAATGCCGCTACTGCGGCTCTGACACCACTCGGGTAACAACCTCATCGCCCTTCTAACGTCCTCGTTTACAACGTGGGTTTTCGTAGGGAATAAACAGAGTATCCCCTCGCTTTGGAATAAAGTACAGCCCGTGGTCCTCAAACCTGAATGACCCCCACAATTCTCCTTCGCGCCCTTGGTACCCCCCCATGTAACAGAAAGGCATCCTTGAAACCTTTTCTTTCTTCGTAATAAGAACCCCCCCTAAATGGTCGGGCAACATATCTCAACTTGAATTGTACATCCTGTCGTATGATGCTCCTCCAGATATAACCTCCTGCCCTATATTGGTCAGTGAAGTTAGCGTCCCGGTCAAGACAAAGCCCCCGGTATGAGTCTTGATTCAAGCTTGGGTCATCGTTCTCTGGGCCACCGTGTCCGTAATAGACGACGATGTCCGCCTGGGCCAGTGCGGGGGCTACTACGCTCCAGCCAGTCCCCTCTCCCCTGGCATCAGACTTATCTGAGATGACTTAGGCGTCTTCACCATAACCGCTTGCCTCAATAGATTCTTTCAAAACCTCTTGATAGACCTCTTCATAAGTCTCTTTATAAATCTCGGCATGGGCTTTATTGTAGGCTTCATTGTAAGTATCCCTGTAAGCCTCACCCTCGAGATTTGTCTCAGCGAGGTCATTCGCGGCAATATACGCCTGGGTGGGCGCTTCATCGTCAGCCTGCTGACGCGCTTTTTCTTCAGCAATCATCTGCGCGCGCTCCTCGAACATTTTGCGGGTTTTTTCTGGGATCTTCATTTTCTCCCCTCCTTAGAACACTCAGGACCCAATAATAAATGAAATTGGCCATTTATGTCTAAACCGAAATACCACATATGATTCCTCCAACGCCAAGATTCTAATATGATCTCGGCCTTTCGAGCATGATTGACTGCTGTTTGGCGCCAACTCGTCGCCCGACCTTGTCATAACGCCTCCAAGCAACCTTGTTTTCCGTTGTCCGAGGACAGCTGTCTCGCATATGAATCGACCTTGCTTTCTACGGAACCGGCGAGACGAGCTTAAACTGACTGGCGAAGCAGGCCGGTTAACTGGTGCTGCACGTTCTTGCTGGTGACCCGGGACCAGGGACCCCGTGGATCTACCCCTGGCACCGGTGGTATAATGGTGTTACTTGGCAAGGCTTCCATAGAGCTACGAGGACCCCTGGTGAGAATCAGGGGTTTTCCTTATAATCAACTTAGCAGGTTGCTGCTTTGTTCTGAGACCCTGGCGAGAGCCGGGGTCTCTGCTAGGTGCTAAGCGAATAACGGCAGCCTCAACCGTTGTCTTTGCGGCGTAACTAATCGTAACTTCACGCCAAAACAGGGGAGAGGGGACGGGGGTTCATTTTGCGACTAAACGTAACTTAATAATGCCATATCTTGGTAATTGTCCATCAAGGCACTAAACGCTCCATATAAGTTACGATTTTCTTAACTAATAGTAACTTCACGTAGGAATAACCTATTTTGAGCGAGAAATAGGAAGATGAGCCGAGATGTTACGTTTACACCTTGATGAGGAGATATGCCAGCAAAGAAGACCCCAGCGAAGAAACGGCCCAGGCCAAAGCCATTGCCCAAGTACCTGATGACCGAAGATGTGGTGAGGCTGGTGTCGATACCTGACACAAACACCACCAGTGGCAAAAGGAACAGGGCGATCATGGAGATAATGCTACAGACAGGGCTCAGGTCCGAGGAAGTAGTGAAACTCGCACCAGGGGACCTGGACAAGGAGCACAGGCAAGTTCACGTGCGAGATGGAAAGGGGCACAAGCCAAGGGAGATCCCTTACCCGGCATCGCTGGACAAACACCTGGATGCGTGGGAGGAGGTAAGACCGGATGGAAACTGGTATTTCTGTGTGACGGTAGGGAAGAAGCCGTACACGAGAACAATCAAGGGAAGGAAAGAGAATATCAAAGGGGCGGGGAAGAAGCCGTACGAGAGGGAGGTGGCCGGGAGGACGGACAAGATGGGGAGCACCAAACCAGGGAACCAGCTCACAACCACGTTTCTAAGGCAGATGGTATACAGGTACGCAGACAGGGCAGGGATACGGGGCCCAGGGAAAAAGATAAGCCCGCACGTCCTCCGCCATACGTACGCAACGAACCAGCTCAGGGCAGGAATGCCGATAAGGCACTTGCAGGAGGTCCTGGGTCACGGGTCACTGACCGTAACAGAGGTGTACCTGCACGTGGCGCCGGTGCACATAGAGGAACACATCAATACGTGGGTGCCGCCACACGAGAGAGAACGTGACGATTGAACCGACTTGACAACCGACGTTAAGTGACACATTGAAACCAAGGGGAACGACTGATAGAAGCGATAGGAGATGGAAGACAGACAGCAGGTTCGGGGACGACTAGGCTTGTGATAGGATAATCGAGGGGTCAAGAATGTTGGCAGTTCATTTTGCATCGACGTCTGGCGAGAGCATTGTAGTGGGCATTGTAGGGACGCTGCTATTTGGGGCAATCGCAGCAACGATTATTCTGTACTTCAGCAATGATAGGTTCCATGATGCACTGGTCGCCTTCTCAGAGAATAGGAGACAGGCCAGAGCTGAAAATGCTCGCTGTCGGGCAGCAAGAGACGTCATTCCTCTGGTGGACGAGTCAACGTACCATGCTGTAATGGCCAACGTGAGCGCACAGCTAACCCAGAGAGGCTTCATCCCTCAAACCCACCAGCCTGGGCTCTACACATACGTGAAGAATCAACGTCCGTCTATTCTGCTGGCATTAATCCTCTTTTTCATATGCTTCATTCCCGGCGTCATATATCTTATTGTCGGCGGGGGGAATGTGATTGTGACAGTTAGGATCACGCAAGTTCCCCAAGGCTATCACTTCAGCGCAACCGGCCCGGCAAAGACTGTTGTCCGCCAGGTAATAAGGCCTTATACGATCCAGCCCGACATATTGGCTTGATGCTCACAGTCACCACCCAATAGGTCAACTTGCATAATCTTGAGAATATTCCAGTCAAAGTTGACGCACTATCACAAGCAACGTATGATATATATACAAGTTAAAACCAAGGAGAGGTGAGATGGTCAAGAAAAGCGACAAGAACATATGCCCGGTGATGAGCAAGGTGGTGCCGGTTGAGAGGATGACCCCGAGCGGGCCAATGGTAGTGACCCACAAGCTGCATGAAGTTGAATGCAAGGGCCCCGAATGCGAGATGTGGAGTGAGCAGTGGAACAAGTGCTCATACACCCTGGCTGGCGAGGAGATGATGGCTCTGTCGGTACATATAAGGAGCGGGTCCCCGGTGTTCACCAAGGTGATTTAACGATGGAACGAGAGCAGACGCTTTTCACGGCGAGCGAAACAAAGGTTCGGGCAAACGACAAGGAACCGGCAATCTGCTGCCCGCGGCTTGAGGGAAACGTGTCGTCTTACGCCAAGGGCGCAAGGAGGCGCTTAATGGAGGCGATGGTGGAAGGCCCCGGGAAGCCGGAACTGGGGCTGGAGAAAAAGGGTGACCTCGAGATCTATCGGGACCTGCTGGGGGAAACGGGGCTGCATCACAAGGGCCCTAACGGGTACGACCTGCGGTTGACGAAGTACGACCCGTGCAAGCTGGGTGGTGTTTGGGAGGAGATAGACAGCTTCTTGGAAGGAACTGAGGATAAACGGAAGAACGCCGAGGAACTCTTCGATACCCTTTCGGGAACGCCATGCTCAGTGTCGAGAGAGATAGCCCCAGTACTGTTTGCCGCCTACTTCTTGGAGAACACGCTGGAAGTCGCCCTATACCTTGACGGATGCTACGAGCCAGAGCCGGGAGCTGCGTTCTTCTCGATGCTTTCACACAGGCCAAGCTTGATCGAGATGAGAAGGTTCAGTGTAACCGGCGCCAGGCTTGAGGTGTGCAAGAGAATAGCCGGAGCCAGTGGGGTGACCCTGAAGGGCCGTAGCTCAATCGTGCCAGCGGTGGGCCCGCTCTACAGATCCCTCGAGCAACTTCCCGGATACAGCAGGTCGGGGAAGGGATACTACGGGTACTCGATGGTGACAAGGACCGTAAGCCCCAGGTGCATAGCCTTGAGGAATGCGTTGATGAGAGCGAGGGACCCCCACGAACTTCTGTTCAGCGAACTGCCTGAAGCACTGGGTTTATCGCCCGTAGAGACAAACTCGACAAAAGATGACATTGACCTGTTGTTTGTTCGGCTGAAGGAAACTCTTGATGAACTGGCCGACTCATATCAGAAGCTTCTCGACAGAGTGAAAGACGAGATAGCGCTGTGGATGGGGGCGCCGAACGTAAGCCCTGGCATGAGGGTCGTCATAAGGGAAAAGTACTCGAAGTTACTGGATGCGGGGCAGACAGCGGCCGCCAGGAACCTGATAGGCATTCTGATCGACGACATCGACGATGACGATACCTGGGCCGAAAGAATCACCTGTATTGTCTACAAGCACCCGCGGTGCTGGGACGACGGCGGCTTTGCGGAGTTTCAAGTGGAGATGATGAAGGCAACCAAGAGATTTGATGAATTGGAGGAGATGACAAGGAAGAGAAGACGCTTGGACAATAAGGTGAGGGCTTGAGGAATCAGGAGGGCTCTGCTTACAGGATGCACTTCTGTTTCAGGGGTTACCACCCCTTTGGTCTTCAACCGGTTCGGTGAAATGGAGGTAAGAGCATGGAGTATAGTGGTAATATTGCAGAGTCGCGAGGTTAGGCATGAGAAATGCCGGCCATAAAAGACAACGGGGAATTGGATGGCAACTGAGGGGAGAGACCAATGGTAACCACAGGCAGTAAGTGTACTGTAATCCGACAGGTCATCATCGACGACCAGGTGGCATTTGAAGCAGGTGAAGGTGTAACTGTAGAAAACGTCCAACCCGATCCTCAAAGACCAGACAATAAATACGTTGTTTATTCTCAGGGGCTACAAAAACGTTATTTATTGTCAGATGCAGACATACGAGAATCCCAGCCGGTTCCAGTAGCTCCACCAGCGACCGTCCCTCCCCCCGGAGTATCGCCCACTCGGACCAAGCGAACCATTAGCGACAGGTGGAGGGGTTTGTCGCCAAGAGGAAAGGCTGTAGTAGCAGGCATCGTAGTGGTGATTCTTATCATCGGTATCGTAGCAGCAGTTTCCGGATCGGGTAAAAAAGAAACCGAAAAGACCCGTACTACAACAGAAGCACCAGCCACACCAGCGGATACGACACCAGCGGATACCCAACCGAGTGCTCCGCCTGCTACCCCCCCGGCAGCCCCGGCCCAACCGGAAGTCCGGACGTTGCAGGGAAGTGGTAATCAGGCAACCCAGGCTTTTAACTTACGGGGTGGCTTGGCAATATTTCACATGCAGGGTACGAGTTCTGGGAATTTTGCAGTAGAGTTAATGAGCCAAGCGACAGGACAGTTAGATGCTTTACTGGCTAACGTAATAGGTAATTATTCGGGTTCACAGGCTATTGGAGTATCTCCTGGAACCTATGTATTTAACATTACCAGTGAGGGTCCTTGGACTATTGGCATCGAAGAACCGCGCCCAACAACAGCAGCCTCTACACCACAGACATTCTCCGGCAGCACCCCTATGGCTTCGGGGTTTTTTACAGCCAGCAACGGGCTTGCTACTTTTACGATGAACCATCAGGGCGACGGTAATTTTTCCGTTCAGGTTTTTGACACAGAGGGCAACATGGTTGACTTACCTGCTAACGAAATAGGGCCGTATCAAGGCTCTCAGGCAGTATCACTAGGTGCCGGGGATATCTACATATTGAACGTGGAAGCGAATGGTCCTTGGTCTGTTCAGGTGCAATAGTATTAACGAGGTTCATGTGGGCCCTGGGCAGCAAGGGAGATACTAATGAAAAACGACATAGCGGTCTGCGCCGTTGCGTTGCTAGGCGTGAGCGCCAGCGGACGGTACGCAGTTATTGTTAATATATCCTGCAAGATGACCAGAAAGGGGCCGGTTTTCGATTGAACCGCCGCTTTTCGGGAAATCTGGGGCCCTGAGAGCGCTTCTAAGGCGACGGAATTAAACGATAAATAGTAAAGCACCCAATAAATACGGTTCTTTGGCAAAATGGAATAACCGGGGAAGGGGCGCTCGGTTAATGGCGTAATGCCGTTTATGTTAAGTAGGCTTCTTGGGCTTGATGACGAAGAACTCTACGGGGACCCTGACCTCATAAGCAAGGTACTTGTGCCATGCCTGTTGATTTTCTTTGACGGTTTCACGGGCGGTTTTTACTTCTGAAAAGAAGGGCTGCCTCCCAGAAGCGAGGAAAAGGTCGGGTAAACCACTCCGGTTGACGCTGACATCTTCCAGGATATGAACACATATCTTGTTGATCTGATCGGGGCTTAGCGAAAAAGTGGCGAAAAGCAGGGTGTCCAGCGAATGCTTGTCCCAATTCTCAATAAGCCGACAGGGCTTCTTAAAGTTCTGGTTAAAAGATTTGGTAAGAAGTTCAGGAACGTTGGACGAAAGGATCTCCCTGGCTCTCTGGACTATTTGTACTTCACGGAGTTTGTAGAATCCCGGGTTGAAGAGGTCTCGCGGCATATCAACCGCCATTTGTGGGACGTTGGGCATGCCTGCGAACGCCTGGGGCTCATATATGTCTCTAATCGGCATGAAGATAATGTCCCAGTAAAGTAGGGACATAATTTCCCACCAGTAGTGGTTCTCTGACCACAGCCCCCTGTAACCTTCGGCCTCGTAGAACTTTAACGCTGCCTCTTCACCAAAGGCTTCAACGCCATCTTCCAAGAGATAACGTGCCTTGCCTTTCCCGGTGACCTTTAGAAACGTCTGTTCTCTGACGTTACATATTCCCTCCTGGGAGGCTGTCGGCTTCGCCGGCTTTTTCTTTTTGGTTTGAACGGGCTGTTCGTAATTCCATCCTTTCTGCTTCATTCTTCTAAAATCACCCTTGGACATTCTTTCGCGGAGCATTTTCATTTCAATGGAGCTCCGGCCGATATTTTCCTGGAAAGCGAGGTAACGGTCTAGCACCTTGAGGGCTTTTTCGTCTCGATTGGTGTGATAATAGAGCTTGGCAAGGGCTTCATACATAGCAGGCGCCGCTCCTGTCTCACGCCAGCAACGGTCGGCCTCACCCGCTCTTATTGAGCCCAGGTACTTCTTCTCAGCTTCGTCGAGGTGGCCGGCTTTTCTCAGCGCCTCTGCCTCATAGTAGAGCTCTCCTGGAATGTATCGAAACTCTGTGATGGCTGGGACGTTCGTGGCGTGCCCCTGGCTGGGCTGTTGACCAATCGACTTGAAGAGATTGTCGATAAAACCCATTGTACCCCCTGTGGTAAACTCCAAAAGCAAGTAACTTCTCCGCGATAGTATCCTACCTTATTTGGTGGCGTAGACCCAAGATATATGGAGACACGTATTCACCTTCAAGGTGTCAGCCTTTGGGTGTCATCGGCACCAAGCATGATAGCGAGAAGGGGCTTGAAGACCACGTATCCTGGCAAAGCATAGCATACAAGATGTGGTGTAACATCAAATATCTGAACACAAATTATGGTGTATCTTGGCAATCACATCCAATTTTAGTAATCATAAATCTGGACGTATTCAATTTACGTCGCAGTAGATAGGGCGTACAATGTCATAGCAAGGCATTGATTAACCATAAAGTCTATGTGTGAGACAAACGGGGGGGGGTAAGACCAATATGGGTATCACGTTTCTTACCAAGAACGAGGTCGGAAAATTGATGGCTGTGCCAAACGTGGAGTGCATCACTGGTCTTCGCAACAGGCTGGTGATGGGGATGATGCACGAAGCGGGGTTGAGAGTGTCGGAGGTGCTTGGCCTACACGTCGAGGATGTTGAAGTAGAGGAGAAGCGGGTGGACGTTCTCAGGGGCAAGGGAGCCAGGCCACGCGTGGTCTATTTTCACTCTGAAGAACTGGTCTACTTGCTCGAACGGTGGCTTCGGGAAAGGCCGGAGCCCGACAGTTCGTACCTGTTTATCAATATCAAGGAGAACAGGGGCGAGCGGATGTCGCCGGACAACGTAAACAAGATCGTGGCCAGGTACGCGGAAAAGGCTGGGATAAGAAAGCCGGTGAGCCCCCACGTTCTTCGTCACACCTTCGCAACAGAACTGTTGAGGGAAGGCAACCACATAAGGCTTGTCCAGGTTGCGCTCGGGCACCGCTGGCTCACATCCACGATGGTGTATACCCACGTCGAGAACTCGGAAATCAAGAGTGCCCTGGCAGGACGTACAGCCGGACAATAGGTTAACTGTATTAACCGACCAGGCTTCATAATATCCTTTAATACTGCCGTTTTATAGCGGTCTAATAGTTGACCTACTATCCCTTAGAACGTAAAATATAAACACGATATAAGAAGAATAGAACGGGGGAAGCGGGAAGGGAAGACGTGAAGACAAGAGTGCCGGCCAGAAAGACGGGAAGCAAAGAACGGGGATGGGAGGGGCGGTATGCCTAACTGGTGTTTCAACTTACTAACGGTGACGGGAGAGAAGAGGGCGCTGGCAGACTTCATCCGCAAGGCAAACGACAACAGGGAGACGTGGAAGAGCCCGTATTTCCGCAAACGAAGCCCCTTCTCAATAGAGAGGCTGATGCCGACGCCGGAACCGCTGGCAGGAGCCGTACCCCCGAGAGACAAGGCGCAGGCGTACGAGAACAAGGTGATATTCGGGTCGGAAGACTGGTATCACTGGAGGATAAAGCACTGGGGAACCAAGTGTGACGTGTATGCCGACGTAACCGAGCAGGCTGATGAGAAAATAGTGTACCAGTTCGATTCTGCCTGGTCGCCACCACGGGAGTTCTTTGAAACAGTCTCAAGGATGTTCCCGAACCTTACCTTCCACATCGAGTACGAAGAGCCAATGATGGGGTTTGCTGGAGAAGCGACCTACAAGAACGGCTTTGTGGAGGAGACATACCTAGACTTTGTCCAGGATGAAGACTACCAGGAAGATGAAGGAAGGGAGTCGGCGTGAGCAATAAAGACGTGAAGGAGCACAAGGAGTATCGTTGCCCGAAATGCGGGGCGGACGTGACGAAGCCGGGGAGCCTGAGTGCGGGGT
>Ga0180014_1000510_pt1 | contig 10704 bp, 7 predicted proteins | sample KR13_S1_MetaG_FD_116507 | JGI IMG/M metagenome (GOLD analysis project Ga0180014, IMG submission 116507) | Groundwater microbial communities from the Olkiluoto Island deep subsurface site, Finland - KR13_S1_MetaG | ecosystem: Environmental > Aquatic > Deep subsurface > Groundwater | place... | reverse complement strand
ATTACGTCGAAGCGGTGGACCTCATCGCCATTCTTCAAGCCCGCGCCCGCGCCGTTCTTGCCAAACGCGTCAAAACCTGATGGACCCCACCGCTCGAGAATTGGTTCGTCTGTTGTTATACGCAAGTTGGAACCGCGAGGACGCCGGAAAAGCACGCCCGTTCACGGGCGTTTCCGCCGCAGGCGGTATTAGGCCCGGCGTTCACGCCGGGTGAGGAAGGACGCCGAGAAATTGTAGTTGTCAGGCCCGTTCACGGGCCTCCTCGACGTTACCGGGCAACATAGAGGACGCCCGTAAACGGGCGTGACAACGCGACAAACAGGAATACAACAGTGCAAGGCGATGTTTCCGGCCAACCCGGCGTGAACGCCGGGCCTAACACCGCCTTCGGCGGGAAGGACCGTAAACGGCCCTCACTGCTCCATCCGGTTTGTCGCCGGTATTCTCGTCATGATCGTAGTAGTATAGGAGGGGATTGGATGGATTGCTGTAGTTTTGTAAACTAACATCCAGACCCGATGGGGCGTTTTATCCACTACGAAGCAGGTCGGCTAATGCGACGGAATCGGGACGGAAGAAAAATATGTTTACTGTTCCCGCAATTGGTGTCGATTGTGTATGGCGTTCCCGGAACTTCTTGCCGTAAGTGCGCCGGAAAGGCTGGAGTACCATGATCTATTTCATGCGCGATGAAGCAACACAATTCATCAAGATCGGTGTTACCATAAATAACGCGGAAGACAGACGCCGAACGCTACAGACGGGTTGTCCCGGAAATTTAACACTGCTCTTGGAGATGGAAGGTTCAGAACAGGACGAAACGGCTTGGCATGAACGCTTCGCAAGTGTCCGAGAGCGCGGCGAATGGTTTAGGCCGGTACCGGAATTGCTGCTGGCAATCATGGAGGCGAAGGTTATGCAATTAGAGGCAGAAAACTCGCGGCTCTTGGAATTGTTGGCTGCGGAAAAAGATCAGACTTCAACACTGAAAGGGCAACTGAGATCTCTCAAGACTTTTGCCCATAGCAAAGCTGATCGGTTCACGGAGGATGGAGTCTATCGGTTCATTCCTCGGGAAAAAGACAAATAATAGATGTTACATTGAGGTGAAGCAATGACAAGCAAAGGCGATAGTGGATTCTGGCGAGTAATAGCCAAGTTGTCCCAACAGCGGGACCAGAGTACCGCGCTAATGCGCGACGAGTATCTGAGATTGGATGCAAGAGATCGACGCTTGTTCCGCGAGTGGGTCGATGCTTTGGCGTCGGCAGGTGGATTTCCGGTGGGCGTCGGGGCAAACGTGAGGGTACTTGTCCACCTAGATATTCAGTCTGGTTCAAACGAACCAGAGACCGTAGCGGTATCTCCTCAGACTCTTGCGAAGGCATTTGCGGCGTGGGACCGAGGAAAAGAATACATACATACTGCGGCCGAATTCTGATCTGATGTAAGCTAGATCAGAAAGGGGGCAGAATTTGCCACTTGCGGCGTAAGAGTTTCAGCGAAAAAGAAAGCGAAGAAGCAAAAAAAGCAAGAAAGGGGACGTAGCTTTCTTTCTCCAGAAAAACCTACACACCGACCAACTCGTGTTCCCGCACCGGCTCGCTGGGAACGACGATCGGCCGGGCGGGCGGCGGCGGAGCGACCGGCGGGGCGGCACTGCGGCATAGCGGCAGTTCGGGACGGTCGGCGACCGATTCGTTCCGCTCGCAGAATGTAGGCGGCTCGTGGCTGAATCCGGCGGCCAGCCGCTTTTCTTCCTTGCGGATTCGGCCCAATAGCCATCGACCGCCAATAGCCGCCGAAAGCCGCGACTTCCAGCCGAACTCGGCGCGCAACTCGCGCAGCAGCGCCGACATCCTGGCGTGCATCACCGGATCGCGGCGGTAGTAGAGCCTCGACGCGGCGACCACGGTCGAGTAAGTGGTCGCTAGTTCCCGGGCCTCCCAGGCGTAACGACGGCGGACGCACGGGTCCGCGTGGTGCTTGTGCCGCTTCCAACCGGCAAGCGTGGTGCGGACGATCCGCACGGTGCTCGGCCCGTTTATCTGGAAATCGCGGTCGAACGCCCGGAGCATGATCTCGGCCGTTTGCTCGTCGTCGAGCGACGGATGGCGGTAGTTGAGGATCGACTGCCCGTGAATGTCGCTCGGGTGGTACTCGCTCTCGTCCTTCATCAGGCCGGCGGCCGAAAGCTCCGCGTGCAACGGCGTGCCGGGCACCGGCGTGTAGAGCATGAACTGGTGGAAGTCGGTGTCGTGCCGGACGGCGTGGTCGATCGCCTCGTCGATGTTATCCGGCGTGTGGTTCTCCAGGCCGAGGATCGTCGAGCCGAGCACGCGGATGCCGTGCGATTGCAACCGGCGGACCAGCTCGAAGGTGTCCGTGCCGGTGAGTTTGGCGTATTGGCTGTCGCGTCCTTCGATGCCCATCCAGACCCAGGAAATACCCAGCCGGATAAGTTGCTCGATCGAGTACGAGCGGAGCACGTTGGCCGAACTGAACACGTAGAGCGACCAGGACTTTTCATGCCGCTCGATCAGCTCCAACAGCCGTAGGGCGCGGCGGCGATGGAAGAGAAAGTTTTCGTCCATGATGAAGAACGAACTGACGCCCATCTCGCGTTCGACCTGGCATATTACGTCGAACAACTCGTCGCCGGTCCGATAGAAATCGACCCATTTCCCCTTGCCGCCGAACATGGCCGAGGTGGAGCAGAAGTTGCATCCCAGCGGGCAACCGACCGAGGGGACGATCGTGGCGGCCACGTCTCCGCGGCGCTCGGACGTGTTGACGCCCAGGTTCCGCGTACCGACGCCCGAGGAGATCATCGGATGGCGGAGCGGCCGGTCTTCGTCCTCGCCGAGGTATCGGCGGAACCAGCGCACGCCCTCGCCGCGGACGACGTGGTCGGCGTCGATCCGCTCGGCCAGATTGGGCACGTTGGCGATGTGCCCGCCGACGACGATCTCGGCGTCCGGCTGATACTGCCGAATCAATTCGCACATCTTCCGTACTTTGTACTGGTTGGGGATGATCGACGAGATGCCGACCACGTCGTAGCGGTGTGTGCGAAGCTCCTCGATGAAGCGATCCAGCGTGGGGAAGTCCAACAGCGTGCATGGGGCGGCGATGTTCGCCTGAATCATCATCAGCCCCCAACTGCGATGAAACATCCGTAGCGAGAACGCGCCTTGCGTCCGCGTGACTTGATTATGATAAAGCTCCATCGGGTTCAGCCGACGGCTGCCGTACTGGTCGTCTTGACCGTAGGGGCCGAAGACGCTGGAGAGCAACACTCGGGCTTTCGATCCGGCCGGGTGCGAGGCGCGAGAACAATGTTGGGTGGGTTCAACGGGTAAACGGTGGGACTTCACGGGCATGGGACTCCATATAACTCGCAGGTTCTTCTCTGATCCAAGTCATTTATTATATGAGTTGTCGCCTCAACCTAAATGGCCACTATGTATGCGTTGTGTAATAGCTCGGTAATAGTTTCACGGAGAACGGAAAACAAAATGATCGGGCGGACTTCGCCCCCCCGCTTGACGGAACGTTCGTCGATCTGGTAGGTATTGTGCTATGCCCTCGCGACGTTCACTAAGCACGCCGATCCTGCTGGCGATTGCCATGATCGCCCTGCTGATCGTGCTTACGGTCGGCTGGGTGCTGCTGTCGGTCTTCGGCGCGATGGAAGACACCGACCGCTCCGGCGTATACTGGGCATTGCTCTCGATCGGATCGACCTTCATCCTCCTGCTGCTGGTCGGTGTGGTGCTCTACCTGATCCTTTCGATCAAGGCCATCAATCTCACCCGGCGGCAGTCGAACTTCATCGACAGCGTCACCCACGAATTGAAGTCGCCGATCGCCTCGATGAAACTCTACCTGCAAACGCTCAGCCGCCACCAGGTCGATCGGCAGGTACAGGCCGACTTCCACCGCTCGATGCTTGAAGACCTCGAACGGCTCGATCATTTGATCAATCAGATGCTGGAGGCCGGTCGGCTCGACGCCGAGCGGTCGGACGACGACATCGAGGACGTGGAATTGGCCGGACTGCTGCGGGACTGCGCGGCGTCGGTCTGCATGAATTACCGCGTGCCGGCCGACACCGTCCGGCTCGACCTGCAACCGTGCATTGTCCTCGCGCATCGGATGGACCTGGACATCGTTTTCCGCAACCTGATCGACAACGCGGTGAAGTACGCCGGCGCGACGCCGCAAGTCGAGGTGAGTCTGCGCCCGACGGGCAACGGGTGGGTGCTGGCGCGGATCGCCGACAACGGACGCGGGATACCCTTGCACCTGCAGCGGAAGATTTTCGGCCGCTTCGTCCGTCTGGGGCTGGAACTGGAGCGGGACAAGCCCGGCACCGGATTGGGACTCTACATCGCCCGCACGCTGGTCCGCCGCATGCGCGGCTCGATCCGCGTCCGCGACCCCGACGACGGGCCGGGAACCGTATTCGAGGTGCAACTACCGGGGAAGATAATGCAAATGGAAGAACGGTGACATTCTGGTTCCCATGCTCCGCATGGGAACCCACTTGTTCCGACGCTCCGCGTCGATGGCGGCGACGCAGAGCATCGCGGACAGTGCGTTCCCACGGAGGACCATGGGAACGAGGTCAAGGATATTGCAATCATGCCCAACAACGAACACATCCTGGTCGTCGAGGACGAAGAACACCTGGCCACGGGCATCAAGTACAACCTGCTGGCCGAGGGCTATCGCGTTACCACCGTCGGCGACGGACCATCGGCCCTGAACATCCTCCGCGAGAAACCCGGCGAAGTCGATCTGGTGATCCTCGATCTGATGCTGCCGGGCATGAGCGGCTACGCGGTCTGCGAGGCGCTTCGGGCGTTCGACATGGACACGCCCGTGCTGATACTCACCGCCCGAACCTTGACCGAGGACCGCACCCGCGGCTTCGACTCCGGCGCCAACCAGTATCTGACAAAACCGTTCGACCTGGACGAGTTTCTCAGCCGGATAAAGAATCTGTTTTGCTTCCACAGCCGTCAGGAGCGGCGGCGGAAACAGCCGAGCGACCGGCCGCTGTTCGAGTTCGCCGACGCCAAGGTGAACTTCGAGACCTTCGAGGCGACCGTCCGCGGCGAGCCGGTCCGCCTGACGCAACTCGAGATGACGCTGTTGCGTTACTTTGTGGACAACGAAGGTCGGGTGATTCCCCGCGGCGAGTTGCTCGAGAACGTCTGGGGGATGCCCGGCACGATCAACACCCGCGCCCCCGACCAATTTATCCGGCGGTTGCGGAAGACGTTCGAGCCGGACCCTGCCCAGCCCCGCCACTTCCTCACCATCCGCGACGCCGGCTACCGCTTCGTGGCCGAGCCGGAGGCACCGTAGGGTGCGTCCGCGACGCACCACAAATAAGTAGGCAAGGACTTCCAGAATATCGGTGCGTCGCGGACGCACCCTACTACGGTGCTCGAGATGACGCTGTTGCGTTACTTTGTGGACAACGAATGGCGGGTAATTCCCCGTGGCGAGGAATATTCGCCGGGTTGCAACCCGGCCTACTTTGCTAGTGGTGGAAGCTGGTCCCTGCCGTGCGCGGCTTGTGGTGTTTTTTCGACGCGAAGTGGTCCGTTGCCGCGCGCAAGTCCCGCAGCAGCATGTCGGCCATGTCGCGAGTAAAGCCTTCCTTGCACACGCATCGCAACACGGCCAGGTCCTCGCGGTTCTTCGGGAACGTATAGGCGGGGACCAACCAGCCACGCTCGCGGAGCTTTTCGGAAATGTCGAACGCGCTGAAGCTGGCCCGCTCGTTCGTCGTGAAGGCGAAGACCGGAATGTCGCCGCCGTCGGAGATCAGGTCGAACGGCCCCATCTCGGCGATCCGGCCCGAGAGAAACATCGCCACGTTCCGGCTGGTCTGGTGAATGCGGCGATAGCCCTCGCGGCCCAAGCGCAGGAAATTGTAATACTGGGCGACGATCTGGTTGCCGGGGCGCGAGAAATTGAGCGCGAAATTGGGCAGGTCGCCCCCCAGGTAGTTGCAGTGGAAGATCAACTCCCCTGGTAGCTCCGCCTTGTCGCGCCAGACGATCCAGCCGACCCCTGGAAAGACCAGCCCGAACTTATGGCCCGAGGCGTTGATCGACTTGACCGTCGGGAGGCGGAAATCCCACTCCAGGCGTGGCTGCAAGAACGGCGCCACGAATCCGCCGCTCGCGCCGTCGACGTGGATCGGCACGTCCCAGCCCTTCTCGGCGTTGAGCTTCACAATCGCGTCGTTGATCTCCTTGACGTTCTCGTAACGGCCGTCGAACGTGCTCCCCATGATGGCCACGACGCCGATCGTGTTTTCGTCGATCAGCTTGACCGCCTCCTCGGCAGTGAGACAGAACCGGTTGCCTTCCATCGGCGCCCGTCGCGGTTCGATCTCCCAATAGCGGCAGAACTTTTCCCAGCAGACCTGGACGTTGATGCCCATGACCATGTTCGGCTTGTCGGCCGGCTTGCCTTTGTCTTTCATCCGCTGTCGCCACTTCCACTTCAGGGCCATTCCGCCGAGCATCGCCGCCTCGCTGGAGCCGATAGTCGAGCATCCGACGGCGCCGTTTTCTCCCCGGGCGTTCCACAGCCGCGACAGCATGTTGACGCAGCGCAGCTCGATCTCGGCGGTTTGCGGATACTCGTCCTTGTCGATCATGTTCTTGTCGAACGTTTCGGCCATCAGCCGTTTGGCCTCGTCCTCCATCCAGGTAGTGACGAAGGTGGCCAGGTTCAGGCGCGAGTTGCCGTCGAGGATCAGCTCGTCGTGGATCAGGTCGTAGACGATCTGCGGCGGCAGGCCCTTCTCGGGCAGTTCGTATTTCGGCACCGGCTCGCTCATCGCCCGCGAGCCGTAGGCCGGAGTCAAAAAGGCGTTTTCCCCTCCGGCGTCCCGGAGTTTGACCGTTTGATGGATCATCTCGTTCCCTCCAGTGTGGCGGAATGGTTTTTTTCGGCGACAAAATGAGACAAGCTATCGTCTCTGAACGGGTTTTGAAATCATTCATTTAGCCCGCCGTGAATACACGGCGGGCCGGATTGACCGCGAAAATTCCGCTTGCCCCGGGTGTATTCACCCGGGGCTAAATGCGGATATACCATACTAAATTCCCGGAGATAATGTAATGCGGGCTAAAGGAACTGAGGGTGTCTGGGAATTGTCCCGCAAAAACAGATATTTAGCCCCGGGTGAATACACCCGGGGCACGGTCTGGTGCGTCCAACCACTCTTCCCCGCCGTGTATTCACGGCGGGCTAAATGGTATTCACGGCGGGCTAAATGGAACAATGTTGGGGTGGCAGTTGTACTGCCACCCCGAATAAGCAGGTGCGGCAGTACAACTGCCGCACCAACAGGGAACTGCAAGAAAGCTATCTTTAAGTACGGAAATACCTCTTGCTGAACTTCCTCTCGCCCCGACCCATGCGGCACGAGCAATTTCAACTACACGCCGAAGTCGAGGACCGCCACTGGTGGTTCGTCGGAAGACGGCGGATACTCTGCCGGCTGGTCGAGGAAGTGTTGCCGCCCGACCGGCAGGCGACAATCGTCGACGTCGGTTGCGGCACGGGCGGGAACATCGCCGCGCTGGCCGACCGCTACCGGTGCGTGGGCATCGACACGTCGGCCGAGGCGGTCGAGTTGGCCCGCCGACGGTTTTCCCAGGTACAATTCGTCGCCGGCCATGCGCCGCAAAAACTGGGTGAATTGGCCCAAGAGGCCCGATTGGTACTGCTGACCGACGTGCTGGAACACGTCGCCGACGACTACGCGATGTTTTCGGAGCTTTTTGCCTCTGCCAGTCCGGGCTGCTGTTTCCTCGTCACCGTCCCGGCCGACCAGTCGCTCTGGAGCGAGCACGACGAGTCGTTCGGCCACTATCGACGATACGATCTCCAGCGGCTGGCGGGCGTATGGGAAGGACTGCCGGCAACGACGCTGCTGATTTCCTATTTCAACTCGCGGCTGTTGCCGGCCGTTCGGCTGGCGCGGGCGTGGAATCGGCGTCGCGGCCGGGCCGCAGGTCGCGCGGGTACGGATTTCCGGCTCCCCAGCCGGCCGATCAACTCGCTCCTAACCGCCATCTTCGCCGGCGAGGCGAGACGGCTGCTTGCGGCCATGCACGGGCGAAAACCAGGCTATCGCACCGGAGTCAGCCTGATGGCTTTAGTGCGTCGAGAGGCCGGCCCGGCCGTCGTCCGCTCCAAGCCGGCCGGTCTGCTGCCGGATCGGCGATGAGACGTTTAGCCGGCGGGCTATTGTTCGCAACATTGTTTATCCGATGCTCATTAACGATGATTGCGTCGTTACTGGTCGGCCGGCGGCAATTGCGGTAGAATGGGAGACCGATGACGCTTGCCGCCAGCGCATAAAAAAATGAGGGTACTTGCTCGCCGGTACAAGAACCCTCACTTGAGGCTGCCCGGATTTCGCAATCTGGGATGATTGTCGAACCGGAGACCCGCAGCCGTTCAAGTAGTCTATCGGGCAGGCAAGCGGCCGGACTTTAGGCCCCCCATGCCAAGGGACCAAAAACAACATGCCACGCACCGCTAAACTCGCCCTGGAAGACGGAACCATATTCACCGGAACGGCATTCGGCGCCGACGGTGAAGTTGACGGAGAGGTCTGTTTCAACACCTCCATGACCGGATACCAGGAAATACTGACCGATCCGAGCTATCGCGGCCAGATCGTGACGATGACTTATCCGCAGATCGGCAACTACGGGGTGAACGCCGAGGACGTGGAGAGCCGCCGGCCGCACTTGGCCGGATTCGTCGTCCGCGAGAAGAGCCGGCGGGTGAGCAACTTCCGCGCCGACGGCGATCTGGACGGGTATCTGAAACACTGGGGCATCGTCGGCATCGAAGGGATCGACACTCGTCGGCTGGTCCGCCGGCTGCGGATCGAGGGGGCGATGAAAGGCGTCCTCTCCTCGAATGATCTCGACGACGCCCGGCTGGTGGCCCGCGCGAAGGCCGGCCCGGGGCTGATCGGCCGCGACCTGGTCCGCGAGGTTGTGCCCGAGAAGCCGGTCGAGTGGACCGGCCCGCTTAGCCCTTGGGCCAAGTTGCAGTCCGACGATGCAACGTCCGCCGCCCCATCGTTTAACCCGGAGCCATCGGCGACGGGCGCCGCTCGGCCGCACGTCGTGGCATTGGACTACGGCATGAAGTGGAACATCGCCCGGCACTTGTTCAGCCTCGGCTGCCGGGTGACGATCCTGCCGGGTACGGCCACGGCGGATGAGGTTCTCTCGCACGAGCCGGACGGCGTGCTCCTCTCGAACGGTCCGGGCGATCCCGAGCCGCTAGATTACGCCCAACGGACCATCCGCGACCTGTTGGGGCGCAAACCGATCTTCGGTATCTGCCTGGGGCACCAACTCCTCTCGTTGGCCTGCGGGGCGAAGACCTACAAGCTGAAGTTCGGCCACCGCGGGGCCAACCAGCCGGTGTTGAACCATCGGACCGGCCGGGTGGAGATCACCGCTCAAAACCACGGTTTCGCGGTGGCGGCCGATTCGCTGCCCGACGAGTTGGAAACGACCCACCTGAACCTGAACGACGAGACGATCGAGGGCGTCCGTCACCGCGAATATCCCGCCTTCAGCGTGCAATATCATCCCGAGGCCAGCGCCGGCCCGCACGACAGCGACTATCTGTTCGACCAGTTCCGGGCGATGCTGGCATAGCACGACGTGTCTGGGCGGTCGATCCGCTGGTGAAGGTGTTTCGAGACGCCCGACCGGCCGCAAACGGCGAATAAATCGCGGACGTGGCACGCGGCGATCAAGACGAGAGCCACCAGCGGGTGCAGTGGAAAAAGACGGGGGCGGCGAAACAGAGGGAGTCAACGCGATCCAACACGCCGCCATGACCCTCGACCAAGGTGCCGAAGTCCCTCACGCCGCGGTCGCGCTTGATGGCCGACATGGTGATTCCGCCGGCGAAGCCCATCAGCGAGATTACGGCCGCCATCGCCGCTGCCATCCACCAGTTCGATCCGTGGAAGGGGGTGGCCCACCATAATCCGGCGCCGATCAGAGTGACGCTGACCGTGCCGCCGAGCAGCCCTTCCCAGGTCCGCGTGGTGTTGATCGCGGGAACGATTACATGCTTGTTGGGCAGTTGCGACCAGGCGTACTGCAAGGCGTCGCTCAGTTGCGCGATCAGCACGAAGAAGAACAACAGTCGGACGCCGCCGCCGGTGTCCGGCAGTTCGTCGGCCAAGGGAGGGAGCTTGAGCGTCAACAGCGCCGGGGCGTGGCTCAGACAGTAGACGCAGATCAGCAGCCCGGCCTGAATCTTCGCCGTCCGCTCCAGAAAACGCTTGTAATCGCCGGCCAGGGCGATCCTCGCGGGAATGAAGAGGAAGGCGTAGACTGGAATCACGATGCTGTACAGTCCGTAGGAACCCGTCCCAACCAGTACGAACTGCAACGGGGTGAACAGAAAGAAGACCCAGAACAGCGTGCGATGGTCGCCGGGGCGGGTGGGCGTCAGCGTGATGAACTCCCGCAAGGCCCAGAACGAGATCAGCCCGAAGAGCACCACCGTCACCACGCGGCCGAGCAGCAGCGCCGCGGCCAGGGCGGCCAGCAGTATCCACCAGGCGTGGACCCGGAGCCGGAAGGTTTCCAGTATCGCCGCGTCGATGTTGCTTGCCGGACT
>Ga0180014_1000509_pt1 | contig 10707 bp, 10 predicted proteins | sample KR13_S1_MetaG_FD_116507 | JGI IMG/M metagenome (GOLD analysis project Ga0180014, IMG submission 116507) | Groundwater microbial communities from the Olkiluoto Island deep subsurface site, Finland - KR13_S1_MetaG | ecosystem: Environmental > Aquatic > Deep subsurface > Groundwater | place... | reverse complement strand
TGGTACTACGTTGCTACGAAAAAGAGAATTTTCGTATGCTGCTGCTGCTGGCAACCGCTTCTTTACCCACGGCTATCATCGGTTTCGCTTTCAAGGATTTTTTTGAAGCGCTTTTTGAAAAGACTTTCTACCTCGGATTTTGCTTCATTTTCACCGCCGCGGTACTGCTGGCTTCACGCTACTTTCGACTGAAAAAGGTACCTATATTCCCAGCCGCTTTCCTGATCGGCATCGCACAAGGGATCGCCATCATCCCCGGCATTTCCCGTTCCGGCATAACTATCGCCGTCGCCCTGATCCTGGGCCTGGGCTTCGAATTCTCCTTCAGGTTTTCCTTTTTGCTCTCAATACCGGCGATCCTGGGCGCCGTTCTGCTTGAATACGACAAAATCCCCTGGCAGGGAGGACATTGGCCCCAGCTCCTGCTGGCTGTCCTGGTTTCAGCCCTGGCCGGTTTCCTGGCCCTGGGCCTGCTGAAAAAGATCATGATCAAGGAAAAGTTCCACCGCTTTGCTATTTATCTTCTGGTCCTGGCGGCACTGGTTTTCTTATTCCTTTAAGCGCCTGCGGCTGAAATCGCGGCTGAACGGATCAGTCTTTCACCTGCAGCTGTTGGCGGACCATTTCGGTAATGGTGCGGAAATCGATCTTGCCGCTGCCCATCTTGGGAAAATCTTCCAGAATCACGAATTGCTTGGGCAGGGCGATGGCCGGGAGTTCTGCGGCCATGGCCTTGAGCATTTTTTTCTGGTTAACCTCTTTATTCAAGGCGGCGACGATCCTGGCCCCTTTTAGCGAATCCGGAACTTCAACCACGCAGCACTCGGTTTCCTCTGGAAGCAGTTTCAGCAAAACGCTTTCGACTCTCACCAATGAAACCATTTCGCCGCCGATCTTGACAAAGCGCTTCAGCCGGCCGCGGTGCCATAGATAGCCTTCTTCGTCCAGAACTCCCATGTCGCCGGTCTCGTACCAGCCGTCCTTGATCCTGAGCGAGGTTTCCTCCAGATCGTCGAAATATCCTTTCATGACCAGGTCGCCTTTGACCAGTATTTTCCCCTCGCGTCCCAGCGGCAGCGTTTCGCCGGAATTGATGTCCACGATCTTCACCCGGACACTGGGCAGCACCTTGCCCACGCTGCCAGGCTTGTTGGCATCGGGCAAGTTGGTGGAAACGACCGGGCTGGTTTCGGTGGTACCGTATCCTTCGCATAGTTCCAGGTTGTGCTTCTTCAGAAAGCCGGCGCGCAGAGAATCAGGAGTCTTGTCGGCCCCGGCCACGGCCACGCGCAGTGAAGAAAAATCGCCGGGGTCCGATTGGCGCAGGTAGCCGGAAAAAAAGCTGGGGGTACCGACCATGAGTGAAACCTTTTCTTCGCGTACGATGGTGCAGACCTTTTTGTATTCCAGGGGGTTGGCGTAGGAAACAATGGTCATACCAAAGAGAATAGGCAGCCAGAAATCGACATTGTGGCCAAAAACGTGGAAAAGCGGCAAGTTGGCCAGCATAATGTCATCGCTGGTCACGGTAAGGACCTTGGCGATATCCATTACGTTTGAGCCGATGTTGCGGTGGGTAAGTTGAACCGCCTTGGGATCCTTTTCGCTGCCCGAAGTGAAAAGAATCACCAGGTTGTCGTCGGGTTCGCCCTGGTGGACCGATTTCAACAGGAAATTTAGCGGCAGCTTGGATTTAATAAGCGCTTTCACTTTATCGGCGGGGGTGATGCTTTCCATGATGTCTTCGATAAAAACCATCCCCGAAACCAGGCGGCAGCCGATCTTTTCCAGGAGGGCCCGGGAAGCGATAATGGTTTTGAAACCGCATTTTTTCTGGGCGTATTCGGCATTGCTGGCCGCACCGGTGGAGTAATTGATCATCACCGGCACCTTGCCGGCCATGAGCAAGCCCAGGACCGAAAGCATGCAGCCGGCCGAAGTGGGGATCATGATGCCGATGAAGCCGTCATGGTACTTTTTGAATTTACTGGCCAGGATCAGCGAGGCGATCAAGGCCTTGGAGTAGGTAACTTTTTTTTCAAGAGTACGGTCGATAATAGCCAGTTTTTCCGAATACTTCTTTGCGTTTTTTATGAACTCATGGTGCAAAATCATGGGCAACCTCCGGATCATTATTTTTTAACGATTCTTTATAGCACAAAATCAATTTTTTATCAGCCTGTTAGCAAAAAAAAACCCCGCGCTTTCTCTGTGATTTACAGCAGAGCATATGCTTTGTTGGGGAATTTGGAATTTCAATTGACGTATTTTACTTGATTTTGATTTTTTTATCTTTTATTTTTAGTTTTTTCATTTTTTTGGCAATTGTATTCCGATGCAATTTGACGCTTGCCGACATTTTCAACACATTGTGGTCATACTTTTCCAACAAGGCCTGCAGCAGGGTCTTTTCAAATTCCTCTGTGATCTCTTTGTAGAAAAGATATCGTGAATTGATTGCCTTGCCTGCCAAAATCTTCATTTGATTCTTGATGGTCAGTGCTTCAAACTGTTCGGCTATTTCGGTTATCTTTTTGGCAGTCATAGAATTTGATTAATTTCAGCCTGTCCCGTAGTGAGGGAGGCAGCACCTTGATACCCAAGACAATAATTCTGGCCAGATGGGGGGCCAGCTGCGAACGGTTGAGCAATTCCTGGTTTAAAGGGAAAACCAAGAAACTGTAAATGACCAATCCGGCCAGCAAAATGCCGCGCAGCAGTCCGAAAACGACTCCCAGCAAGCGATCCATGGCTTTAAGCGGGCCAACGATCAGGAATTTGCCGATCAAGTGGGTGATTATCGAACCAAATACGGCGACCAACGCCAGTAAAAACAGGAAACCGGCAAAATTGGCCAGATTGCGGTTGTCGATCCAGCTGCTCAGGAAGAGTCCGGCTTCCTGATAATAATAAAAAGCAATGACCAAAGCCGCGATCAAAAAAAACAACGAAAACAACTCACGTACCAGGCCGCGGAACAGGCCGAAAAAAACGGAAAAAAAGAGGATCAGCAAAAAAAGCAAATCCAGAATGTTCAATTCGCCGCTCATGGTTCCTGACCGGTCAGGATACGAAAAATCTCCCCATATTTCTCGGTCGTGGAGACGATCACATCGGCAGGAAGTTGCGGCGGCGGCGACTTGCGGTCCCAGGAGGAGCCAAGGAGAAAATTTCGTACGAACTGCTTGTCGAACGGCGGCGGCTCCTGCCCGGGCCTGTAGTCGTCGCGTTTCCAGAACCGCGAAGAATCGGGAGTGAAAATCTCGTCGATAAGAACCACGTTGCCCTTGTCGTCGCGGCCGAATTCGAACTTGGAGTCGGCTATAATGATGCCCTTTTCAAGGGCATAGGCGCTGGCCGCAGCGAACAACCGCAGGGAAAGAGATTTGATCTCGGCGGCAGTCTCCTCACCCAGTTGATCGGCCATCTGTTCTGAGGTAATGTTCTCGTCATGGCCCGTATCGGCCTTGGTCGTGGGCGTGAATATAGGTTCGGGGAGAGAATCGGCGAATTTCAGCCCCGGCGGTAGCTTGACCCCACAGATGGTCCCGGTTTTCTGGTATGTGTTCCAGCCCGATCCCACTATATAGGCGCGGACAATGGCTTCGATGGGAAAGGCGTCGAGTTTCTTGGCCAGAAGCGAGCGTTTTTCCAGAATATCCGCCTGGGCGGCAAATTCCAGAAGCTTTTCCGGCTCAGTGCTGATCACATGGTTGGGGATCAGGTTCTGGGTCCTAGCGAACCAGAAGCCGGCGATGCGGTTCAATATCTGCCCCTTGCCAGGGATCAGGGATGGGAGAACATAATCGAATGCCGAAATGCGGTCGCTGGAGACGATCAGCAGACGGCCGTCGACTTCGAACACATCGCGCACCTTGCCGCTTTTGAATAATTTATAAGGCAATTCTGCCTTGCCGAGCGTTTTCAATTTACCTCTCCTCGTTTGCTGTGTCGAATGGAAAGATGTATTTTATTGAATCAAAATTTGTTTGTCAATGAATCCGTAAAAAAAATATTTTCAAACGATCAATATGACGTCTCCGCAAGCTCGAAATTCGTGACACATGAAGAAAAAGCAATGCTGCATTATCCAAATCCCCCCGGCTGCGCCACCCCCCTTGAGCAAAGGGGGTTAAGAAACAAGCACTGCCAACCGAAGTAAAAAATGAAAGCTCGATCAATTGCCTTCTCCCCCCTTTATAATTGTGCCATATGGCATTGAACAGAAAAAGTTTATAATCATGGTGCATCATTGGCAAAGATCAGGCGAGTTCAAGGAGAGCATAGCTCAAGCGGAGTTTGCCAGAGCATTCGCTTTTATTTATTTTATGGGGGGTATCATGATCAATAACACGGCATTGCAAAAGTGGAGCCGTCTGGCGCAAAAGAACCTGGATCAGCAATTTGTCAACACCGTTATTAAGGGGCTTCAGTGTTCACCTTTTGAAGCGCAAGCCCTTCTTGACGCTGTTTATAAGGTGTATGCCTCCTATTTTGAGACCAGCGGCACTCTGAAGCCCGGTCAGTTTCTGTTTCAAGTGGTTGCCATTAACGCTGCTTCTAACACTCCCCTGGCCGATTGCGAACAAAAAACCGTTGTGCTTACCCTTGACGACGGGCAGGAAGACTTGCACGTAAAACGGCAGCAAGGCGTTGTTGGACTTCGGCTTCACCGTATTCAGCGCCTGGCCAACGAAGCCTTCCAGCAGGGTGGTTTGCTGACAGTTGAAGACCTGGCAAACAGACTTCTAAACTGTGGTGAGCGCACACTTTGCCGCGACATCCAGACGCTTCACAGCCAAGGCATATCACTGCCCTTGAGATCAACCATAAAAGATATGGGTCGGGCCATCTCTCATCGCTGCATCATTGTGGAACACTGGCTGCGGGGTTATGAATATGAGCAGATTGCCCAAGCCACCCATCACAGCATTCCTTCGGTGCAAAACTATATATGCAAGTTCAAGCGTGTGGTGGCTCTTGCCCTTCAGGGGTTTGATATTCATTCCATAGGCTTCCTGGTGAAACTATCATCAGTTCTGGTTGAACAGTATTATAGCCTTTATCAAAACACCCAAGCCGTTTCACATCGCCGCAAAGAACTCAGGTCATTCTTAAAAAAAAACTCTATTCCCATGGTCCCTGAAAGAGGTGTTCATGAATAAACCTCCTCACAGTCAGACGCGTTACAGTTCCGCCAAACAGCGGTTTTTAAAACCGGTCATTCAGAACTTTTTTGCCCGCGAATTTCCTCGCCTGTTTGGTCCGATCATGCGGGAAAAGCTTGCGGAGCAGCTGCTGGGTCTTATTGAAAATCTGCACCCGCCCTCCAGTCGCTTACAGCCAGGCCAAGTACTATGGAATGCCCTGGATAAAAACACGCGGGCAACTTCGGAAAAGCGGACATATATCCCCGTGATTTTATCCATTATCACCCAGCATGATATTGACAGCCTATCTCAAGGTATACCCATGTCAAAGATCACCTGCAGGGCATTGGCCAGAATATTCCGTGAAGCTTATGCTCAGGGAGGCATCCTCTCTACAAGAGATGCCGCGCTTTTGATGCTGCGGGATCCTTCCACAGTATCGGATCTCAGGCTTCAGTATGAAAAGGAAAATAGCTGTCAACTCCCTCATACGGGTCTCCTTCATGACATGGGCTCAGGCGTGTCCCATAAAACCATTATTCTACGCAAAATAATTATAGAGAAAAAAGACCCCGCTGATGTTGCCAGAGAAATCTGCCATTCCCAAAAGGCTGTGGATCGCTATCTTTATGACTACAACCGGGTAAAAACCGCTTATGAACATACTCGGGATATCGAATATGTTCATCTCGTCACCGGCCTATCAAAACACCTGATAAAACAGTACCTGGAGATCATCGCCCATGTTCCAAACTAACTCTTATGACACCTCTTTTTCTAACTTGACTTGCCATTTGGCAATAGTACCCAAGGGGGGATGAAGGGGGGATCGCCATTTTTGTTGTTATTTTTTTGGGACCGTGCTTTTATACGATCAGCATGGCGTCGCCGTAGGAAAAGAAACGGTAGTCGGCAGCGATGGCCTGGCGGTACGTCTCCTGCAGCAGGTCCAGTCCGGCAAAAGCGGCGGCCAGAATGAACAGCGAGGACCGCGGCAGGTGAAAATTGGTGAGCAGCTTGTCCACCATGCGGAAGTGGAATCCCGGGCTGATGAAAATATCGGAATCGAACTCCTGGCGCGGTTCGGACAACAGCGCGTAGCTTTCCAGGGAACGTACCGCGGTGGTGCCGACAGCAAGAAGTTTCTTGCCCTGCCCTTTCAAAGCCTGGATGCACCGGGCCACTTCGGCATCGATCCTGATTTTTTCGCTGCCCATGCGGTGACGGCTGATATCCTCGGCTTCGATCTTTTGAAATGTTGCCTCGCCAACCTCCAGGGTTATCTCCAGCAGCGGATTGCTCGCGCGGATGCGTGACAGAACCTCTGGAGTGAAATGCAGCCCGGCTGTGGGAGCGGCAATGGAACCGGCATTCCGGGCATAGATTGTCTGATAGCGCTCCAGGTCGAAACTGCGATAATGAATCGCTTCAGCGGATCTGCGCTTGATATAAGGCGGCAGCGGTGCATAGCCCTGGGCCAGGACCTGCTCATATTCACGGTTGCAAAGCAGCAGGCGCCGGCCGCGCCGACCCGTTTCGAGCACCTCGGCCTCCAGCCCGTCCGCGCCGCAGAATATCGCTCCCAGGTTGAAATACTTTGCCGGCTGGCAAAGAACTTCAACTTTTTTGTCGCCCAGGTTCCGCACCACCAGCATTTCCCCTGCCTTGCCGCCGATGCGGCCCAGCAGGCGGGCCGGCCGCACCCGCGAATTGTTCATGACCAAAAAATCGTCGGCAGCGAGCACATCGGGCAGCTGCTTGAAAGTGGCATGGGTGATTTTTCCGTCCTTGCGGTCCAATACCAGCAACCTGGATTCATCGCGGCGATCGGTTGGGAAACGGGCGATCCGTTCGGCCTGTAAAACAAAATCAAAATCGGACAATTTCATGAAAGCCCTTCTGTTTGCCTTTTTTTCCGGCGAAATCGAAGGTGTTCTTCAGGATGCCGGCCAGTGTCTACAGGAACTCGACGGTGAAAACCACGCCCAATATTTTCATGGCGGCTTATTTATATAGAAATCTGTAAAATTTGTCAATTAAAATCCACGCCCCCGCGCGGGGGGCGACCCGATGGCATACTGCGGCCAACGGACGATCAGGCGTTTCAATCCACGCCCCCGCGCGGGGGGCGACGTGTGGTCGTGATAGGACATAATCTGGCTGTATCGTTTCAATCCACGCCCCCGCGCGGGGGGCGACTGTAATTGCCGCCTTCGCTGACCTCTGCTGATAGTTTCAATCCACGCCCCCGCGCGGGGGGCGACGTGATCGTAATTCCGTCCTTGTAGCGAACATCTGTTTCAATCCACGCCCCCGCGCGGGGGGCGACTAGCCATTTCGTTCCAATCGGTCTGCCACGGCCCGTTTCAATCCACGCCCCCGCGCGGGGGGCGACGCTGGCTGATATGTCCCGATGCGTCTTGGCGGCGGTTTCAATCCACGCCCCCGCGCGGGGGGCGACATATAGACCAAGTTCATCATCGCTCGCCTAGGATGGTTTCAATCCACGCCCCCGCGCGGGGGGCGACTAACTGACAGACCAAGATGACCCATCATAAACATGTTTCAATCCACGCCCCCGCGCGGGGGGCGACGCCTTTTGTTGGCAGATATAATCCAGCGTCTGTCGTTTCAATCCACGCCCCCGCGCGGGGGGCGACGCAAAAAGGATGGGACTTGTTGAAACCTGATCCTGTTTCAATCCACGCCCCCGCGCGGGGGGCGACGGCTACAAAATTGTAACAACGGTGCTGGGCTACCTGTTTCAATCCACGCCCCCGCGCGGGGGGCGACTAGACCCCAAATAGAGGGTAGAACCATAGATGCAGTTTCAATCCACGCCCCCGCGCGGGGGGCGACAGCGGCATAGGCTTCATCCTGGGCAAGGTTCTTGTTGTTTCAATCCACGCCCCCGCGCGGGGGGCGACGGGACCATTCGTTTGTCCAGCAGGTTGACCTGGTTTCAATCCACGCCCCCGCGCGGGGGGCGACACGCAAGGAACGGGAGCGCATACAGCGCCAAGCCGTTTCAATCCACGCCCCCGCGCGGGGGGCGACGAATTCGACCTCTACTTTTACGACAAGCCCTGGCCGTTTCAATCCACGCCCCCGCGCGGGGGGCGACTTTCCCACAACTCCACGGAACCGGGCCATTCCTGTTTCAATCCACGCCCCCGCGCGGGGGGCGACCATTTATTTTGATCAAAACAGGCAAAACTATGGGTTTCAATCCACGCCCCCGCGCGGGGGGCGACCATAAATCATTACAGGGGGCAGCATGAAAAATATGTTTCAATCCACGCCCCCGCGCGGGGGGCGACATTCCTGTTTTGCACTCCTGCGGGACACCATCGCCGTTTCAATCCACGCCCCCGCGCGGGGGGCGACGGAATTTGTGCATGATGTTTTTGATGTCATGTTGTTTCAATCCACGCCCCCGCGCGGGGGGCGACTCCACAAGCCATTGATCAAACAACTGAGGCGTTTGTTTCAATCCACGCCCCCGCGCGGGGGGCGACAAAATTATCACAAGCAAAAACATTGGTAGAATCAGTTTCAATCCACGCCCCCGCGCGGGGGGCGACTATGAACTTAGAGATCAAATATAGATAAAGCTTTCACCCCCTGTTTGCGCGTACCGGATAGTCAAAGAACATAAAATAAAATACAAGCAAACCATTTAGTTGATTAATACTTTATTATAGACAGTCTTCAGCATCCGCGAACCTGCCGAAGATTTCATGTTCACTTGATGTTCGCGCAGCACTTAAATCACCAGAGGCCCTTCCAGATCAACCGGTTCCTTGGCGCCCATGTGCTCCACTCGGTTTTTCCAATTCTTACCCAAAAAATAAAAACGCAAGCTATCCTCCAAGGCATTGTATTCTTTGGCCAACTTATTTTTTAGATCTGTGAACTGGACCGGTTCCACCAGGCATTCGAAAACAGAATCCTGGACCCGCTGACCGAAATTCAAACAGGTTTTCGCCACCCTACGCAGCCGGCGCTGACCTTCTCTTTTTTTCGTATCCACATCATAACAAACCACAACCATCATGGCGTTTTCTCCTTTTTATTTCCAAAAAAAAGGCGGATATCCGTCCAGATCTTTTCGCAAAAATCGGGCCAATAGCAAAGCCTGGGCGAAAAAAAGCATACCTACCGGAATCTGTTCTTCAAGAAACGGATGGTTGATTTCTTCCTGCTTCCTTTTTTGATAGGCAACCAACACATTTTTTCTGGTTTCATCATCCATCACCACCCCACCGGCTTCACTCTTGGTGAAGCCATTTTTCTGGACTTGCCGCATATTTACCAAAGCCAACACCAAACGATCGGCGATGAGGGGGCGGAACTCTTCCATCATATCCAAAGCCAGACTTGGCCTCCCCGGCCGATCGCGATGCAGGAAGCCCACCGCAGGATCGAGACCGACTGATTCGAGGGCGGCCATAATATCATGCAATAGAAGCGTATAAATGAACGAAAGCAGCGCATTCAAATTGTCCTTTGGAGGTCTGCGATTTCTGCCCCGAAAATAAAAATCCTCTTTTTGAACTGTAACAAGATGATCAAGAACAGAAAAATAGGTTTGGGCAGCATGTCCTTCCGAACCACGAATGATATTTAAATCGTTCTGGCCCTTCACTTCTTCAAGCAGTGCTGAAAGATGCCGGATCGCTGATTCAACGGCTGAGGCACCGGCAATTTGCTGGTGATCGCGAAGTACTCTCTGGAGAGAAGTCCGGCAATTGAAAATTTTCCCAAAAACAAACGCTTTGGCAATAACTGCCGATTGTTCATGACTCTCAGCCCGGCGGTACTGCTCACGTCTCAACAGAACATTCCCCGAAGTCACACCCTGTACCCGTGCCAGGAATCGCCCGTTGGCAGACAGAAAACTGACCGCCACCCCACGTTGGCCGCAAAAACCAAGCAATTCCGGACTGCACATAACCCTGCCGAAACAGATGATGCCATTCAAGTTATGGATGGGCAGCCGCAGCTTGACCTGTTTTTCGGCCATGACCACCACAGATTCTCCTTCTTTCTTGATGTAGGCGCCGTCAGTGGTCACGAAAAGTGTATTGAGCAACTTTTTCATGGCAAACCTTTATTTTTTTCCTGACCAATATTTTTCAAGTTGCTCAGCAGATAATCATCGACAAGATGTTTTCCGGAAGTACAATTTGGGAGGCATTGGTTTTTAAGTGAACAATTTCCGCAGCGTTTGTCATTGACCGCCGGCGGCGTGATCTCACTTTGGAACAGTTCATGCAACCGGTTTGCAGTTTTCTTTACGATTTGGCGCAGGGCATCATCGAACTCGACCGGAGTGCGGCGTCGGGGGCGTTGGTAATAAAGTGCCCCGGCCACGATGCGTACCTGCAACATCTCTTCAAGGCACATGGCTTGGGCGCAAAGCTGGGCCTCGTCACACATTCCCTGTTTGGGCCGGCCGTGCTTGTATTCCACCGGGAAGGGCTTCCAGAAACCACCGACAACTTCAAGCGGTACGGCAGCAGGTCCGGCTTCTTCCGCCCGGTGAAACTCCACC
>Ga0180014_1000506_pt1 | contig 10771 bp, 14 predicted proteins | sample KR13_S1_MetaG_FD_116507 | JGI IMG/M metagenome (GOLD analysis project Ga0180014, IMG submission 116507) | Groundwater microbial communities from the Olkiluoto Island deep subsurface site, Finland - KR13_S1_MetaG | ecosystem: Environmental > Aquatic > Deep subsurface > Groundwater | place... | reverse complement strand
TTTTAAAACCTCCAAGGACCTATTCTACATCTTTTGGGAACATTTTTCAACTGGGGCCGGCAAAGCCGGGAAAATTGAAATCAATATCAAAAAAAATCTTTTTTTTAAATAAATGGAATTTTGACTGAAAAAGTTAATTGCCGGACTTGTAGCGTTCCGGGATCACCCCCAGGACTTCAATGCCTGCTCCTTTGGCGATGTCGATGATGTGTAGCACGTCTTTATAATAGAGACCTTCATCGGCGCGGATAAAAATGGTCTTGTCGGTGCGGGTCTGGTAGAGATCGCGTAGCGTGTTTTCCAGCAAATTGAAGTCAACGGTGTCCTGGTTGATTTTGATTGTCTGGTCGCTTTCCAGGGTCAAAACTATGGCGCTGGTGCCCACTGGGCCTCCGCCGGGATCCTGCTGTTGGGTCTCCGGAAGCTTGATATCTATTCCCTTTTGCAGGACCGGGGTAATGACCATGAAAATGATCAGCAAGACAAGAAGGATATCACAAAGGGGGACAACGTTGGGTTCGGATTTTTGTTGGCTGGTACCAATGTCAACACTCATAAGGGACCTCCTCGATGAAAAGAGTAATTTAACAGAGAAAATAAATAATGTCAAGTATCCCCGGCTAAAAAATAATATGAGGGGGGCGCTGTGAGGTTTTGCAGGAAAAATAGGTCATTTTTTGATCTTGATGCTCAGCTTGCCGTTATGAATGGCTATACTGACTCTTGCTTCGACCAGGTTATGGGTCAGCATTTTGGCTTTCATGCTGTCGATAATATTGTCTTTTTCCCGGTCCGTCTTGCCGCTGACGGGCAGCAATTCCCTGTAAGCTTCATATAAGCGCTCAAAACTGTCTTCGTCGTTTAAGTTCAGGAAAATTTCCCGATACCCTTTTTCGCTCTTGGGTGGAGGTGATATCTGGATGGTCTTTTTCTTCCGGATCACAGGGGCCCCGGATTCCAATTCATTGAGTTTCTTAAGCCACAGGTTGTTGTAGAGGCTGAAGCGGGAAGCAAGGTTCTGGATGATCATGTCCATCTTGGCGGTCTTGGCGCCGCCGTAAATCAGCTTCCTTACCGCTTTTTCAATGTATTCGCGCTCCTTTTCCGGTGGCAGTTTCAATTCGCCGGAGAAAAAAAGGATGTATTTGGATTTCAATTCATCGATCTTTCTTTCCATATCGGTTATTTGCTTTTCAGTGGCGGCCGAGGCCGGATTCAGGCGGTCGTCAAACGGCATGCTTTCCCCTTTTCTGCTTTCATTATTATTTGCAACCTTGTTTTTTTCTTCATTGGCAGGGTTTAATAGTTTTTGGCCGCCTCTTCCCCGCTCATTACCCGTGCTACGCCTTCGGCCAGGGCTTGCATTTCGTCTTCGCCCGCATACACATGCACCGGGGCAATGAATTGGACGCGTTTGCGGATCAGTTCGCTAAAGAATTCATTGAAAGCGATGCCGCCAGTGATAAGGATGGCGTCAACCCGGCCGTCCACCACGGTGGCCAGCGCTCCGGTCTCCTTGGCCACCTGGTAGGCCATGGCCTGAACCACTTCCACGGTTCGCCCTTCTCCTTCCAGGTACTTGTCCTTTATCTTCAGAAAATCCTTGGAGCCGAGATAGGCGAACAGGCCGCTGCTGCCGAAAACCATTTTTTCAAATTCCTTGTATTTCAGGTTCTGGTCGCATATGTGCCGCGCCAATTGCAGGATAGGCAAGCCGCCGCTACGGTCGGCCGAAAATGCCCCTTCTTCGGAAGGATTGACCGCGTCGATCATGCGTCCGTTCTTGTGCAGGGAGAGGGAATTACCCGTGCCTAAATGGATGACCAGCAGCGTGACCTGCTGGTAAGTCAATCCTTTTTCCCGGCAAAAGCGCTTGGCCACGGCCTTCATATTCAGGGCGTGGGTGAGCATCACCCGGTGGAACAAGGGGTGGCCGGAATAACGGGCCAAGGGTTCGGCTTCGTCCACGGAAACCGGGTCTACGATGTAGCAGGTGATCCCGAGCTTGGCGGCCAGCGAATAGCCGATCTGGGCGGCCAGGTTGGAGGCGTGTGATCCCTGGCGGGCTGCTGCGAGATCATCGACCATTTCCTGGTTGACGACATAGGTGCCGCTGGCCAGGGGCTTGAGCAGCCCGCCCCGGGCGGCCACGGCGCGGAGTTCAGCCGGGTCGACGCCCTTTTTCTGGAGGAATTCTCTGATCAGGTTTTCACGGAAATCCTTTTGGGTATTGATGTCGGGGAAGCGGGACAATTCTTCGTCCGTGTGCTTGATGGACTCGACGAAAAGCGGAGTCAAGCCCTTGTAGACCGCTACCTTGGTGGAGGTGCTGCCGGGGTTGATGACCAGGATCAGTTCTTGGGACATGGGTTCCTCATATGCGGGATTTGATGTATTTGCCGATGATAAGTTCGAGTTTATTATAGGTCTTTGCCGGGATCAGGGGCGGCGCCGTGACGATGGAATTGGCCAGGGCGCCGGCACACGGGCAGGCTTCTCTTTTTTCCGGGAGTTCCCGGATGATCAGGGGCAGGAGCTTTTTGATCCGGGCCACGCCCTGGTTCAGGTTGGCGATGACCATTTCCACGGTGACCGATTCTTTGCTTTGGTGCCAGCAGTCGTAGTCGGTGATGAAGGCCAGGGGCAGAAAGCACATCTCCAGTTCCCGGGCCAGCTTGGCTTCCACGGCCTGGGTCATGCCGATCAGGGAAAAGCCCATTTGGCGGTAGGCCAGGGATTCGGCGCGGCTGGAAAACTGCGGCCCCTCCATGTTGCAATAGGTTCCGCCCAGGTGGGCGGCCAGGCCCGCTTCTTTGGCCAGGCGCAAGGCAAGTCGGGCTAGGGGCAGGCAGGTCGGATCGGCCAGCGGCAGATGGGCTACTACTCCGTTTTCAAAAAACGTTTTTTCTCTTTTGTAGGTCAGGTCGACGTACTGGTCGGGAATGACAAGCTCTCCGGGCTTCAGCTCTTCTTTCAGGGAACCCACGGCGGTGATGGAAAAAAGGTATTCCACTTTGAGCATCTTCATGGCGTAGAGGTTGGCTCGGTAATTCACTTGCGAAGGATTCAGGTAATGGCCAAGGCCGTGCCGTGACAGAAAAGCCAGCGAGCGCCCTTGCAGCTTGCCCAACATGAGTTTTTCCGATGGCGCCCCGAACGGTGTCTTTAGTCTGACGGAATGGGCATCTTCCAGCCCCTCCAGGTCGTAAAAACCGCTGCCGCCGATGATTCCGATCTCCGCGTATTCCATGACATCTCCTCTCTGGCTGTTGCCAGCCATGATTATCAAAAAAAAAACTATTAAAGTCAACCGGGAATTCTTTCCGGCCGGGGAATGATTCATTATTTGCCGTCTAACTTTGCTGCGGGAATTAAGAGGTGCGGCATGCAGACCATTTTGGCAAACAATCTAATTATCCATTGCGACCGGTACAAGGGAAATGTCAGGAAGCTTGACAACTATCGTGCTTTTTTGGTTATAATCGGGTTTATGAAAGGTTTTTTCGACGGCGATGCCAGATTGCTGCAGGCGCTACTTGCCGGTGATACGGCCGCCTGGCAGAAATTCATCCTGCAGTATTCGAATTTCATCTACCGCGCCATCATTAAATATACCGACGGCTATGATGAAAAAATGGCCGTCTACCTGCACATCCTTGAAAGACTCCATGAGAACCGCTTCGAAAGATTGCGACGTTTCGCTTTTCAGGCCAAGCTTTCCACCTGGCTGACCGTGGTCTCCCGGCGTCTGGCTTTGGATTTCCTGCGCAGCAAATACGGCCGCGATTTCCGCTTGAAGAAAATCCGTGTGGTCTCCATCGATGCCGAACCTGATTATCTGAAACTCCTGGCCGATACGGCAACCCCTGATAAAGAAATGGCTGCCGGGGAACGGCATGAACAACGATTACGGCTGGAGAGCGACCTGCAGCGGGCCATGGCTGCTCTTTCCGATAAGGAGCGCCTGGCCGTGCAGCTGGTTTATTTTAAAGGGTTGAGGATCAAGGAGGTCGGCAAACTGCTCGAACTGCACTCAGCTTACAAATTTCTGGGCCGCACCCTGAAAAAGATCAAAGTCGAGATGGAAAAGCGAACCCGGTTCAGCAGGATCCGGGTGCGGGACGCGTTTGAGGGGGAAGCCCATGAATAACCATATTACCGGTGAAGATCTAGCAGCTTATGTGGACGGAGTGCTGGCGGACGGGAAGAAAGCGGAACTGGAGTCCCATTTTTCCCGTTGCCCCGAATGCCTGGAAGCCCTGGCCGAGATCGTCGATATCCAGAGCAGCCGGGTAAAGGTCCCGGGCGAGTTTTTGCAGCAAGCCCTGGGCGAGAAGCAAGCTGCGCGAAAACCGGTTCTGCCCTTGCGCCTGGTTTTTGAGATCGCCGCCGCCTTGCTGGTCGTGGTTTTCATAGGCTATTTTTTCCTGGGCAACAACCGTTTCCGGCAGGCCGAAAGCAGCCAAAAAGAAAAAGCTGCCGCGACTGCTTCCCAGTCGGTTCCGCCATTGCCGCCGGATGTTGAAAAAACCATCCCCGCCCTTGCCGGCAGAGTGGAACCTGCCGAAGAAGCCAAAGCCAAAAAAATGATGATTGAAAAAAATGCTATGCCCGCAACCGTTCCGATACTGCTTCCGGAAAAAAAGTTGGAACAGGCCGCCGCGTATAAGGACGGCGATTTTTCACTGGCCGATGAGAAGGCCAGGCGGGAAGAGGGGCATAAGTTGGAAGAAACGGCTGTGCCGATGGTCCAGGACGCAGAGGACAAAATGAACGAAGCGGAATCGGTCCATTCCCGTTCCGCGGCAGCGCCGGCAAGCGTCGGAACGGTGCAGCCGGTTTTGGCGGCCAGATCCCGGGCTGCCCAACCAGCCGGAAAAGGAAAGACGGACGCGCCGCTGACGACCCGCTTTGAAGAATATCAAAGGGGCAATGAAGAACTGTACCATTCACGGTCCACGGAAATGGCAACGGTCGACGGTGCGATGCAGCTGTTCCTGGCGGCCACAGGGCGTGCCGTTGCGCCCGGGGGGATAGCCATGGCGGCTCTGGCGCCGCGGCCAACCATCCGTATCGAGGGCGATGTCACCTGGGCCGACCTAAGCGATCCCGGGCTTCTGGACGGCTGGTCCTGGTTCAAGAAAGGCATGATCCTGGAACTGGAAATTGCCGGCGCCGGAGTGGTAACCGCTGTGATTCCGGTCGGGCAGTGGGAGCGTTCAATGGCGGCCAGGGCCGAAAAAGCGGCCAGGCAATTGACTTTCTCCATTTCCGAAAAAAAGTCACGCCGGGCCAGGATCTTCGTTTCCGGATCTTCGTCTAATTGACGGCAAATTCCTTTTTGGACAGAAAACTGTCGTCGGCGGTGATCACCACCGTCCAGCCGCCTTTTTTTTCAGAATAGTATGATTGGGGCAACGTGTCCCAGGCCGCGAAATATGCCAGATATTTGCCCTTGGCGTTGATCTCCACGGTCTTGGAGCGGCGGATCAACTGGTTGTCGGGCGAGTACCAGTGCCATTGCAGCTTCAGCGGCTTGCTCACCTGCAGGACCTTGATCAACGAGTAAACTGCCGGGTCGGCGGCGGTCACCGGTTCATCACTTATAGGTTTTTCAAAGTCCATGGCCGCGGGCTCGGAGTGGACAATGGCCAGGGTGCTGACCACGCATTCGGGGTCAGGCGGCACGGTGACCCGGAAACTGAAGCAGGAAGGGGTGCAAAAAAGGATGGCTGCCGCGGCCAGGGCCAAGATGCCGGCGCGCAGTTTGTATAGGCAGATTGATGTGGGCGCCATGGCCGCTATTGTAAAGGATATCCAGGCGCTTGGCAAGGTCGAACATCTTGAGGGCTTTCTTGACTTTGTTCCGCGAAGTATGTATATTGAGCCCCTGGCTGGACCTTTGAGTCCTTTGCAGGCTCGTTTTTGACCATATGCAAGACATAACAATTTCTATTCAGGGAAGCAAGCCATTAACGGGCAGTGTCGCCATTTCCGGCGCTAAGAACGCCGCTCTGCCTGAGTTGGCTGCTGTTTGTCTTAGTTCCGAAACGCTCGAATTTCACAATGTCCCCCTGGTGGAAGATATAAAGGTCATGCATGCCGCCCTCGCTGAAATCGGTGCCCAAGGGGAAATCCGCGGCAATTCCATACGCGAGACCATGCCGGTTTTGCGCTCACCCCTGGTTTCTGTGCAGACCGCCCAGACCACGCGGGCGTCGATCCTGCTGCTCGGTCCCCTGCTGGCACGACACGGTTACGCCAAGATCTCCTTTCCCGGCGGCTGTTCCATCGGTGAGAGGAAAATCGATTTCCACCTGCAGGGGTTGGCGCAGATGGGGGCGGAAATTCAAGCGGAAGGCGAATATATTGTCGCCCGTTGCCGGCGACTGAAGGGCATTGAGTACGCTTTCCCGGGCAAGACCGTGACCGGGACCGAAAACCTGCTCATGGCCGCGACATTGGCCGAAGGCACTACAGTTCTGGGCAATTGCGCCCTTGAACCGGAGGTGACCGACCTGATTCGCCTGCTGCAGGAAATGGGAGCCGATATCTCCAGCCCCGACGGCGAAACAGTCGTTGTCCGCGGCCGGACACGGCTGCATGGCGCCTGCCACCGCATCATCCCCGACCGCATCGAAGCCGGGACATATCTCATTGCCGGTTGTTTCGTTGGCAACGAGATCCATTTGCAGGGAGTGATCCCCGAACACCTGGGCAGCCTGCTGGAGATCCTCAGGGGCATGGGCGCCGATATTAACGTTTCCGCCGAGGCGATCTACGTGAAAGGCGGGAAATCCCTGGCGCCGGCCGAAGTGATCACCGAGCCCTATCCTGGCTTCCCCACCGATCTGCAGGCGCAGTTGACCACGCTGTTGACCCAGGCGGATGGAGTTTCCCGGATCAGGGAAACGATATTCAATGATCGTTTCCGCCATGTGGGTGAATTGAACCGTCTGGGAGCCGACATCAAGATCCAGAACGATACGGCGATCATCAAGGGGCCGGCCCGGCTGCGCGGCGCGGTCTTGAAAACCACCGATCTGCGTGCTTCGGCCGCGCTGGTCCTCGGCGGACTGATCGCTGAAGGTGAAACCATCATCCAAAATTCCTACCAGTTGTTCCGCGGTTACGAAAACATGCCGGACAAATTGCAAAAATTGGGCGCAGCCATTACAATCATCCGGGAGTAAAAATGGATTCATGCATTTTTTGCAAGATCGCCAGCGGTGAGATCGCGACCCCGTTCGTTTACGAGGATGACCTGACCGTCGCTTTCAAAGACCTGCAGCCCCAGGCGCCTATTCATATTTTGCTGATCCCACGCCGGCATGTGGCTTCCTTAAAAGAGGCGCGCGATCCGCAGTTGTTGGGGCATTTGCTTATGGCTGCAAAAAATGCGGCTGAAAAAATCGGGCTAGCGCAATACCGCCTGGTGATCAATACCGGCCCTGATGCCGGACAGTCGGTTTTTCATCTGCACCTGCATATTCTGGGCGGGCGCCAGATGAACTGGCCCCCAGGCTGAGGAGTGATCATGAACATCACCTGGCTCGGGCACGCGGCCCTGAAGATCGAAGGCAGCAAAATTGTTTTTATCGATCCTTTTTTAAGCGGCAATCCCATGGCCTCCCTGCGGGCGCAGGATATTGCCCGCGCCGACCTGGTCGTGGTCAGCCACGACCATGGCGATCATTCTACAACCGGGAGGATCGATCGAAATCTAAATGCCATACATCATTGACGGCAACAACCTGATCGGCTGCGCCCCGGATTTTTCCCTCTCCGACCCCGAAGCGCGCAGCAAAATGATCTCCATCATCAAAAAATTCCAGGAGAGTAAAAACACCAAGATCACGGTTGTCTTTGACGGGGAACCGCAAGGCAGCGAATTGCGCAATCCCATCAACTCCAAACTGACCGTGGTTTATCCACGTTACGGCCTCAGCGCCGACGATGAGATCAAGAAGATTCTGGAAAACTATCAGCATCTGAAAGAGACCGTTCTGGTGACCACTGACCGCGAGCTGAAATCCTTTGCCAAGGAAAAAGGCGCCAAAACCATCAATTCCATTGAATTCTATTTCACTTTGAAAAAAGCTTTTGTGTTGCATGGGAAAAAGGAGGAAACCCTGAAACGGGTGAACGTCAGGGTTTCCCAGAATGAAGTGGAACAATGGCTGAAAATTTTCAACAGTGAGTAAATGAACCGCTTTTCCCTGATCGGTGCCGGTTATGTGGGCTTGAATTTGACCGCTTCCCTGCAGAAAAAAGGCTATGTCCTGCAGCATATCTTCCAGAAAGCGAAAGGAGGCCATTTCGCTTCGCGCTGGACTTCCGACCTGGCCGAACTGGTGCGCAGTGCCGATTTTGTTTTAATCGCGGTGCAGGAATCCAGGATCAAGGCCGTAGCCCAAGCCGTTGCCGCCCAAGCCGCACTGCGGGGCAAGATCTTTTTTCATGCGTCCAATTCCCTGACTTCTGACGAATTATCACCCTTGCGCCGGGCCGGGGCCCGGGTGGCTTCGTTCTCGCCGCTGCAGACCTTTGTCGGCTTCCGGGAGGATGAAGACCTGTGCGTCGGCATTAGTTTTCTGTTGGAAGGGGACAAAGCGGCCGTGACCCGGGCCCGCCGCATCGCTGCTGATCTGCAAGCCCGGGTCCTGTTGATCCCCGCAGGGGACAAGATGTATTTGCACATGGCGGCGATCGCCGCGGCCAGTTATTTTATCGCCGGCATGAAGTTCGCTGAAGGGAGATTGCGGCAAACCGCAAGTCGTCCCGGCCTGGAGATCCTGTTCCCCCTGGTCGAGCAGGTGTTGCGCAATGTAAAAAAAATCGGCTGGCGCGATTCGCTCTCCGGCCCATTAAAAAGGGGAGAAACCGGCTTGCTGGCCAAGCATGAGAGCCTGTTGGCCGGCCAAGAAAAAAAAATCCATCATTTGTTGTTGAAATACCTTAAGGAAAACCCTGAGACCTGATCTTCGGCCCTGCCGGCGATCAGATGATGTGAAATTCCAAGGCTTTCATCACCGCCTGGGTACGGGTATTGACAAGCATTTTCTTAAAAATATGATGGGTGTGGGTTTTAACGGTTTTTTCGCTTAAAAAAAGTTTTTCACTGATGGCGAAATTGGAAAGGCCCGAAGCCAGGGCCTGCAGGATCTCAATTTCACGGTTGGTCAAGCCGAAGGTGCTGAGCGGTTTTCTATAGACGATTTCGGGGTTGGTGTCTTCCAGAAGTTCGCTGAGCAGCTGGTGCGACAGTTCGCGGCTGATCCAGATCTGATCCTCCAGTATGCAGTTCAGGGCCTTCTTGAGATTGGCTTTACCGGTGTTGGTCGGAAGAAAGCCCTTGGCCCCGCAGCGGATCAATTCCCTTTTTTTGTCGTCATTGCAATCACAGTTGATGAGCACCATTTTGGCGTTCGGGAAAATGATCTTCAGATTTGAGAACATGTTTTCCGGGTTTTCCAAAAACATTTGGTTGCAGGATGCGCAGATCAGCAGCAGTGCCGGATCCAGGTTGAAATCGCTTTTCTTGACGTAATCGAACGCATGGTAGGCTTGCAACAGGCAGTATTCCGTATTTTCTTTCAAAAAATTTTCCAGGCCCTCCTTGAACAGCAGGTGGTGTCCGATCAGGATGATGCTGATTTTATTTTTGTCGCAGTCCTGCTTAATGGCGAGTTCCCGGTCCCGCTCTTCCACCGCGCTGTTGATCTTGCGCAGGATGGCGTCATTGTCGGTCGATTTGGAAAGATAATCGAACAACCCGGTTTTTATGGCGTCTATGGCGCTTTCATATGTCGGATAACCGGTGAGGATGATAATCCGTAAAAGCTCGTCAAGGGATTTCAATGCAGCGCTGATGCGCAGACCATCTTCATTTTTCAGGTGCAGATCGACCAGGCAGACGGCGATGTGTTCTGTTTTGACTATTTCCTCGGCTTGTTTCTTATTGGTCGCCGTAAAAACCTTGAAGCCTTCATTTTTCAACCATAACTGCAGGGTTTTGAGCACCTCGGGGTCGTCATCAACGATCAGCACATGCGATTTTTCAGGCATTTTCCGTTCCTCCCCGCCGCGGCAGCGTCACGATCAGGTGGGCCCCGGATTGGCACGTTTCGTCCATGGTCATGCTGCCGCCGTGTCTTGTGATGATATGGTAGGAGATGTAAAGCCCGAGGCCGGCCCCTTTGGTTTCTTTAGAAGAATTGAACGGTTCGAATATTCTTCTTTTGACGGCAACCGGGAAACCGGGGCCCGAATCCCTAAAATGGATCTCGTAAGCAGCACCGCGGCGCTCGGTTTTAATGGCGATCTCCCCGCGGCCGTTCATGGCTTCGCTGGCGTTCAGGATCAGGTTCATGAAAACCTGCTGCAGGCTGTCCGGGTTGCAGAAGATCGGCAGTTCGCCGCTTTTTTTATTGCGGACAATGACGGTGTTTTTGATCTGCTTGCTTAATTTCAACACCCGGCAGGCCGTTTCCAGGATGGAATCGATATCGCTTTCCTTGAAGGTCTCCAGATTGATCTTGCCGTAGTCCAGCAATTTTCTTGTGATCTTGCGCACCCGCTTGATCTCTTTTTCGGCCAGGGGCAGGACTTCCGCGATATCGCTGCTGGGATTTTTGATCTGCTTTTTGATGACGGCAAGCGAGTTGCTGATCGCGAAAAGCGGATTGTTGATCTCGTGGGCGATGTTGGCGGCCAGCCTGCCCGTGGCGACCAGTTTTTCGTTCATGACCAGGCGGCGTTCCATTTCCTG
>Ga0180014_1000504_pt1 | contig 10777 bp, 11 predicted proteins | sample KR13_S1_MetaG_FD_116507 | JGI IMG/M metagenome (GOLD analysis project Ga0180014, IMG submission 116507) | Groundwater microbial communities from the Olkiluoto Island deep subsurface site, Finland - KR13_S1_MetaG | ecosystem: Environmental > Aquatic > Deep subsurface > Groundwater | place... | reverse complement strand
CTGCGATTTGGTGCGCAGAGAGGATAACCTTACATCGGCCCATTACGTGACTATTGCTGCTGTACGGCCTGTAGATGAGGCTATACGCCAGAAAGCACGGGAACTTCAGGATTGGTGGCAAGAACCTGTAAATGTCGTGTCTTCACGGGTATTCGACGAATTGGTCTTGTTCACGGAGAGCTTGCTCGACAACAACGAATCAAGCTACTTCTACTTACACGAAGATATCGATTCGAGTATTTCAGGAATGAATTGTGCGTTTCTCGCACTTTCTGTTGCGCTGAGAATTGAGCATTACGACAAATGTTTGGCCGCAAAGGTTGCTCAACTCAAAGAACCATTTCAAGCGAAGCTGGGCTGGCTAGTAGGCAGTATGTACAGTCGTGTGGGAACGCAGGAGTGGAATGAACACTACGGAAAGGATACCGCGCGCAAAGCGGCAAGCGAGTTACTTCATAGTGTCTTCGTCAATATCGCCACCCAAAAGATTAGCGAGGGAGTTAAGGAATTGGAAGCCGTGAAAGCCTTGGCCCAATATTCGCCCCAAGAGATATTTGATCACATCAAGCGGCATAAGATAGTCCCTCGCACCACACAATTTTCAAGACGTGCATCTGATGTGATTGACGGAGAGAGATTTGTGGATAAGATTTCTGGTCGTTTTGCCGACGCTCTCAAACAGGATAATATGCTTTGGGATGACATTGACGCCATCATGACTGGAACTGGCGTTGATAACATCGAGGTCATTCGCAAGAAATTGTGTGAAAAAATCATCGCGGCTTCGTCGCGTATACTATCAGACGATGCACTCCCGCGACGCAAAAAGATCGTTGAGAGGTTAGTGGCTGCACTTTCCCAGGACTCAATTATTAGGCGAATTCTCGGATAGCTGAAAACATGTTGTTAATTGGCGTTTAGCGACCAACGATGGCGGTCAAGCGGTCTAGTCCGAAGCGCTTGCCGGAAGAAAAAAGGAAGAAAAAAGGGGACGCAGCTAGTTTTTAACATATTAGTTTGCCAATACTATCTGCGTCCTAGTTTCAACTCGTCCGTTTCGACTCGTCGGAATTGGTCAAATACTACATAAGCAAGGAGACAAGACAATGGCTCGAAAGGAAATAGAGACGAAAAAGGGGACGTAGCTCTTTTCGGCGCGCAATTCTCCTAGACGGTGACAATCTGGTCTTGGGTAAGACGGTATCCCGCGGACGCAATCCCTAATTCTCAATTGCTTGCCACTGCCAGTGCCCGGCGGGCGGATTCCGGCAACTCGATCGGGGCAAAGATCGAGACGGGATAGAGATAGCCGTCCGGTTCGGATGCGTCCTCGTCCACAACGCGAAGCATATCGTGAGTCTCCGCCTCCGCGTCGGGCAATCTGCGATAGACTTTGCCCAGAATCAGGCTTGCGGGAGTACCGCCGTTGTCAATGCAAATTACATAATCGCTCATCGGACAACCCTCTTGATTTTGAAATCCTTGCGACCAATGCCGTGTGCTTCAAACCAGTGTATCTCGGCATTGCAGAGCGTGCCATCGGCCAGCCGAACCGTCGCCGTGCCTTTCATTTTCCGCCGAGCGAATTGGTGGCCCAATTCTTGAACTTGAAGACGCAGTCCGCGGCCGGTAGGATGACCGTCGCCGGAGATTTCGGCCGGTGCGTCGCTCTTTGAAAATACGGGACGTGGACGGATTGCGTTGAGTCGGTTTCCCGCCTTCCGTCGGTCAAACGGGTTTGCCTATCTTGCCGATGCAACACCCCCCCGCCAAGGGGAAATGGGGCTGAAATTGGAAAATCGACGAGTTGCTGACCAACACGTATTTCTCTCTGAGACTGCCGGCAAAGCCTGAAACACGCCCTTCGCTGCGCTCAGGGTCGTGCCACCCTCCTGGATGCAAAACGCTCCAGTCCGTACCGCTTGCCGAAATCGTTCAGCCGCTCGGCGAGCCGTTGCTTTTCCTCGGGCGAGAACAACCGCGTACCCCAGAAGGCCTCGGCGGCGACCGCCGCCAGAACCAACACCGATACCCAGGGGCCGAGGCAAACCACCATCGGCAACACCATCACCAGCCGCGCGCCGTCGTCGAGATGGAAACCGAGCCGGCGGTTGAACAGGCAGACCAGCCCGAGGGCAAGTGCGTTTGCGGCGGCAGTGGCCAGCACCGCCCCTTCCAGACCCAATCGCGGCAGGAGCAGTAGATTCAGCGGCACGTTCAGCGCCAGCCCGCCCAGCAATGCCGCGCTGCCGAGCCGCGCCTTCTCGGCGCACAACAAGAAATTCTGTGCGATCATCAAGGTGCCGAACCAGCAGCAATAGACCAGCGTCCAAGGCAGCACGGTTAAACCGCCGGGAAACTTTCCCTTGAACGCAAAGTCGAACAGCAGCGGTGCGACGACGACCACCGCCACGGCCGCCGCGAACAGTCCCAGACCGAAGATTTTCAGGAGCAGTCGCAACCGCGAGGCGACCTGCTCGCGCCGGCCGGCCTCCCAATCGTGACTCAAGTGCGGGGTAATCATCGCGGCCAATATGGCGGCCATCGAGACCAGCAGCATCGGCGCCACGCGCGAGGCGTGGTAGTTGCCCACCAGGTCCAACGCCCGGTCGACCGACGCGCCGGAGAAGTGGATAATCATGTAACGATCGACGACCTCGAAGAGGTTCATCAACAGGCTGACCATCAGCACCCAGGCGGCGAAGGGCGCCACCTTCGACCAGAGTGCGGCCTGCTGCATTGGCAGGGCCGGGCGGGGCGATGTCCGCCACACCCCGCGCAAGCAACAGACGGCCAGCAACGCGGCGATCAGACACGATCCGCCGTAGCCGAGCAGCACGCTCTTGGCCGAGCATTGCCACCCCAGCATCAGTCCCAGCCCCAGCGCGGCGAAGGCGACGCTGTTGGTCAGTTGCATCGCGGACGACAGCCGGATGTTGCGCAAGGCGACGCACAATTCGATCAGGAAGTTGTAGGCGATCACCGCCGCCAGGCAACCGGCCGCCAAGGCGACCAGGTCGGATTGCGACTCGGTCCCGAAAATCAGCAGCGATATCCATCTTCTCGTCAACGCGACGGCGATGCAGGCGGCCGCGCCCAGTCCCCCGCAGGCGAGGGCCGCCCGCCGCAGAAACGTGCGGAGTTGTCCCTGTTGGCGATAGTTTTCGAGATAACGGCCGAACGCCCCGGGAATCGCCATCACCGCAAGCGGCGCAGCGACCAACAGGAAACTGAAGGCCATGTCCCATAGCCCCAACTGCTCGGCGTCGAGCCAGCGGCAAAAGAGGACCGCGCGGACGAAACCGACCATCCGTTGCACCACCGTCAGCGCCAACAGGATCAGCACGCTGTCCAGTAGCGTGTCGGTCCGCAGCGGGGCGGGCGAGGCCGGATGTTCGGGATTGTCGAAGGGAGGGGGCATGGGGGTCAGAGGTCAGTGTCGGGTAGTTTAGCCGCCGCGTCCACGCGGCGTCAGAAGGGTCAGGTATCAGTGGTCAGAGGTGTCATGGATCAGGCATGAAGTTTCACTTATACCGCCGACGATAATTCCACTTCCACTGTTCCCCGGCTTCGGATCATTCTGGCGCCGCGTGGACGCGGCGGCTAAACTCCCGAACCCCTGATATTCATATCGTCGCGTGCGGAGTTTTCGCGGATCCATCGTGACCCAGTTCTTCAGGCGGATCATGGTGTCGTCGACGGCGATCCGTTGCAGGTGGAAGGGGTCGTCGCCGGGAAAATTGAACCCTCCGTAGGCCGAACAGGCGGCCGCGTAGCCGGCCTGCTTGGCCGTCTCGAACGCCTCCGGACTGAGGTTGGCGTATTGTCCGAAGGGGAAGGCGAAATAACGGACCGGCCGGCCGAGCGCCGCCTGCAACTCTTCCTTGGCCGCGACCACTTCGCGGCGGAGCATACGGGGATCGGCGATGGAGGACAAATCGGGATGGGTGTAGGTATGGGCGCCGATCTCCACTCCCGCCCGCGCCATCGCCCGAAGCTGCTCCATGCCGTTCGGCTCGAAGCGGTGTCCCAGCGCCAGGTCGTGCGAAAACGGCTCTCCCTCCAGGACGTTCCGCAAGGTGACGAAATACGTGCAGGGGATTTGTTGCTCGATCAGCCAAGGGATGGCCCGTCGGCAATTGTCGGCGTAACCGTCGTCGAACGTGACGCTGACGCACGGCCGGTGGTTGTAGCCTTGCCTGATCCGGTGCTGCGCCTCGGCAAGCGAGACCAATTGAAAGCGTTTTCTCAGCCAACTAACCTGCCGGACGAACGTCGCGTTGGAGGCGGTCCACGGGGTGGCCCGATCGTCGGCGATCCGATGCCAGTATAGAACGATCGCCGGCGAGCGGCCCCGAGCGGCCTGCTTCCGATTGCGCCACGACCGCGCCGGACGAGTGGCGTGGTAGTACAGGTTCAGCAGTAGTAGTTTCCAGAACGGCATGGTTAAGTAAGGGATTAGGGATTGGGGATTAGGGATTAGAGCCGGGAGAAATCATGAAGCACTCGCGATCAAGGCGAATGATCCAGACTAACCTCACACCAGTCGTTCGCAATTCCTGACTCCTAATCCCCAATCCCTAATTCCTAATCCCTTTCTTCACCCAGTCTTTGACGTTGCTTCCGGCCAGCCAGAGGTTGTGGCGGAGCTGGGCGACGGCCCTCGAGGGTGCGACGCGATACTCCACGCTGGGCCGCGGCCGGGCGCCGAATCGGGCCTTGTACGGCTCGTCTCCGCGGAGAAAATCGAATGCCCGATAGCCGCCCTCGATCGCCCGCCGCAACACACTCATGTACAGCAGTTTCCCCGGCTGATACTGCAATGCCTCGGGGTCCACACCCGCTTGATAGGCATACAGGACACCGCCGCCGGCCAGTTGAAATTCCGCCGCCACGGGTTTTCCGTCCAGTTCGAGCCAGAATAAGTGCAGCCGTCCGTTGCGGAGCAAGTCGGGCACGACGTCGCGGTAGAAGCCGAGGAACCGTTCCGAGTCGAAACAGCCGTTTTCGCCCAACATATTCCGCCGCCGTTGGTGCAAGTCGACGAGGATGTCCATAGCGTGAGGCAACTCTTCGAGCCGTTCGACTGCGTGCAGCACCGCCCGGCCGGTGTCGAGCAAGTCCCGCTCCAACCGCCGCACGTCGCGGCGGAGGTTCTTGCTGAGCGATTCGACGTAGGCGTCCCAATCGGCAGGCAAGTCCAGCCGCCAACAGTTCATTCCCGCCCGACGATGGACCGAACAACCGGAGATGGCCAGGCAATGGGCCAGCAACGACATGACGTGGTCCTCGGCGTCGACGCCGTCGAGTTGCAACAAGTCCCAATGCAGGGCGTCGGGATCGTCGTCTTGCGCGTTGGTCACGAGGTAGTCGGTCAATGTGCCCGCGACGGCCTCTTCCCGCCCCGGCTGGCAGAGCACGCCCAGATAGTCGGAACAGACTTCGCCGGACCCCAACGGGCGCAACGTCCGGCCGCGGATCGCGGAGTATTCATAATACCATGGGGCAATGCCGACCAACGTGCGGGCGTCGAAGACGCACAACACCGCCAGCCGCTGCCGCGCGGCGTCGTTGTCTTGCGGGCCGTAATGCCGCCACCAGTGCTGGAGCCACGTCCAGCTCCGAAACGGCATGCCCTCGGCCAATCGTTCCCAATCGTCGGCGTACGGCGCCAGTTTTTTCAGCGCGGTCAAGCAACGTACTCGCATTGGAGGGACCGGTAGTTTGAGATTGTGAATGGTGGTACGGCGACCTCTAATGTTTTTGTCAACTATTTCCCGCGATGGCCGGTGGTGCGAGCCGTTGGCCATTGGCGCAACCCACTGGGTACTCCTTACCTATGACAACTCTCTGTCATGCCACGGGATAAGCAAGTCGTTTTTTCCCATGTGGCGGATATGCCCGCGGCGGGGGCCGAAGACGCGTTGCCGAAGGGCAACAAGCCGTTGCGCCAGGGCAACGCGGCCGAATTCTCGACTGCCGCCAGGGTCGCAGCCGGGACGCATTAAGTGCTTGTTCTGTCTGGGGTTGTATCGACTGGACCGCCCTCCGACGACCTCCCCGGCACCCGCTTTGCATCCGAACAATGGCACTGCCGGCGTTCGTTTTCGACCGGCGGCGTTCTTCAACCAGGTAGGAGGCGGCTCCAGTCGCCGAAAAAGGATTGTGGTCGCCGGGACTTCGCCGCGTGTTCGCTGGAGTCTCGGCGGCTGGAATCGCCCCCTACCGTGTTGGTGCGGCAGTTGTACTGCCGCACCCGCGTATTCGGGGTGGCAGTACAACTGCCACCCCAACATTGAGAGCCACTCATTCCGAACAACCTTAACCGAGCACCGATCGCAATGCACTTTTCTCAGCCTACAGTTCTAAGTCCGAGGCAACTGCTCCAACTGTTGCGCGAGCACGTCGCGTTGTGGCTCCTGCCCGCCGTCGTGATTGCCGCGGCCGTGTGCGTTTACGCCTTGCTGCACGAATCGACCTGGGAGGCCTCGCAGGCGTTAATCGTCCGCAACGATGCCTTCAGCGCCACGAAAGAGCCGGGCAAGTTCAGCTATCCCGAAGAGATGAAAACCGTCCAAGAGACGATCCTCGAAGTGGTCCGCAGCCGCGGCGTGCTGACCGCGGCGCTGGCCGAGGTCGGACCGCCGGCCGGCTGCAAAAAGCCGGAAGCGTGGCCCACCGACGAAGACGTCGCCGAGGCCCGAAAGAACGTCAAGCTCGTTCCGCCGAAAGGGGCCGAGTTCGGCAAAACCGAGGTTTTCTATCTAAACGTCAGGACGGAAGATCGCGCCCGATCCGTGGCGCTGAACGAGGCCCTCTTCAAGCAGCTCCGCGCTCGGTTCATGCAGCTTCGCGACGCGAAGGCGGAGAGCATGACCGAGGAGTTGACGAAAACAGTCCGCCTGGCCAAGGCCGATCTGGACGAGGCCACCTCGGCGTTGGCCGCGACCGAGCATCGCTTGGGCAGCGACCTGGCCGAGTTGCGTTCGATGCAGGAGATGGCCAGCAGCGACAGCGCCCTGCGGCGCAGCGGCGAGGAAATCCGCGCTCAACTCCGCGAGAACGCCACGACGGAAAAAGTCAACCGGGAATTGCTCGCCGTGGTGATCGAGGCGCAGAGCGACCCGAGCCGGCTGGCGGCCGCGCCCAGCCAGCTTCTGAAATCCCACGGATCGCTGCGACGGCTGAAAGACGGCCTGATCGACGCCCAACTCCGCACCGCCGCGCTGCTGGGAACGATGTCGGCCGATCACCCGAAGGTGCGCGCGGCCCGAGTGACCGAGGAGGAAATCGACCGAAACCTGTACAAGGAGCTGGCCGTCGTCCGGCGCGGCATCGAGATCGAACTGCGGCTCTGTACCGAACGCCGTTTGTTGCTCGATGACCAACTGGCGAAGACCAACCGACGACTGCAAAATCTGGCCGACGTGAGGGCCGAATACGCCAATCAAGCGGCCAGCACGAAGAATCGGGGAGTGCTGCTGGAGCGTGCCGAGGGGAATCTGGCCGAGGCCCGCGCCGCCCGTGCCAGTGCCAAAGCCACCAGTCTGATCAGCCGCATCGACTCGCCCGACGCCGGCATCCGTCCCGTAGAACCGGGCCGGATCACGATCGCGCTTTGCGGAGTGGCGGGCGGACTGCTGGCCGGGTTCGGACTGGTCTTCCTCACCGTTCCGGTGGGCGTTGCGACCTCATCTTCTTCCACCCTCCTGGTCGCCGTCGGTTCCAGCGGCCGCGTTGCCTCGCGCTTTCCCGAGGCGAACGGTTCAACGAACCGCAGCATCGGTGTTCGCGACGCGGGCGGTCACTTCACCGTCAAGCGTGCCCTGCAAACGCTGGCCAACTGACCCGCGTTATCCCAGCCGTTCTCGCACTTCGGCGGGGAGTAGCTTCTCCAGATTGGGATTCGCTTCAATCAGCCGGAGGATGTCGGCCAGGTCCTTTTGCCGTTTGCTCCTGCGTCGTTGCTGGTCGGAGCAGGCCCAAATCTTCCCTTGCAAGACGTCTTCCGGCGCGGCCGTGTTCATTTCGTATCCGAGGACTTCTTTCAGCTTGGACCGGGCAATGAACGCTTGATACCGCTCGTCGGTTTGAATCTGAATCCGCAGGTCCGACTTGGGGCTGGTGAGATTTATGCTGTGCTCGAATCTCTCTATTTTTAGTCCTCTACGGGCCGCTGAATCGCAGAGTCGTTCCACGCCTTCAACGGCGATGACGATATCCAGATCGAGGCTGACGACCGGCTCGGTATATGCGTTGACGGCCAAGCCGCCGATCAAGCAGTAAGCGGCGCCGGTCTCGGCGAGGATGTCCAGCAGCATTTGCGGAACATCCTCTTGTCCATTGGATACGGCATTGAAAAAATCTCGTTCGGTCATGCGTTGCCACAAGCTCCTGCCGGCGTCCGTTCGCTGAGGATCAGGTTTGCGACGGGCAGTGCCGTCACTTCCAAACGCGAAAGATCAATAAACTTGCTTGCCCCCTCGATTTCGATGCCGACGACCTGATTGTGGTCGTCGAAGTCGAGCACGATGCTCGGTGCCACTTCCTCAGACTCGGCGCTCGGACGATCAACCAACTTGATGTAAAGCATGTCGGTGTCGCGGTCGTATTGGAGGATCATGTGACAATACTATCAGGAGATGCCCCGGCTCGTCAATGTCCGCAAACCGGCGGTCGCTCCGGCCAGGAAGAACAACGTCATGTTCGCCATCGGCACGACCGAGACCTCGTGAAACATGCCGTTGATCAGGTAAGCGCCCAGGACGATCAACATCAGTAGGCCCTGCTGTCTGGCCCAAAGCGGCAGGCCGGCGTCGCGCCACAACCGCCAGGCGTCGAGTCCCCAGAAGAAAAGCATCATTGCGAACAGCCCTAGCCCGATCAAGCCGGTTTCGGTCAACAGCGACAGCGCCGCGTTGTGGGGGATGTATCCGCGGCCCCGCTCCAACGCCAGCCGGGTCGAACGGTCGGAGACATAGTTCTCGTGCTCCGTTCCGTACTGGGCATAGCCGCAGCCGAGCAGCGGCCGATCGAGAAACATCTTCCAGGCGATGGTCGCCAAGATCGGGCGCAGCTCGACCGACTCGGCGGTCTTTTCGGCGGCCAGGGCCTTGTCGCGCTTGAACGCCAAGAGGTTGTCCCATTGCGTGACGGCCAGCAGCACCCCGGCCATCAGTCCGAAAACCAGCAGCGGCAACCGCCAGTTCCACGGCAGCGCCAACCCTACGGCCAGCGCCAGCGCGAACAGTCCACCCATCCACACGCTGCGGGTCAGGGTGTAAAACAGCGCCGCCAGCAGCAGCAACGAGACGGCCAAGAGCGTCAATTGTCCCGCGCGCCTCAGCCGCGGCCACCACATAAGCGCGCCGCCGAGACCGACGGTCAGCAAGATTCCGTTGGCGATCGGGTTCAGCAGCGGTCCCCTTCCTCGGCCGACGAACTCCGCCCCTTTCTCCACCACCGACGAGACGATATACCTTGGGAACACCAGCCACCACACCCGAAAATACTCAGCCAACGTGGTGACGGCCAGATAGACGCCCAAGACGGCCAATCCGCCGAAGAGCACGAGAATTGTCCGCTCGGAGTATTTCGCCTGCCGGGCGATCCAGTACATCGTCGCCGGCATCAAATATGAGATTACCAGCCAGGCAACAGGCTGATAGTTCTCCGCCTTCCAATCGTGGGTGAAGGTGCTGACGATCAGCACGGCGAGAAACGCCAACAGCAGGATTTCCGGTTTACCCAGCGGTTTCGGATCGGCCAGTCCCCAGCGTCGCCAATAGACGTATTGCACGACCAACAGCACCAACAGCAGCCGGTCGGCTGTCAGGGGGAGCGGTCCTAGTTCGATTTTATAGAACGGCACGCTGAAACACACCCCGGCCAGCAACACGGCCAGGCATCCGCCGATCAGTCCGCCGCGCAAGAATACGACGGCCCCCCAGATCAGCGCCACGGCGGCGGCAATGACGGCTAGTGCTTCCATTCCGCGTCTATCCCCTCACCGCGAAAAAACGAATGCACGAAATGGACAACCTTATTTCACATCGCCGCGATCGGTGTAAGCCGATAAACCCGGGCGAGTTTTACGGCGAACGCTACGTTGCCCTGCTTCAGCGCGGAGCGGACTTCGTCGAGTCTGCGTGCGTCCGCCAAGGAAAGATAGGGTGCCCACGGCTGGTCGGTCTGGATCAAGTCCACGTCGACCTCAGCTACGTATTCGCCCTCTCGCACCAACTTGGCATGTTTCGTCGTCATGAGCGTCGTCTCCGCAAAAAATCATCGGTCCATTTATCGGGATCGGGCCGGTACGCCGTAATCAGCACTGCTGGAGATACAGCGCCTTTGGGGATTCCCCATAGCGAATGGACCGGTTCGCCGTGTTCGTTTTGCTGCAGAACCAGTACGCATGGCCCTTTTGGAAAATCAGGATAATCCTCAACGATCTTCGCGAGAGCTATTCCCTCCACGACTTGCGTGGCGAGAAGGCCGTCTTCCGCCAATTCGTCGTAACCGTGGTCTGATATTCTGACCTCTCCTCGAGCAATGAGACTCCGAATCTGTCGCAAGGTATTGCTCATCTCAGTATTGTAGCTTTTCCCCCGTGTGGGCGGCAAGTACGACAGTGGAAGCGAAAACCCTTCCATGTGCATTACGAGTCCACTACAATGGCCGCATGAACGTCGTTTGCCTTGTTATCGACCGTTTGCAGGCGGGCTACGTGGGGGCGTACGGCAACACGTGGATCGAGACGCCCAACCTGGACCGGCTT
>Ga0180014_1000503_pt1 | contig 10786 bp, 6 predicted proteins | sample KR13_S1_MetaG_FD_116507 | JGI IMG/M metagenome (GOLD analysis project Ga0180014, IMG submission 116507) | Groundwater microbial communities from the Olkiluoto Island deep subsurface site, Finland - KR13_S1_MetaG | ecosystem: Environmental > Aquatic > Deep subsurface > Groundwater | place... | reverse complement strand
GGTCGAGGAACCGAACATCGAGGCGCCGGCAATGTCGATGGCCGTGATCTGGCTGTTCTCCAGGGTTGGGAACGACTGGCGCCAGCGCTCCAGGATCTGCTTGTCCGATTCCTTTCTTTGGCTGCTGGGCTTCAGGTAGGCGTAAATGATCGATTCGTAGGAGCCGGCGGCGCCAGTGCCGCTGGCCGTGTCCTGGGCGCTCATTTCACTGGTGCCGACCTGAATGAAGGTGGTGATGACGTTGGGGTCCTTGAGCGATTGCTCCTCGAGGTACTTGGTGATGCGGTCGGTTTCCTCGATGTTGGTCCCGACCGGCATGGAAAGTTTCAGGAAGAGCATTGAATTATCGGTCTGGGGCATGAATTCCTTGCCCAGGAACGCGGCGCCGACCAGGGACAGGAGGAAGGCGGCGATGACCGCGAAGAGGACCCTCTTTCTGCGGGCCAGGGCCCGGCGCAGCCAGCCTTCATAACGGTCGCGAACCGGGGTGAACTTGTCCTCGCCAAGAGCGGTGACCGAATTCGTCGCCGCGGCGCCCTTTTTCAGACGCAGGCGGAACATCCAGGCAGCCAACATGGGCACGATGGTCAGGGCCACGAATAGCGACGCCAGCAGGGCGATGATCACCGATACGGCAAGGCTTTGCGCCAGGCGGCCGGCGATGCCGGTGGCGAACATCATGGGGAAGAACACGGCCACGGTGGTCAGGGTGGAGGCGCTGATGGCCATGCCCACTTCCGAAGTGCCGACTCGGGCAGCTTCCATGGGGCTCTTGCCCTCCTGCAAGTGGCGGAAGATGTTCTCGATGACCACCACGGCATTGTCGACGAGCATGCCCACCCCCAAGGCCAGTCCCCCCAGGGTGATCAGGTTCAGAGTGTAGCCCATCATGTAGAAGGCGATGAAGGCGACCACGATCGAGAGCGGAATGGTGATGCCGATGGCCACGGTGGGTTTGAGATTGCGCAGGAAAAGGAAAATGATCAGCATGGCCAGGAGGCCGCCCCGCAGGATATTCTGACTGGCTTTGCTGGACATCATCTCGATGATGCGCGACATGTCGAGCCAGACGTGGAACTTGACGCCTTGTTTCAACGTCGGTTCGATACCGGCCAGTATTTTTTTCACCTGGCGCGCCACCAGCACCGAGTTGGCGCCGGAGCTTTTGGTGATCATCATCATGATGCCCGGTTCGCCGTTCAGGCGTAGCTTGAGCCTGGTCTCCTTGGCTGTCTCGATGACCGAGCCGATGTCTTTCAGGAAGATCGGCGCCCCGCCGCGGCTGACACCAACCAGGACGTCTTCTATCTCGGCAAGCACCTCGAATTCGCCCATGCTGCGCAGCAGGAATTCGCGGTGGTTCTCGGTCATGTAGCCGGCGGGCAGGTTGATGTTGGAGGCCTGGATGGCCATCTCCACCTGGTTGATATTCAAGCCGCGCGATTCGAGCTTGCCCTTGTCCACGCTGACTAGCACTTCGTTGATCTCAGGCGAAAAGACCGAGGCCGAAGCCACGCCCTCGATGCGTTCCAGGCGGGTGGCCACCTCGTTGTCGATGTAGTCGCGCAGGCGGCTCAGGTTCATGTCGCCGCCGGTGATGCCGTAAGCGATTATCGGCATCTGCGAAAAATTGAACTTCATGACGAAAGGTTTCTGGGCCCCCTTGGGCAGGAACATTTCATACAGTCCGATGGCATCACGCACGTCCTGGGCGGCGAAATCGAGGTTGGTCCCCCATTCGAATTCGATCATGACCACCGACTGCCCTTCCATGGAGATGGAGCGCAGGTCCTTGATCCCCGAGACCGTGGAAATCCATTGTTCCACCGGCCGGGTGATGTTCTGTTCCATGTCTTCGGATGAAACTCCGCTGTAGGTGGTCACCACGGTTATGAAAGGGTAATCCAGGTCGGGCAGCATGTCCAGCCCCAGCTTGGTAAAAGAGATCAGTCCCAGGATGACGATGACCAGGACCACCATGGACATGGTTACCTTTTTCTTCAGAGAAAAATCTACGATCTTCATTTTGTATCCCCGGTCACGGCGATGGCAGTGCCGTCCTTCAGGTCATAGTTGCCCTCGACGAGGACCTGCTCGTCGGCTTTCAGACCGGACAGTACCTCGAAATAACGGTCGTCGCGCAGGCCCACGGTCACGGCCCGGCGGCGGGCCAAGCCGTTTTCATTAACCATCACTTCCTTGTCGTCGAGCAGCAAGGCCGAGAGCGGCAGCAGGGTCGTGTTTTCGCGGCGAATATATTCGATGGAAATATCGGCGTAAACCCCGGCCTTGATCTTCATTTCCGGGTTTTCGATCTTTATCTCCACCTTGAAAGTCTTGGAAAGGGGGTCGGCGGCCAGGTTCTTGGAATAAACTTCCCCGGAAAAAGATTCACCGGGCAACGATGAAATCCTGACCAGGCATCTCTGGCCGATCTTGATTTTTTCGATCTCCTCGGCCGGAGCGTCCACGACGATCTTGACCTTGGACAGGTCCATCAGGGTCAGGATGCTCTGACCCATGCCCATCATGGGGTTGATCATGTCGCCCTCTTCCATGTTCTTGGCCGCGATGACGCCGGCGAAAGGCGCTTTCATGTAAGCGTTCTTCAATGTATAGTCCACCAGGTCCAGGTTGGCCGCGGCGCTCTTCAGCTGGGTGTCGGCGGCATCAAGGGCCAGCTGGGTGTTTTCATACTGCATCTGCGAGATCGCCTTGTTTTCCAGCATTTTTTTCATGCGCTCGGCGTTGAGCTTGGCGTTCTGGTAGGCGGTCCTGGCCACGGCCATGGCGGCCCGGGCCTGCTTCTGCTGCAGTTCCAGGGCGGTCATGTCCAGCACGGCCAGCAATTCACCCTGGCCGACACGATCGCCCTGCTTTTTCAGGATGCGACCCACGCGGCCGGAGGCGTCGGGTGCGATATTGGCGGTCTTCCAGGCGCTGACCGTCCCTTTATAATTGAAGTATTTTGACAGTGTCCCATTTTGCATTAGCTCGGCTTTTACCAGCAGCGGCTGTTTTTGCAGTTCGGACGTCTGCCCGCCTTTTTTCGAGCAAAATGACAACGCGAAAACCAGGGCCAGCAATGCGATTAAAATTCTTTTCATTCGACACCTCCGTTGATATCGATGCCAGTGATCTTTTCAAGTTCGGCTATGGCAATATTGTAATTATACAGGGCCTGCAGGTAATTGACCTTGGCCCGTGTCAATTCGTTATACGATGAATTCAACTCCAGAATGGTGATCATCCCCTCCCGGTAGTTGAGTTCGGCTATGCGAACGCCCTCTTTGGCGCTTTCCATGTTTTTCAGCCCCAACTGGATATTTTCATACTCCTGGTTGATGGTGCGGTAGCCGCTCTCGACTTCCAGGCGGGTGGCATCGCTCAGTTGCTTGAGGTTCAGATCCATGATCTTTTTCATTACTCTCATTTCACCTACCTGGGCGCTTCTTTTCAAACCGGTGAATATGGGAAAGCTGACCCCCAGGGAAATGTTGAAATAATCATCCCAATTGCTTGAGTTGAACTTTAAATAATCGGACTGGTAGCTATAGTTGGCCACCAGTGAAAAATTAGGAATATATTGGGCCCAGGTGATCTTGAGCAAATTATCGATTTTTTGTTTTTGCATCTGCAGCTGCAGCAGTTCCGAGCGGTTTTTCAGGGAGCTTTGCAACAATTTGACCCATTCCAATTGCAATTGCCGGTAGCCCAATTCCCCCTGCAGGCGTATCTCCCGGGAGGACGGCAGGCCCAGCATCAATTTCAAACCCAGCATGGATGTTTCCAGCAAGTTTTCAACGCGCAGGACATCTGGCCTGGTGGCGCTGAAAGCCAGCTCCGCCCTCAATAAATCGTATTGGGAAACCATGCCCAGGTCAAAACTCCTCTTGACGTTGTTGTAGTTGCTTTCAGCCAATGCATAGGCTTCATTATGGGCCTTGAGCAGTTCCTGCATGATTTGAATGTTGTAAAACATCTTTCTCACGTTCAGGACCGTATCGGCCCGGGAATTGCTTTCCTTTTCTTTGGCCAACTTCAGGTCCAGTTCGGCATTCTTGTAGGTGAAAAATATTTTGCCGCCGGTGAACACAGGTTGGACGATCTGAAAAGTGAAGGCGTAATTTTTGGTGAACCGCATGGAAACACTGGTTGCTTCGCCACCGGGATACAATGGCGGGATCTCAATGGCCATTAGCTTTTCATCCAGTATCTTGCTCCCTTGCAAGGTCACTTCCGGCAGAAAACCTAAGTTCTGCAGCAGGCGGTAGCGGTACTGCCTGACCTCCTGCTGGCTGATCTGATAGGTAGTATTGTTGGTCAAAGCCAGCTCGATCGCCTGGTCGACGCTAAGGTCCATGGTTGCCGTCTGAGTGAATCCCAAGCTCCCCATCAACAGCAAGACAAGCAATGCTCTTTTCATGTTGCCTCCTAAATAAGAATGCCGCTCTTTAACAATTTCATAATCAGTTTCTTCTGCTTCTCATGATTCTCATGATTCTCATGATTCGTGGAATCGTCCTTGATCGAATCCCAGAATGCCCCTTCCAGCAGGTTTCTCAGGGCAATTCCGATCATCTCCACGTCGAACTCCCCGAGGATTTCGGGGCGCACGATGTCTTTCATGAACTCGCCCAAGTTTATGGCGATCTCCTGCCTTCTTCGCAGTTCTAAATTAATATGATCATCGATATCCTCATGTTCATTGGCGACCATATGGTGGTCCCGAATCATCATTCTTAAAAAGTCGCGCTTCTCCTGAACGAAATCAAGCGAGAGATCGATGATTTCCTCAATGATGAGAGATTTATCCTTGTTTTGGGCCATCAATACCCTGCCTTTTTCAGCTATTTCGCTCTGAAAACGAGTGAAAAGCTCCAAAAACAGGGAACTTTTGCTCTCGAAATAATTGTAAAGCGTCGGTTTTGAGATCTCGCATTTTTCGGCGATCATATCCATGGAAGTGTTTTTGTAGCCGTTAATAGTGAAAAGCGACTCGCTGTGATTCAAAACAAAATCACGCATCGCCTCTTCTTTGGTTTTAACCAATTTTTACCTCCAGTAAAATAATTTTACCCAAGGATAATTAATTTACTTTACGTAAGTTATTTTAACTCAGAGTTAAATTGATGTCAATAGAAATTTCAATATTTTTTTATTTTGTGGTCAAATGCGGCGAGGTTTTTATAACGGAAACAGGAAACCAGATGATCGTTAACCATGCCGGTGGCCTGCATGTGGGCGTATATAATGGTGGAACCGACGAATTTGCAGCCGCGCCGCACCAGGTCTTTGCTTAATGAATCCGACAATTCGGTGCGGACCGGCAGTTGTGCCAGCGTTTTCCAGCGGTTCTGAATGGGGCGGTTGCCCACGAACGGCCAGATATACTTGTCAAAACTGCCGAATTCTTCCCTTATCTTTATAAAAGCCTTGGCATTGCCCACGGAAGCCGCGATCTTGCTGCGGTTGCGGATCAACCCCGCATCGGCCAACAAGCCGGCGATCTTTTCAGGCCCGTAGAGCGCGACCTTGTCAAAATCGAAACCGTCGTAGGCCCGGCGGTAGTTTTCCCTTTTTTTCAATACTAAAAACCAACTCAAACCGGCCTGGGCGCCCTCCAAAACCAGGAACTCGAACCATTTGCGGTCATCGTGCACGGGCACTCCCCATTCACGATCGTGGTAATCCATATAAAGCGGATCAGAAAAGCACCAGGGACAACGTTGCTTCATGGCCATACTCCTTCGGGTCGGGCCAGGCCAGGGGCCGGCCCGGCACATAATAGAGGACGAGGGCGGGCAAAGTCAAGCTCGGGCGGCGTCTTGACAATTAGCCGGGGAAGGTTTACATTTCGCCCATGGCCGTGACAGCAAATGAATTGGATCAGATCAAGAGCATACTGAATGGAAAAAAGCTGCACATTTCCCGCCAAAAAATCGCCGCCAGCCTGGCCATGCTGGACGAATCACAGGAAATTTTCCCCCAACCTCAGCAAAAAGCGCTGCTGGTCCAGCTGCTGCACTTGTATGAAAATTCAAAAAAAAAGGTGGTCATCCAGTTGGAAGAGCTGGGGGAAAAAGAACTGCCGCTGACCGTAGTCATGGGAGTCCTGGCCGAAGACTGGACAGGAATGGCCAATTCGATCCTGGGCATCATCCATCAAAAACACGGCAACGTGCTTTTTATAAAAGGATTTACCCTGACCTGCCAGGAGCGCAAACTGGGTGTTGTCCTGCTCTCTTTCCTGATCCAGACAGCGGAGGATTACAGTCGTTTCCTGAAAGACAAGAACAATCTCCTGGCCGCCCTCAAGGAAGCCTCGCAGGGCACTTTGGGCAAAACCCTGCTGCTGGAAGACGAAACCATCAAATTCGAAATTTACAACCAGACCATCAACACTATCAAAAGAATGTACCGCGGACCGGATATAGAAGAAATCATCGGTGAGAACGGCGAAACCCTGAAATTTTTCTCTTCGCGTTCCCGGGAATACCTGCAGGAAAGAAAGCTCACCGATCTGGCCGGGATGGTGATCGACAATTACAAGTTCCAGACGCAGATCCGCGACGGCCAGGCCGACAAGAAGATCAGGATCAAGAATTTCGAGACCCTGGACGAGCACCTTACCGGCATCACTTTCGGCTGCTGGGAAGAAAATTTTTCCGTGGAAAATTTCCTGAAAACCCTGGACTTCATCGTGCCGGGACACATCATCAAGCACCACAAGAGTTTTGTTTCCTCGGAAAAGATCCTGATCTACCGCATCGAGATCGTCGACAGCCATAACCTGCCGCTGAATCCCGATGCCATCAAATCCATTGAAAGTTCTCTTGAGAAACTGATCAGCACCTCGGTCGACGAAAAATTTTCACAGATCAAGTCCGTGGGCGGCTATGAACATTACGCCCGGGCCATCATCCCCTTCCTGATGGAGGAATTGAAAGTCACCGGCATCAACCAGGTATTCATGAGCGTGGAAAAGAAGACCGAGTTCGTGATGCAGCTGAAGCTCATCCTGGTTTCCAGGCAAAGCAAGAAAAACATCCTGAACAAGCTGATCCGCCTGTTGGAAAGCCGCAACGGCATCGAGATCCTGTCGGTCATCCCTCCCCGCCTGTACCAGAACCGCATCGAGATCAACATTATGAACCTGAAAATAGTTCTGACCGAATTTATTTCTATCGCCGCCATTTTTCAAACCATCAAGAATATTTTGAAAAGCCTCTACGGCCAGGTCCGTGATTTTGACGAGGGTTTGCGCGACAGCGACATGCGTTCCCTGATGGACCTGACCGCCGAAGTGCGGGCCCTCAACCCCCTGCTGATCAAGGAAATCTATTATAATTTCGATGAGATCTACCGCCTGGAGACCCCGCCCAAGATCATGGCCGAGATCATGAAGCTGGTTTTCGAGACCATCAAGGCGGCCAAAAAGCAGGAAATGGACCGGGTGATTGTCAAGTACAAGCACATCCGCCATGAGCTTAAAAATGAATTTATTAAAACCATTTTTGTCATTTCCTACGTCAAGGAAAAGAAAATTATCAGCAAATTCATCAACAACCTGCACGACATCGAAGTTTATTTCACCCGCATCGAATGGGAGCAGCGTTTTTACCTGATCCTGATATTCAAGAAAGACAACCAGGCGCTTCCCGAAGACGAGATAAAAAAGATCAAAACCGAGGTGCTGGATAAATTCCTTAAAAACGCATTGATCATCGACGCCACCCAGCAGAGCGTCGATGAGGAGTGCTGAAACTGACCGCCTCATGTTCGGCCTGAATTCCCCTTACCGTATCACCGCCGCCCAACAAACGGCTGTGGATGAAATTGTAGGAAATTTCCGCCGGGGCTGCAGCAAGCAGGTACTGCTTGGGGTAACCGGCTCGGGAAAAACCTTCACCATGGCCCAGATCATCGCCAAATTGAACGTCCCCACACTGGTCCTTTCACCAAACAAGACGCTGGCCGCCCAGCTTTTTGGAGAATTCAAGGGCTTTTTTCCCAATGATCGCGTCGGCTATTTCATCAGTTATTACGATTATTACCAGCCGGAAGCGTTCGTACCGCAGAGAAATCTTTACATATCCAAAGAGGTTTCGATCAATCCCGAGCTGGAAAGGCTGCGCCTGGACGCCACACGCAACCTGCTGGAAGCCAGGGAAACAATCGTGGTGGCATCGGTTTCGGCCATATACAGTATTGGCGCCCCCGAAGATTTTCTCGAACAAAAGATCCGGATTACTGTGAGCGATCGCGTCGAACGCAAGGCGCTTCTCAACCAATTCGTGAAGCTGGGCTACAGCCGCAGCCATGACCTGATCGAAAGCGGCAAATTCAGGGTGCGCGGCCAGATTGTCGAGATATTTCCCACCAGCGAGGAGAATCCGCTGCGCCTGGTTTTCAGTAACGATGTGATCAACCGCATCGGCACTTTCGACGCCATTACCGCGGCCTGGCTTGGTGAAAAAAAACAGGTCAACATTTTCCCGATCAACTTCTTTTTTTACCGTGAGGCCCGCCTGCGGGAAGCACTGGTCCAGATCGGCGCGGAACTGGAGGAACGGCTATCCTGGTTCAACGCCCAGGGCCAGCCCGACCTGGCCGAACGCCTCCGCCAGCGCACCCGGTTCGACATGGAAATGCTCGAGCAGTTCGGCCATTGTCCGGGCATCGAGAATTATTCTCTGTATTTGACCGGGCGCCGCCCGGGCGAAGCCCCCTACCCCCTGCTCAGTTTTTTTCCTAAGGGTTACCTGACCATCATCGACGAGTCGCACGTGACCGTGCCCCAGCTCAACGGCATGTACGCCGGCGACCGCTCGCGCAAGACCAAATTGGTCGACTTCGGTTTCCGGCTGCCGTCGGCCCTGGACAACCGCCCCTTGAATTTCCCCGAGATCGCCGCGCGATTGCAGAACGTCCTCTACGTTTCCGCCACCCCCGCCCCTTTTGAGATCGGCGACACCGGCGGCCGCGTGACCAATCTCCTGGTCCGTCCCACCGGCCTGATCGATCCCCAGGTTGTGGTCAAAACAGCCGAAGACCCGGTGCAGGACATGCTAGCCGAGATCCGCAAAGTAATCAGCTCTAGCCGGGTGCTGGTGACCACCCTGACCAAGAAAATGGCCGAAAAACTGGCCGATTTCCTCACCCTGCAGGGCATCCGCTGCGCCTACCTTCATTCCGAGATCAAGGCCCTGGACCGGGTGAAGATCATCAAGAAACTGCGCCAGGGGGAATTCGACGTGCTGATCGGCATCAACCTGCTGCGCGAGGGGTTGGACCTGCCCGAGGTTTCCCTGGTCATCATTCTGGACGCCGACAAGGAGGGCTTCCTGCGCTCCGCGACCTCGCTGATCCAGACCTTCGGCCGCGCCTCCCGCCACATCGACGGCAGGGTCATCCTCTATGGCGACGCTACGGTGCGCTCAGTAAAGAACGCCATCGCCGAATCACTGCGACGGCGCAACTACCAGATCGAATACAACGAAGAACACCATATTACGCCGACCTCGGTGCAGAGCCCCATCAAGGATTTCCACGACGACGACTATTGGCTGAAAAAAAGCGAAGAGGCCCTGCCTTCAGACTTCAAGAACCGGGAAGCGCTGGAAAAGGAAATTAATAAATTAACGGCCGCCATGAAAAAAATGGCCGCCAGCCTGGATTTCATAAACGCCGCCCGGCTGCGCGACCGCATCAAGGCCCTGAAAAACCTGTTGATCGAGATGTTTTGACGCCTATTTGACTTCCAATACTAGGCTCTCCGAATGAGCGTTGAAATAAGGCGCGTACATGCACTGGATTTCGGCGACGCCGGTCTGATAGCGCCCTTTGAGCTGCACCCGCAACTGGTATTCGAAGACATAGGTGCCTTTGGGCAGGTAATCGATGAAGAAATGGCTGGCCGTATCGCGGGTCGACTGGTAATAGGCCAGTCCATCCTGGTAACGGTAGCTGGAAAGGACATCGACCGGCTCCAAGCCGCTGCCGCGCAAATCCTTCAGATGCACATATTCCATGTCGCGGTCGACGCGCAGGACAATGCGATTGACCAGCAAATCGCCGGGCTGCAAAGGTCCTTTGACCGGTTCGATGACCGGCCCGCTTTTACTGTCGCGTTTGACGAATAGTTTTTTCTCCAGCTTCAGGTTCGTCTGGTGTGAGGTAACCTTGCTCATGTCTTCGAAGTATTGGAAATGGACGCCACCCCAGGCAATGCCCGGTTCGTCTTTTTTAACCGTCACCTGGGCCATGGCTGCACTGATCTTTTCCGGAGTATATACTTTTTCATAATAGCCGGTCCCGGCTTCGACTTTTTCCGGCTTGACCTCCAGATCACCCAGCCAGACCTGTACGGTTTTGTTGGCCGACAACCAGTTGCCGCCGCGCAAGATCAGCGCGTAAATGGCATCGGCGGTAGCCTTGGTGCTGCGCCAATGCTGCGTTTCCTTCTGCTTGAGCAGCCAGACACGGCAATCTTCCACTGCTTTTTCATCCCTGGTTATTTCGGCAAAGGCCTCGACCATCATGGCCTGGCTCTCGATCGGCGCCCGGTACCAGAAATATGAGAGCTCGTCTTCACGCCAGAAGCGCCCCATTTCTTCATTGACCACGCTGCGCTCCTTGATGGAAGCTACGATCTTTTTAGCCGTCTCGACATTGCCGAAACGCTGCAGAGCCAGAGCCAATTGTGCTTGTGAAAGGCGTGAATTGAGCGACAACCAGTAAGTTTTGCCCTGTTCCAGGAAATAGTTGACCGCGGTTTTACTGG
>Ga0180014_1000502_pt1 | contig 10798 bp, 11 predicted proteins | sample KR13_S1_MetaG_FD_116507 | JGI IMG/M metagenome (GOLD analysis project Ga0180014, IMG submission 116507) | Groundwater microbial communities from the Olkiluoto Island deep subsurface site, Finland - KR13_S1_MetaG | ecosystem: Environmental > Aquatic > Deep subsurface > Groundwater | place... | reverse complement strand
CGGAACAGGCAAAGGGAGCTGAAACAAAAATCCTCTTTGCCCGATGTCCGGCATCAAATCGCTTTGTACCTGATGAGGATGTTGATCTAATCATAATCAATTATATGTCGGAGTAGAATTAAGTTCTTTTGAAAATACATCGATAATGTTTTTTGTCTTGATTCGAAATTCTTTAAAAAGAAAAACTGAATCAGCACTTGTAATCGGCCCTTGATAAATTCGATATGCGATATCCCTTAATTTTGTTTGAACTTTACTCAACCGTTCAAACAATTTTGATCCTCTGCCTACAGAAAAATTCCACTCGGCAGAAGTAATGCGATCAGCAGTAATAGATGAAATAGATTCAACAAGGGGCTTAAGCCCCTTGTTACTACCCATTTTTCCACCAGTGCCACCATCCCTATTACCCCCCTTGTCCAATTCCGATTGCCAGGCTTCGAGGTCAGAAACTTTCACATATTCACAATCATCGCACCCGGCTTTATCCAGGAACATCAAAGCCGTGTAGGTGCTGGCGCCGTCGAAAACTTGCTGGTCACCAAAATGGACAACATGAGAAAGATGCTTTCCTTCAGCGATTACTCCCCGCAAGGGCGCACCGTATTTCGAGTTGAAAAATTTATGTGGCAGGATGAAACCGAGACAACCGCTTGGGTTCAGAAGGGCAAGTCCTTTCTCAACAAAGACAACATAGATATCGTAGTTTCCGGAACCGGCGGCACGGTATTTTTCCTTTATATACTTCACTTGCTCTGGATTGGTTTCCTTGAGAGTCTGAATTCGGATATATGGCGGGTTGCCGATAACAGTATCGAAGCCAGAGTTATATTCAACAAGAGGCGAAGCATCGGAAACAAGCTGTGGCTTACCGGGAACAAGGGGCTTAAGCCCCTTGTTAACCGACCCATCGTCCCCCCAACGTTCAGCATGCTTCAAGTGATTATTTTGAACATAATGGATAATCGTCGCCAGTCCATTGTCATCTTTAATCAATCTGGAGTTAAATTTTTGCGCCCAAACATGCTCGGTTCCTTTCGCCCATTCCCAAAATCTCTGAAATTCGTATGAACTATATCCCTTAATCTTGCGAATTTTTTCGGTCAGATCAGTTTCATCTGTTGCGGCAATGACCATGTGAACATGATCAGGCAGGATATTCATCGCGACAACCGTGATATTTTCCTTTTTACATTTTTCGGCGATTTTTTCAGCTACAAAAATTTGATCTTCCGGCGAAAAGAAAAGTGGCTCTCCACTTTTTACACCGAAAGTCACCATGCGTTCCGATACACGCGAATTATGAGTGACAAAAGTGACAAACCATAAATCTGCATCTATCTCCCTATCAACAAGGGGCTTAAGCCCCTTGTTCCACTTCGGGAAGATAGCGGGAAACTCGCGCTGCCAGTCGAAGGTATTGACACGGCGAAGTTCTTCGGCATCGGGGAACATCTTGCCCGAAAAATAATCGGGGCCGATCAGGCTGTTGCCGCACTTGATGTTGTCATTCAAATCAGGGAGGACGGTCTCCTTGAAGAGCGACCGTTCTTCATAAAGCTCCTCTCGACGGGTGTCCTCAAGCGCCTTCAAAGAAAGAGAAAAGCGCGTCACTTCCACCGCTTGCTGGTCGATATCTACGCCGAACAGGTTGTTGATCAGGATCTGGCGCTTAAGGCGGGCGGTCAGGCGCACGCGGCCATCGCTGTCGTAATAGGCATCAGCGCGGTCGGCGGCGCTCAATTTTTTCTTGGTGTCGTAATATTTGATGTGCCAGTCGATCAACGCGGCATAGGCACCGACCAGGAACGAGCCCGAACCGCAGGCCGGATCGAGGATCTTCAGCTTGACCACGTCGGTCGGGGCTCGGCAATTTTCGAGCAAATTGCCCACCGTGTTCCTGACGATGTATTTCACGATGTATTGCGGCGTGTAATAGACGCCTCCGGCTTTGCGCACCTCGGGCTTTTCCTCGATCTTTACTCGCTGCTCGGTGGTTCGCACCACCCGGCCAAGGAAGCGCTCATAAATCGTGCCCAGTATTTCCACCGGCAGAACGGCGAAGTTATAAGGCGAATTCTCCGGCTGCAGGGAGCGGATGATGTCGCGCATCGTTTTATTGGACACCGTCACAGCTTCCAGTTCCGGACGGGATTTAAAAATGTTGCCATTGTAGAAGTTATTGAGCTTTTTAAAGATGTTGCTACAGGCGGCAAACCAACCGTTATCGTTTTCGGCCAGGCCGTCTTTTTCTATGGTTTCGGCCAATCGCTCCAGATAGTCATCCTCGATCTCGCGGTCGGAAAGGGCTTTAACAAAGATCAGCCGATCGATCAGGAGTTGCACAGCGGCAGTAATCAGCGCCCCGTCGGCCGCAGGGTTGAGTTTTTTCATATCCTTGGCCAAACGCACGCGCCAACCATTTTTGTCATTGTCCATGTCGGCCAGGAAAGCCTTGTCGGGCGGAGTGCGGTTAGCCTTGACCTTGCGCGGCGAAAGGGCCAGGGCCCAGAGCCCGCGCGGCGTGTCACTGTGGCGGGTGCGGGCAGTGCGCCTCATGTTCTCACGCTCAAACAGGTCCCAGAGACGGTCGAACTGGTTTACATAGTCGTCGCAGGTCCAGTTCAAAACCAGGAAATTGCGCAGCGCCCTAGGATCGTTGACATGCAGCGTGCAATCGAGAACCACGAATTCCTCGAAGTCGCTGAGTACGGCGAAGTCGATGCGCCGCGCCGGTGCCAGGTTCTGGGTGGAATAGCCATAGGCATAGACCTGATTTAACCAGCGCGGGTCGTGCATGTCATATTTCACCTGCTTGGCGTCCATGACCAGTAGATGTTGCCCGTCTAGCTGCAGGGTGTAATCGGGGCGCTTGCCGCCACGTGATGTGCGATTGAGGATGAATTCATAGTCGACTACAGCCAGGCCTTCGTTGCTGGTGTTCCAGTTGAGGTATCGGAACAACGGGCGGATGAAATTGTTCTCGATCTGGGCTTCGGCCTGATTTTGCAAGCGCGACTTGTTCCGCTTGAAATCATCGACCAGTTTTTCTATTTCGGCCTTGGCTTGTTCCTTGGCATACCCCATGGGTCAATTATAGCCTATTGCCCGGCGAAATCAAATATGGTCGTACTGAGGCCCTTATGCAAAATTCGTGTGCCGGAATCAGGGGGTCACGGATAGGCGCTTGGCTTTTTCGATGACCCAAAGCAGCAGAAGCGAAGCGATCAAAACCAATATCAGGATGCCCATGACGCAAGCATAGAACATCGCAGTCCATGCCAGGGCGCTCATGATCCTGTTGAGGATCGTCAAAAAGGAAGATTTGGATAAGCCGATTTCTGCCAGGGACAACTGGGCCGTGCAAAATTCATTCTCTTCATTGTAAACTCCCAGTTGCACCCCCATCCCCTGCAGCGACGCCTCGATTTCCAGGATCTTGGTCTCCAGCTTGGTCAGATCGTCAATCGAACCATTGCGGTTTTTAAGAGCCGTCAGACCCGTCTGGGCTTTTTCCAGCGACGCCTTTTTGGCAAGCAGATTCTTGTATTCGGTGGTTTTGTCGGTCTGGGTGATGCGGATGGACTGCAGCGTGCCGATTTGCTTGATCTGCTCCACGGCTGGCATGAACCGTTGCGGCGGAACGCCGATGGTCAGATAGAGGCTGCGGTAGCCCGGCAAACCGGAATTGCTTTCGCTTTGAATGATCCCCTTCTCTTTTTGAACCAAGCTGCGCAGACGTTTTTCGTCAGCGGCAAACTCCCGGCTGCGGCTCTGGATATGGGCGATTTTTTCATACTTCTGGTCCAACGCGGTTCGTACAGGACCTTCCTTGATGATGACATTTTTGCTCATTTTGTAACTGGCGATATTCAAGGTCCGGCTTTGCTGGGAATCATTGCTGCTGACCTGTTGTTCGAATTGTGATACTAAGGCCGGCATGACATCGCTGTGATTGAAGGCGAATTCATAAATCAGTCGCAAGCCAAAAACAATAAAAAAAAGCAGCGTAAAAACCCTGATTACTCGCAAAACTTTTTGTTTCATGACCGCCTCCGTAAACATTTTTTAACCCAATCAAGATCATCATACACGAAATCCAAATCAAATTGAAATGAAGGCGAGCCCAGAATGACACATAGGCAGACCCGGTATTTGTCTGGGCAAGGCTGGCATTTGCATTTTTTTTATAATAGTTTTACAGTTGTCGCATCGCCCCGGCGCCGGTCGCACCATTCCCGAGTGGCCGAGGAGAAGAAGATGATGAAGGAAACACTGCTCAATTTGCTCAAACAGCAGGTCGTGGTCGATACCCGCTCGGCTTGGATTTATATCGGCACGCTGGCCGAAGTGCAGGCGGACTGCCTGCTGCTTACCGACGTCGATGTACATGACAGCGGCGAAACTTCCACTCCCAAGGAACGCTATTTGCTCGACTCGAGCAAGTCGGGCATCAAAGCCAACCGCCGTTCCGTTTATGTCAACTTGGAATACGTGGTCAGCGTGTCGCTGCTGGCCGAGGTGATCAAATTCTGAAAACGCGAATCAACCGGCAAATAAAAAAACTTGAATTTGGGGGTGATTGTTTGCTAGGATAACCTTTAAACAAAACGGAGGAACTAATATGAAAAAAATCATCTTGCTGGTGGCCATCCTGGCCACTGTTTGGCTTATGCCGCTTGCGGCCCAGGGGCCGGTTAAATTTATCGATAGCGACACCTTGCAAAAGGTGAAAGCGGAGCTGTTGCAGAAATATGGGGAATCCGAAAAATTCCGCATCGAGCGCGGAGTCAGCCAAGTGGCCGATTTATGGCGCGCCACCGACGGCAGCATCAAGGAGTTCACCGCTTTCTGTAGTGAGAATTTTGTGGCCGACGGGGCAGCGCTGGAAGCCTTCTTTAAAAAATTGGAGTTTTACAGCGAAGCCCTGGGCGGTCATTTCAACGAGATGTCACTGGACAAGGACCAGCCTGTGGACCTCGACTGGGGAGAGATCACACCGATCGATATCGCCATGAACGGGTACAACCCGGCCGCTCACGTTTCCGAGGACTTGTTCCAGAGCAAGCTGGCCTTCATCTCGCTGCTCAATTTCCCCGTCTACAGCCTCCAGGAAAAGGACGGATTGGGAGTCAATTGGAACCGGCGGCAATGGGCCTACGCCCGCATGGGCGGCAGCAACACCACCCGCCTGCCGGCCGAGGTCAACCAGAAGATCAGCGCCAAGATGGCCGCCGCTGGACGCTACATCTCCGAGTACAACATCTACATGGGCAGCCTGCTAGACCCGAACCTGAACACCATGTTCCCGGCCGACATGAAGCTGCTCAGCCACTGGGGACTGCGCGACGAGCTCAAGGCGTGCTACGCCGACAAGCAGGGGGGCCTGGTCCGGCAGCATGCCATCTACCGGGTGATGGAGCGCATAATCCGCCAGGAGATCCCTGAGGTGATGATCAATTCAGGCCGCTTCCAGTGGAATCCTTTCAGCAATTATGTCTATGACCAGGGCAAGCCCGTGGAGACGGTGCCCGAGCCCGACACGCGCTACAAGATCTTCCTCGACACCTTCCAGGCCATGCGCCTGGTTGATCCTTACAGCCCACTTTATCCCGACCATATCCGCCGAAGTTTCGACGTCAACCGCGAGATCCCCGAAAAAGAGGTGGAGGCCATGTTCCATCAGCTACTCACCTCGCCCCAGGTAAGGAAGGTGGCGGCGCTGATCCGCCAGCGCCTGGGCCGCAAATTACAGCCCTTCGACATCTGGTATCCCGGGTTGCGTACCGGTTCCTCTGTCCCCGAGGAGGAACTGGACAAGATCGTCCGGGAGAAATACCCCGACGCCGCCGCCTTCGAGAAAGACCTGCCCGACATTCTGATAAGGTTCGGCTTCAGCCCGGAACGAGCCGCCTATATCTCCTCCAAGATCCAGGTCGACGCGGCCCGGGGTTCGGGCCACAACGCTCAGGCCCAATCCAAAAAATTCAAGTCCAGGCTGCGCACGCGCATCCCCGGCCGGAGGCATGAACTACAAAGGCTTCAATATCGCCTTGCATGAGTTTGGCCACGCAGTGGAGAACGTTCTCGACTTGTACCTTATAGATTACTATTCCCTGGCCGGAGTGCCCAACAACGCCTTCACCGAAGCCTTCGCCTTCATCTTCCAGGAGCGCGACCTGGAGATCCTGGGAATTCCCGAAATCGACCCGCGCCAGAAGGAATTGAAGGTTCTGGATACTTTCTGGAACGCCTATGAGATCATGGGGGTCTCGCTGGTGGACATGAAGGCCTGGCACTGGCTCTACGACCACCCCCAAGCCACACCCGCGCAACTGCGTGAGGCAGTCGTGGCCATCGCCAGGGAAATCTGGAACCAGTATTTCGCGCCGTTTTTCGGGAAGCGCGACCAGGTGATCCTGGCCGTCTATTCGCACATGATCGACTACACCCTCTACCTGCCCCATTATGCCCTGGGCAACGTCATCCAGTTCCAGTTGGAGGACTATCTGCGCGATAAGGTGCTCGGCCCGGAGATGGAGCGCATGTGCCTGGCCGGCAACATCATGCCCCAGCAATGGATGAAGAACGCCGTGGGCAGTGAAATATCGGTCAGGCCCATGCTGAAAGCCGTCGACCGCGCTTTAAAAATTGCCAACAAGTGACAATCCAACAGATCGGCGGCGGATCATGGAATTCGCTGCCGGCTGGCACTTGACGGCCGGCTATTCTAGCGGGAGTGAGAATGAGAAAATACCATCACCTCGGAATTCCGACCGACCAGGGACGGGCCGGAGAACACTACCTGGAAAAATTCAAGGTGCACGTGCTGCCCTTTGACAGCAATCCCTACGGAGTGGAATGGATGCGCTATGAGTCGGGCAGCCCGGTGCCCGAGCTGGTGCAAAAGGTTCCCCATATTGCTTTCGAAGTCGATGACCTGCTAAGTGAAATCTCCGGCCAGGAGATCCTGATCCCGCCTAATTCTCCTTCTCCGGGGGTGACCGTCGCTTTCATCGTTTGCAACGGGGCCCCTATCGAATTCCTGCAGTACGATAAATCCCGCGGCCTTATCGATTAGAATGAAAACACTGCATGTGACCGAACGCCGCTCCGGGCGCAAGCTGGGATTGAAATAGAAACTGACCTTTTTCTTTCAAATTTAATCTGATTCAGGTAAAATTAAAGACAGAGAATTTTTTTATTAAAAAGAGAAAAAATGAAAGAAAAAACCGATCACAAAAAAGCGTCCCACAAGCTGCAGGCCCAACAGCTTATCCAGAATTTTAAAAAGCGGGGATTCGAGGGCATCTACTGCGACAGCAGCGCCCAGGCGGTGCAGGAGATCTGCCGCCTGATCCCGGCCGGCTCGCTGGTCGGCCTGGGCGGATCGGAAACCATCCTCGAGTCGGGCCTGATCGACGCCCTGCGCCGTATGGATATCCGCCTACTTGACCGCTATAAAGAAGGCGTCAGCAAGGAAGCAGTCGACGAAATGCGCCGCCAGGGGCTGCAGGCCGACATTTTTATCTGCAGCAGCAACGCCATCAGCGCCGATGGCAAGCTGGTCAACATAGACGGCACCGGCAATCGGGTGGCGGCGCTGATCTACGGGCCGGAAAAAGTGATCGTCATGGCCGGCATGAACAAGGTCGCATCCGACGTGCAAGCCGCCATCGTCCGCGTCAAGAACCAGGCCGCGCCGCCCAACAGCCTGCGTGTCGGTGTGTCCACGCCCTGCTCGCTGAAGGGTTTCTGCCAGGACCCCAATTGCCAGCCGCCCAACCGCATCTGCTGCCAGCTCGTGATCAGCGAAGCCAGCATGACCCCGGGCCGCATCACCGTGGTAATGGTCGGCGAAACCTTGGGGTATTGAGAGCTTGCCCATGACCGGGAACCAGAATGTACGCGTCAGGGAGATGACCCCGGAGGATCTCGATTTCGCCACCGCCCTGACCCATACAGCAGGGTGGTCCAGCGAAAGCCGGGAGGTTTTCGAAGCTTTCCTGGAGTATGATCCGTACGGTTGCTTCATCGCCGAAACAGGCGGGGAAAAAGCCGGCATATGCGTAGCCACCAAATACCTTAACAACGGCTTCATCGGTGAACTGGTCGTGAGCAAGAATATGCGCGTTTTCGGAATTGGCCAAATACTTTTTCAAAAAGCCCTGGATTACCTGCTGAAAAGCCAAATGAAAAACATCTATCTGGACGGCGACCTGAACGCGGTCTCCTATTACGAAAGTATGGGTTTCCGAAAAATCTGCCGATCATTGCGCTTCCGGGGAAAAATCAAAGGCAAAATGCATGCCCACGTCCGCCGCCTCCATGCCGACGACCTCAAGCTGCTGTGCAAGGCGGACCGCGAGCTGTTCGGCGACGACCGCGGCTTTTTTCTGCGCCGGCGTGCGGAAAATACTCTTGGCATGTGCCTGGCTGCGGAACGCGAGGGGCGCCTCAGCGGCTGGATCATGTCCCGGCCCGGAGACGGCCTACTGGCCATAGGCCCCTGGGCCGCGCCCCACGGTGAGGAAGACGCGGCATGCCTGCTGGAGCATCTGGCCAATGAAAACGGCACGGCGATTTTCCGCATCGGCGTCCTGGAAAAGAACGAGGCGGCGGCGCGCCTGCTGCGCACCTGGACGGGCCTGCAGGAAACCATCCATTCCTGGTTCATGGTCAGGGGCGCATCCGACCGCCTGGGCAACCACCCCGCCTTGTACGCCATAGGCTCCGGCGCCAAAGGCTAAAAGAGAAAAAAACATCGAACGCATGCTGTAGCGTCCAACGAATCGTAAAGCCGAAAAAAAGAATTCCCCAAACGTTTCCGCAGCGGACCCTCAACCGCTTGCGCGTCTGATTCACCTGGATTACAATAGTGGACAAGTGAAAATTCAATGAAGTTGAATAGCGAAATGCTCCAGACCATGCTGGCCATCATGCTGCCGATCGCCCTGGGCTACCTGCTGAAGCTGGGCCGGCTTTTCCAGGAAAATGAAATTGCCGCCCTGCGCAAGTTCGTGATGCGCGTCGCCGTTCCTTTCCTGATCTTCCAGAACCTGTACCGGGCCGACGTCGAAAGCCTGCAGCAGGCATTGCCCCTCGTGCTGGCCTTCACGCTGCTGACCGCCCTGTACACCCTGGCCGCGCGCCTGGTATCCCCACTGGTGGCGGCAGGGGCAAAACAGCGGCTGACCTTCGCCTTCGCCGTCTTCGCCGGCAACTATGCCTTCCTGGGTTGGGGGGTGATTGTTTCTTTTTTCGGCCCCCGGGCCCTGACGCGGGCTGTGTTTTTTTCCATGCTGTTCTGGCCGGTTTTCCTGACCTGCGGCTTTTTCCTGCGCCGCCGCTTTCACAACGACAGCGATGAAGAGAAAGGATCGGATTTCTTAAAAGTCATGGTCCGCCATGCCGGAGTTCCGATTGCCACGGCCGCATTGGCGCTGGCCTTAAACATCAGCCGGGTACGTATCCCGGAAACGCTGGACCGTTTCATCGGCCAATTCGCCGCCCTGGCCATACCCATGATCCTTTTCGCCATCGGCCAGAACCTGCGTTTGTTCATGCCCGCCGCCCGCCTGCGCCTGGTGCTGGCCGCATCTTTTTTCCGCTTGGTCGGGGGCTTCGCCCTGGGGATCATGACCGTGGCCGTATTGCGTCTTTTTTTCAATGTGGATGTATTGAGCCGCCAGGTGATTCTGCTGCAGGCGGTGATGCCCACCGCTACCATGACCACATTCTTCAGTGAATACGTCCCTCTGGACGAGGAGCTGCTTTCGGGCGTAATCGCCGGTTCCACCCTGCTCTCCTTTGTCACCCTGCCGCTTTGGGTGATGGTAATCCGCGTCCTGGTCGGCTGACCGGCCCCCAGCTGTTGGAAATCGCCATTCGCCGGACATTTTCCCAAAGGGCTTCAGAATATTTTTAAATAATGTTAAAATATTATCATAGGATTGGATATCGCATCAAGGGAGGCAAGAATGAAGATCAGCGCCAGAAATGTATTCAAGGGCAAAATTGCGGAGATCAACCCGGGCAACGTCAACACTGAAGTCATCATCGATATCCCCGGCGGATTCAAGGTTGTTTCCATGATCTCCAAGAACTCGGCGGCGCACCTGAATCTCAAAAAGGGCAAGACCGCCTATGCCGTGATCAAGGCCTCCTCGGTCATGGTCGCCATCGACTAAAACAAATTTATAAAATCTGTTTCCCCTGAAATCGACTCACATACAAAAAGAAACCCGCCGCTGCCGGCAAAATATTCCCTGGGAAAAACAATAAATTGTGCTAAAATCAAGGACACATTTCACCGAGGAGGAACAAGTAACATGTTCAAGGTCAATGAATATTATGACGGCAAGGTCAAGTCCATCGCTTTCAACAGCCCGGAAGGGCCTGCCACGGTCGGGGTTATGGCTGTAGGCGAATACGAATTCGCCACCCATACACTGGAGATCATGCAGGTCATCAGCGGTAAGTTGACTGTTAAATTGCCGGAAAAAGACACCTGGGAAACTTTTGCGGCCGGTCAGTCCTTTTCCGTTCCCGCCAAGCAGAAATTCCAGCTCCAGGTTGCCGAGGAAAGCGCCTACCTTTGCCTGTACAAATAAGGAGGATCTTGAAGCGATCGGCAGCAATTTTAAATATCTGCCCGCGGCTTAATTTCTTGAAACCCCTGATTCCCCATCAAAAAAAATAAAAAAACCTCGTTGGCCTTGATAGAACAAGGTATAATGGGTTTTGATATCAAACAAAAACCATAACCAACGAGGTGAAGATATTATGTCACAAGGAT
>Ga0180014_1000501_pt1 | contig 10812 bp, 6 predicted proteins | sample KR13_S1_MetaG_FD_116507 | JGI IMG/M metagenome (GOLD analysis project Ga0180014, IMG submission 116507) | Groundwater microbial communities from the Olkiluoto Island deep subsurface site, Finland - KR13_S1_MetaG | ecosystem: Environmental > Aquatic > Deep subsurface > Groundwater | place... | reverse complement strand
TTCATGCGGGTCGGCGGCGGAATCTACACCAAGGCGGCCGACGTCGGCGCCGACCTGGTCGGCAAGGTCGAGGCCGGAATACCCGAGGACGATCCCCGCAACGCCGCCACGATCGCCGACAACGTGGGCGACAACGTGGGCGACTGCGCCGGAATGGCCGCCGACATCTTCGAGAGCTACGAAGTAACCATGGTGGCCGCGATGATCCTCGGCCTGGCCAGCTTCGGACACAAGGGCGTGATCTTCCCCTTGCTGGTCCGCGGCATCGGCGTGCTCGGGTCGATCATCAGCACCTACGCAGTGAAGGCCGGAGCGGACGACACATCCGACACCGCGCTGAAGAGCGTCCATCGCGGCTTCTGGATCGGCCCGCTGATCTCGATCATCGGTTTCTTCGTCATTGGCGGGGTGTATCTGTACTTCCCGTTTGGTTACTTGAAGGAATATGCGATGGCCGCGGCCGGCTTCCCCGGAGGAGACGCCGCCAACCTGGCCCCCTGGTTCAACTTCGGCATCGCCAACCTGGACATGCGGCCGGCTTTTACCTGCTTGGTCGGCGTGTTCCTGGCCATCTCGCTTAACAAGGTGACCAGCTACTACACGCACACCTCGCATCCCCCGGTAAAATCGTTGGTGCGAAGTTGCCAGACGGGCGACGCCACGAACATCATCCAAGGCTTCGCCGTCGGTTACGAGAGCACGGTGGCCGCCTTGCTGGTGCTCGCCGGGGCGATCATCCTCTCGGTCCTCTGCTACTGGGGCACGCCGCCGATCTTCGTCGCCTACGGCGTGGCCATGACCGGCATCGGAATGTTGACCCTTACGGGCAACACCATCTCGATGGACGTCTTCGGACCCGTGGCCGACAACGCCAACGGCATCGGAGAGATGGCCTACGACCGCGAGGAGATGGGCGAGGAAAACTACAAGCGGGCACGGCAAATACTGGCCGACCTCGACGCCGTGGGCAACACCACCAAGGCCGAAACCAAGGGCATCGCCATCGGTTCGGCGGTGATCGCCGCCGTATCGCTCTTCGCCAGCTTCATCGCCGTGATTGCCGTCGGCAGCGAGGACAAGCTCGCTCAAATGACCACCGAGCAGTACGAATACTTCTCGGGTTTCCTTACCGTGGCCGACCCGATGGTGCTGATCGGATTGCTGATCGGCGGCGCCGTGCCGTTCCTGTTCAGTTCGATGTTGATTCGGGCGGTGGGCCGGGCGGCCTTCTTCATCGTCAAGGAATGCCGCGTGCAGTTCAAGGACCCGGACATCATGGCCGGCAAGAAGCTGCCCGACTACGGGCGGGTGGTAAACATCTGCACCAACACCGCCCAAAAAGAGTTGATCGGCCCCGCCCTGTTGGCCATTACCGCCCCGTTTGCCGTGGGCTTCCTGCTCGGCCCTTACGCGCTCGGCGGGTTCCTCGCCGGCATGATCCTGGTCGGCCAACTGCTGGCCGTCTTCATGGCCAACGCCGGCGGCGCTTGGGACAACGCGAAGAAGCTGATCGAGGACGAACCGAAGACCGAAACCACGGGCAAGGGGAGCGCCAAGCACAAGGCCGCGGTGACCGGCGATACCGTGGGCGACCCCTTGAAGGACACCGCCGGGCCGGCCATCAATCCGATGGTCAAGGTGATGAACATGGTCAGCCTGTTGGGACTCGGTCTGGTTCTGTCCTACAACGTGGCGGGAGTCCGGCCGGACGTAAGCAAGTTTGATCCCAACATGCCCGTCTCCAGCAAGTTGGATAATCTGCCGACCGACTGGCCCGTCGGAATTATCGTCGTCGCGGTCTGCGTCCTGTTGACCATTTGGGCGGTCTGGCGCAGCAAGCACGAGACCTCCGAAATGAAGGAAATCGTCGGCGGCTTGGATGACGCTTCCTAAAGCATCGCGGTATTTACTGGAAATCTCCCTTAAGCCCACGGGTTGCACCCCGTGGGCTTTTTTTTCGGCCGCTCTCGGTCAATTTATTTTCTATCCGATCCTCGGATTCGGCAGCGCCGTATATCGTCCCGTTGCCCGCACTTGACGAGTCTCGGTGCGACGGCCGCAACGCCGCGTGCGCATTCGAGCAGCCGTTGTTCTTGAAGGCGCTGATGAACTCGCGGTCGCGCGCAAGCCATATGACCGGCATGGCCGCCTCCGTCGCGTTTCAGACAATTTGCCTTCGAGGACGGAGGACGGTATAATATCGCAACGCCGAACCATTGTGAACCTGAGTTTTGGATAAGAAAATAGCCGGGGCTAACAGCCCCCCGTTGAAAAAGCCACATGTTGGGGTGGCAGTTGTACTGCCACCCCGGGAAACGCGGCAAAAACAGGGGTGGCAGTACAACTGCCACCCCAACAATCCGCGCTGCTGTTTTGATGTCTTGCGACGTTCTCCGGGGGCTGTTAGCCCCCGGCTATTTCGATGATGTGACCCTATCCAAAACTCAGGTCGGGAGGGAAACGGCGGTTGTAGAGTATCATCTTGTCGTGCCGTATTCCCGCGTTTCTCGTCTGGACGCTACTCGATCTCGGCCTCGGGATGGAAAACGGCGTGGCAGTCGTTGCAGCTTTGGGCGAGTTTTTTCATCGCTTCGGCCGCGGCTGGTTCGTCGCCCTTGTGGATGGCGGCGTTCAGAGCGCCGGCAGAGTCCCGCATCGCCACGGAGAACTCGAACCACTGCTTCACTTGCCCGGCGTCTTTCGCCTCGGAAGTGTCGGCCATCGAGCCTTGGGCAATCGCGGCGATAACGGCCGTGTAGCCGGCGGTGAGCTTGGCCTTCGACTTGAACCGCTCGCCTTTGACGTGCCGCTTCAGTTTGGTGTTGACCAGCGGCACCTGCTTCATCAACTCGGGCAAGGAGGCGGCCCGCCCCCACTTCAGCTCCATATTGGATTTCCGCTTTCCGTCGGCGGCCTCCCGGACGGCGGCGACGGCCTTCTTCGCCGCCTCCAGGTCCTCGACGGCGGCCAACAGGGCGGCGGCCTGCATCAACGCGCCCGCGCGGTCCTTGTACTTGTTCGGCTCGTCGTGCAAACCCAGGGCCAGGGTGATGATGATAAGAGTGTTCGCCTCCTTGGCAATCTTCTCTTGGATGTATTGGAACTCATCGTCGTCGACGATGGTCTTCTCTAAATTCTTTATGTACTTGTCAGCCTGAATCGCAAGGTCTTCGGCCGGCGCGAACGTCGATACTTTCGGCGCCGGCGGCATGCCCTCGGGCGAGTCGGGAATCGACTTCAATACGGTTTCGACGGGGCCCGCAGGTTGCGCCGCCGGCCGCTCGGTTTTCTCCGTCTCGGCTACGGCGGCCGGTTCCGATTTCTCGGCCGGCTTACTCGGTCTTTGCTCGGCCGCGCGAGTGCAACCTAAGAAGGTCAACGCCGAAATGGACGCACACGATACGACCAGGAATGCCATCGCCGAGAGAAGACCGTTTGCCAACCGCATTCCACACCTCCTTGCTTGAAAAACCGTTGTAATAGTCGCGGATAATAGCCGGGGGCTAACAGCCCCCGGAATGTGCGCCGGTTGCGGGAGTTTTCCTCCGGGGGCTGTTAGCCCCCGGCTATTGTTCGCATCATTGTTTTCCTGACGCTCATTACCCGCAAGCCGCCGTGCCGGCGGCTGCTAAACATGCGATAGTTCGTCCCAACTTGCCAGCCCCACGGCCGCTTGTCAATGGGCGATGATAACGGCTACAATGCGACAATCTCGGCGAAGGACACGCAACCGCAATGGCCAAAGCGACATACAAAGACGCAGGCGTCGATCTGGAAGTTTACCGACAGGCCATGAGCCGGTTGCCGCGGCTGCTGGCGCGGACCCACACGCCGCGGGTAATCCCCCTCGACGGCGGGTTTGCCGGGCTGTTCCAGCTCGATTTCCCCAACCGGCTCTTCGCCCGCCGCTACAAAACCCCCGTGCTCGTATCCTGCACCGACGGCGTGGGCACGAAGCTGAAGGTGGCCGTCGAGACGGGCAAACACGACACGGTCGGCATCGACCTGGTGGCGATGAGCGTCAACGACGCCCTCTGTTGCGGGGCCGAGCCGCTCTTCTTCCTCGACTACGTCGCCATGCCCAAGGACGACCCGGAACTGTTGGAGCAACTCGTCGAGGGAATCGCCGCCGGATGCATCGAGGCCGACAGCGCCCTGCTCGGCGGCGAGACCGCCATCCTGCCAGACCTCTACGCGCCGGGCGATTACGACCTGGTCGGCTTCTGTGTCGGTGTGGTGGAGAAATCGCGGCTGATCGACGGTCGGGCCATCCAGCCGGACGACCTGGCGATCGGCGTCGCCTCGACCGGGCTGCACTCGAACGGATACAGTCTGGCGCGGAAGATCGCCTTCGACATCGCCGGCCACAAGGTCTCGGACCACGTCGAGGAGCTTGGTCAAACCGTCGGCGAGGCGCTGCTGACGCCCACGCGGATTTACGTCCGGCCGGTGCGAAAGGTGCTGTCCTACTACCGCGTGAAGAACGTGGTGGGCGGCATTGCCCACGTCACCGGCGGCGGACTGTTCGAGAATCTCGAACGCATCCTGCCCGAGGGCGTTCAGGTGGTGATCGAGCGCGGCAGTTGGCCCGTCCCGCCGGTCTTCTCCTGGTTGCAACGTCTCGGCGAGGTCGATCAGGAGGAGATGGAGCAGGTGTTCAACATGGGCGTCGGGCTGGTGTTGATCGTCTCGCCCTATTACGCCGAAAGCATCCGCCGCATGTTGAAGCGCGACGGCTTGCAATCTTGGCTCATCGGGCGAGTGCGGAAGGGGAAGCGGGGAGTGGTGTGGGGGAAATAATCGTAGGGTGCGTCCGCGACGCACCGATAATATTGATTGTGGTGCGTCGAGGACGCACCCTACTTACTGGGGCGTTTTTTGCCCTCGTTCAAGCTGCTCGACCCGCGCTTCCAACTCGGCGATTTTCGCCAGCAACAGTCGGATAACGGCCTGTGCTTCCGGTGTCTGGCGAGCGATGATTTCTTCCGTAATTTCAAGCGACATGCCACTTATGTCGCCGAAATCGCTCCGTGTGTCCAGATCAATTTATCAAAAAACGCCCCCAGGGTGTGAACGGTTACGTTTACTCCAATAGCGGGCCAGTGAAGTGATCGAAAGAGTGCGTAGTCAATCCCTATAGGTCGGGAAACCGCCTAGAAAAAGTAAGGCAATAGGATCTCGGAAGTGAATATAGCCTATCTGGTGGCCGGTGAGATGTCAAGTATTTTGCCAAACTTAAGACCCTAACGGGGTGATCCCAGGGTTGAAAACCGGTCTACGGCGGCACTCCTCAACCGTTCACCAGAATCCCCTCTCGGCGGGCGATTTCGAGGATCGGGCGGCTGTCGTCGGTTTCCCACTCGCGCTCGCCGCAGGGGATCGGCTCGACGCGGGAATCGGTCGTCGCCCGCAATTCCCAAAGCTTGTTGACAAGACGACGGCCGGCCGGCGGCTCCAATTCCGGCGCGATGACCACCAGGTCGATGTCGCTCCACTCGTCCGCCGTGCCCTTGGCGTGCGAACCGAACAGAACGGCGCGTCGCGCGTGGATGCCCGCTTCGGCCAAGGCGCGAAGGTATTGCCGTACTACGGCATCAATTGCTTGACTAACCATGCTCTCGTTTCCCGCGCTTCGTCAAGTTCTGCCCGAGCTTCGTCCAACTCGGGCGTTTCGATAGGAAAATCCGGATAGCGGCCTTCCAGGCAGTACCGCTGCAACCTCGCCAGGAACATGCGGCGTGGAGGCTCAAGTGAAATTCCCGCCAGTTCCGCCAGCCGAAGAAGGTCATGCGTTCGTGGTGGTACTGTTTCAGTGGCTTTCGACACGTGGGCCTTGAGAGCCTTCTCTACGGCCAAGTGGGCAAAAAAAAGACTTTGGCGAATCTTGGGTTTTTCCAGCAAGACCGCAGCCGCCTCAATGTCGTCCTGCGATCCGTCTAACCAGTACTCAATCTGCCGTCGAATATCCATCGGCGCTGGCTCCGAAACTTCTCGGGGACCGATTCTGAACTTTTTCCATTCTACTTGGCGCCGGTCACTCCGCCAAGTAGGTAGGCCGGATCGAGACCCGGCAGCAGAAGGTCCGCCGGGTTGCAACCCGGGCCTACGCGAACTCAGCGGACGCGGAGCGTCCTGGGCAGTGTGTTCCCATGCGGAGCATGGGAACAAGGAAATATCAGCGCGGCTTCGACGGTCCCGCTTCTTTCAACGCCTTGAGCACCTGATTCTCGGAGATCAAGTCCGGCAGCAAAATCACCTCTTTCTCGGCCGGCTGGGCGGGCCAGATAGCCAATAGCGGGATGGAATTGTACCCCAGATCGTTCAACGCTTTCTTAATCATCGGCGACTTGTCGGTCCAGTCGGCAATCAGCGGCGCCACGCCGTTGACGCGGACCAACTTCAACACGGCCTCCTTCTCGATCGCCAGCCGCGAGTTGGTCTTGCAATTCGGACACCAGTCGGCGGTGAAATCGACCATTACGGTCTTGCCCTCGGCGCGGGCTTGCTGGAGCGCCTTGGGCGAGAAAGGCTGCCAGGGGATGATCGGCTCCCAAAACAACACGGTGAAGGCTAACCGGCCCACAAGGACCGCCACGATAATAGCGCCCAACCAGGCCGTCGCTTTGACTTGCGGCGTGGCCGTGGCGGGCGTCCGGCCGATCCACCAGCAAGCGATCCACAGACCCAACAGCAGCGTCATCGTGGGCAGAAAATACGGCGTGGTCAGCGTGCTGAAAAGATATATCACCGTGGCTAGCAGGAGAAAGCCCATCAGTTGCTTGAACGTCTCCATCCAGCCGCCGGGCTTGGGCAGGTATCGGATCAGCTTTGGAAATGCACCGATAATCAGATACGGCGAGGCCATGCCCAAGCCGACTGCCGCGAATATCCCGTAGACCAGGAAGGGAGGCTTCCCGAGCAGGAAGCCGAACACTGGTCCGAGGAACGGCCCGCTGCAAGGCGTGGCTAGGATCGTGGTGAAGACGCCCTTGAAGAACGCCCCGGCGGGTCCTTCGCGGGTTTGCAGTTGGCCGGCCTTGCCCGCCCCGACGAAGCCGGGAATCGGAATCTCCCACACCCCGAGAAAGCTCAACGCCATGACGAAGACCAGGCCCGTCATGGCGACCTTGAACCAAGGCAGCGTGAATTGCTCGCCCCAGGCCAATCCGGCGGTGGCGGCCAACGCGGCAAGGACCATGAACACCGAGATCAGTCCTATCGAGTACCACACGTTAAGCGCGAACACGCGGCCGCGGCTTTCGCCCGCCTGTTGCATGAAGGCAAGCAGCTTGAGACTGATGACCGGCAAAACGCACGGCATAATGTTTAGAATCAATCCACCGAGAAACGCGAAGAGGAGTTGCGAAAGAACCGTATGCAACGACAATCTTTCGGCGGCCCCCTCCGGCGCGGCCCGCGAAGCCGCAAGCGGCGCCGGCCCGAGCATCGCCGTGAAAGGCAATTCTCGCGGCGGCAGACATGAATTCGCGTCGCACGGCTGAACGGTCACCGCCCCCTCGATACGCAAAGTCGACGGATCGACGCCCGCGGCGAACTCGAGCGGAGCGCGCCAGACAACCGTGCCGTGATGCGTTTCGACCATGATGTTGTCGAACACGGGCTCCAGCTTTTTGTCCGGCGCGACCGACGGACGAAACTCGTTGGTCAGTCGGACGCCCGGCGGCAGATCGACCGTGATCCGCGTGGCGATCGGACCGCCCGACGGCTGCGCGATCGAGTAGATGTGCCATCCCGGCTCGATCTTGGCGGTGACGAACAGTTCGCCCGGTTTTCCCTCCGTGGGCGCGGTAAACGTACCTTGCACTGAAACGACGCTTTTCTCGCGGCTCGGGGCCGAGTCGAACAAACCGCCGCTCGGATTTGCTTCATCGAGGCTGAACTGTCCGACCGCGGGCAACGCCGCCGCGAGAACGGCGGACAGGAAAATCAATATACGTAATCTATGCAATGGAGACTCCGCGTGTGATTGGTTAAACATCTCGTTCCCATGCTCTGCGTGGGAACAAGGTGTGAAAGCATCGAAAACACTGAATCTTACGCATAATCCTAATCTTCGGCAATGGACTGGTAATCGGTGGGAACCTTGTTAAACTGGGATATATCTAACGATATTTTCCGGCTACTGGAAAAACACCTCCCTCCCCCACCATCCGGTGGGCCTGTTGGTTTGATTACCAAACTCCATAACGTTGTCTAGGAACGCAACCATGAGAAACCGCCTGTTTTCGCTTCGATTTTTTGCGGCCTTTGGTCTTTGCCTGATCGTTCTTTCCCAAGCCTTGGCCGAGGAAGCCAAGAAACCCACCCAACCGCAACCACCGCCGTATGAACAACTGACGTCCGGCGCCCGGACCATCGACGGCTTCATCAAGATGCACCAAAAGGGGACGAAGCTGTTGGGCGAGATTTCGCCGGACAATCTAAACAAAGACATGATGGTGCTGATCGCCATCGCCCGCGGCATCGGTGAAATGCCGCTGTTGGGCGGAATGACGTGGGACCGCGGCGACGACTGGATTTGGCAGTTCCGCAAGGTAGACGAACGAATCCAAATCGTCCGCCGCAACGTACGGTTTCGCGCGGCTAAAGGCTCTCCGCAGGAGAAGGCCGTCCACCTCTCGTACACCGACAGCATTCTATACAGCCTGCCGATCCTCACGAAGAGCCCGAAAGGCGGCTTCATGGTCGATCTGACGCCCGTCTTCATGGGCGACCTGCCGCAGATTTCCAAGGTGCTGAAGGGATTCACGTTCGCTCCCGACCGGTCGAGTTGGAGCGAGTTGAAGGGTTTCAAGGACAACGTCGAGATTGAAGTGGCGGCCACCTACGCCTCCGGCGGCGCGAAACCGTCGGATACCGTACCCGATACCCGCGGCGTGACGATCCACATCCACTACTCGATCAGCCGGCTGAAACAGACCGGCTACAAACCCCGATTGGCCGACGACCGGGTTGGACACTTCCTGACGGTAATCAAGGACTTTTCCAAGTCCGGCGAGAACGATCGGTTCGTCCGCTACATCAACCGCTGGGACCTCCGCAAGGCCGACCCGTCGGCCAAGGTTTCGCCGCCGGCGACGCCGATCATCTTCTGGATCGACAAGACCGTTCCGTATGAGTTCCGGGCCGCGGTCCGCGAAGGGATTTTGGAGTGGAACATAACGTTCGAGAAGGTCGGATTCTCCAATGCAATCGAGGTCCGTCAGCAGCCGGACAACGCCCAGTGGGACGCCGAGGACATCAACTACAACACCTTCCGCTGGATCACCACCAGCATGGGTTTCGCCCGAGGCCCCTGCCGAGTGAATCCGACGACCGGCCAAATTCTCGACGCCGACATCATCTTCGACGCCGATTTCGTCGAGTTCTGGGCGAGTTATTTGGGGTGGAGCGACACGGGCAAAGCGGTATCCGCATCGGCTGACCCCCTGGATATTAGCGGACTGCCGGGCGCCAATGCGCAGGCCCCGTTCCGCTTGGGGCGCGACTGCCTCGCCGACGGCGAATACACCCGCGGCATGGCCCAACAGATGGCTTTCGGCACTATGGCCCTGGCCGCCGCCGGAAAAGGCAAGGGCAAGCTCGACAAGGAGGAGATCGAAAAGCTGCTGTTCCAGGGTGTCCGATCCATCGCCACTCATGAAGTAGGCCACACGCTCGGCTTGCGGCACAACTTCAAGGCCAGCACCATGTTGACCATGGACGAATTGAACGATCTTGAGAAGACCCGCAAAATCGGCATGGCAAGCTCCGTGATGGACTACCTGCCGGCGAACGTCTCGCCCCAGGGCAAGAAGCAGGGCGATTATTTCAATCTGGTCTGCGGCCCTTATGATTATTGGGTCATCGAGTACGCCTACAAGCCGCTGCCCGGCGGCACGGAAAAAGAGGTCGCCGAGCTGAGAAAGATCGCCTCGCGCTGTACCCAACCAGAGTTGCAGTACGCAACCGACGAGGACGCACGTGGGCTGGCCTCCGATCCGCTGGTCAATCCGTTCGATCTGAGCAAGGATCCGATCGAGTTCGCCGGCCGAAGGGTCGAGTTGATCAATCAGGTCCTGCCGGAATTGGTCGATCGGGTTACCGAACCGGGCGACAGCTACGAGCGGGTGCGGCAAGCGTTCTCCATTATCCTGCGGGAACACGGCCGGGCGATGCACTTCGTCGCTCGTTTCATCGGCGGCGTGCATGTATACCGCGACCACAAGGGCGACACAGACGCCCGGCCGCCGTTCGTGCCGACCGATCCGAAGAAACAACGGGAGGCCCTGACGTTCCTCGAAAAGAATGTTCTTGGCCCCGAGGCGCTCCGGATTCCGCCGAAACTTTACGATTTCCTCGCTCCGCATCACTGGTATCAGTGGGGAAAGAAAATCCCCAAGCGGCCGGATATCGCCGTGCATGATACGGTGCTGTCCATGCAGGACAGGGTGCTTGCCCAAGTGATGTCTCCAGTCACGCTCTCGCGTGTGCTGGACACTGAGTTAAAAGTGCCGGCCGATCAGGACGCCTTCACGGCCGCCGAGTTGCTCGATCGGCTCACGGCAACCGTTTTCAAGGAGACCGAGAACCTGAAGGAAGGCAAGTTCACCAACCGCAAGCCGGCCATCGACAGTTTGCGGCGAAACTTGCAGCAGCGCTATTTCCGCCGGCTGGCCGATCTGGCGTTGGGCAAGGCCCCGGCGCCGACCGATTGCCAAACCCTAGCCGCCGCCGAACTGGATCAACTGGAGGTCCGCTTGCGGGAGGTACTCGGCGGCAAGGCCCAATTGGACGACTACACCCGCGCGC
>Ga0180014_1000500_pt1 | contig 10814 bp, 19 predicted proteins | sample KR13_S1_MetaG_FD_116507 | JGI IMG/M metagenome (GOLD analysis project Ga0180014, IMG submission 116507) | Groundwater microbial communities from the Olkiluoto Island deep subsurface site, Finland - KR13_S1_MetaG | ecosystem: Environmental > Aquatic > Deep subsurface > Groundwater | place... | reverse complement strand
TATTTTCATGTTTTCCATCCTTTCAATTCATCTTTTACAATATCCAGGGTGAGCAGGAGTTCAGCCATGCCGTCGACATCAAGCTGGTCAGTATTGCTGGAGTTGTAATCCTCAAGCATGGCGATCTTTTTCTCGCCCTCGCTGAAATACAGGTTGTAATTCAGGCTGCGGGTATCCGCCGGGATGCGGTAGTAGCCGCCAAGGTCCTCGGACTTGGCCATTTCCTCGTAGGGAAAAGAACGGGGTCAGGTCTCAAAATTGAATTTAACTGTTTTTTCTTCTTCGTCATGACCCTTGGAACGTTGGCTGTTATTGATGAATGAGGTTCACTCGGTTTTGAAAGCGAAGAGTTCGCTGTTGTTAAAGACATTACATTATCAACTGGTAATCACAAACCAAGCTGCCACCGGCAACGATCGTTGCATGATCCTGCCAAAATTTACTCACGCTCCCCTCAGCAGATTTCAAAGAATCGCTCATTTTAATTTATACTAGAAATATTTTGCATCGATTAAATTTTCAATATAAGTATGATCGCTGTTTTTATCTGACAGCTTAATCTGAGATTTATCCACCAACCAATCGATTTTTAAAATGGATCATCATATCTGACACCCGATTCATTTAAAGGAGAATAATAATTGTCACATTTGTAAGCAAAGATCGCTTCTGCACTCAAAACAATATCACCATGCGCAAAACCTTGAGGGATCCACAATTAGAGATTTCACTGGAATAGGACGTTTTCAATTTGTGGTTGCCCGCACAAGTTCCCATGTTCCGCTGAGTTCGGAATTATCTGTTCTTACAAAAGTCCCGGTTATCTTATCCTTGATTTCAAACGTACCGGTGTGAACACAACTATAGGTAGTAAGTGGAGAATAATTAATAGTGAAGGAAACATTTTCTTTTTCTACAGTGTAGGAGCCTTTAAAAACATTGCCATCTGAACGTATATATTCAAAAGTTCCTTGTTTTTTGTCGCCGGTGCAGACAAATGTTTGTGCACTCAATCTCCAATTCGCATCTGTGTTGTACTTATAACTGTATTTCCATTCTCCGGTAATATCGTACTCGGTTTCCTCGGTTTTCTTGGTTTTAAAGACAACCAGGACCAGGACGGCCGCCACAACGACTGCACCAGCGACTATGAGCCAGGGGAAGCGCTTGCTCTTTACCTTAGTGGCCTTTGTGCTGTCCCCTTCCTGTTCGAGAAAGCTGGGCGCTTGTTCAGTGCTGGCGGAACCAACTTTTTCCCGGGCCGGGGCGTTGGCGGCGTTCAAAGGCATGACCGAAACCTGCAGAAGCCAGACAAATGTTACGGTTACCAATAAAGCGATCAATTTTTGTTGCTTTTTGCTCATAATTCAAATCCTCCTTGTTAGTTCATAGTTTTTATATAGATTTTTCAAATGAAAGTCAATAAGTGATTAGTATATGGGTAGATGGGTAGATGAGTAGATGGGGAAGAAAGAGTGCAATAGTTTGATCCCTATGCAGCTGATTCATTTACTCATATTCCTTTGAGCTAATTGGGTAGATGAGTAGATGGGTAGATGGGTAGATGGGGGAAGAAAGAGTGCAATAGTTTGATCCCTATGCAGCTAACCCATATACTCATTTACTCATTTACCTTTTAGGTATTTAATTAAATTCAACAATTTCTTTCTCAAATCCTCGATTGTCTTTAAAAATTGATCTGCCTGCACGTAGTCCTGATCTCCCGCGATAAGCAGTAGAGTTTCAACTTCTGAAATGGACCCCAGTGAAATATATAAGAAGTGAATATATTCCTTCTTGCTATTCCGGGCGGCACCTTCAGAGATATTGACCGGGATCGAAACAACAGCCCTTCGTAGTTGCGAAATCAGACCGTAAATTTCATCTTTAGGAAATTTTGCAGTTGCGGCGTATATTTGCTTAACGAACTGCATGCTCTCTTTCCAAACGATAAGGTCTTTATGAGTTTGCATTAGATTTTATTAGTAGATGGGAGAAGAAGAAAGTAAATGGGTAGATGAGTAGATGGGTAGATGGGGGAAAGAAGAAAGTAAATGGGTAGATGGGTAGATGAGTAGATGGGGAAGAGAACAGCAATAGTTCGATCACGATGCAATTGCCTCATCTACTCAATTCTCATTGTTGATAATCAGCATCCGGTTATTTCGCTTTCCAGTAGCCCTCGCGGTCACTTCCTATTCGTTCCAGCCGTCCTTCGGCCTTAAGCCTGGCTAAATGCTCCTTAATGGTATTTGGACTCTTCCCCAGCATTGAGGCGATTTCGTCCCGAGTAATCTTTGGGTTTTCCCGAAGGGCATCGAGAATCTTATCTTTGGTCACCTTTTTTCGGGTAGTTTTCTGGGTGGCCTTCTGGGTGGTTTTCTGGGTGACCTTGAATAGGAAGGGAAATGTACTGGCCTTGATCTGATTCAGCCATTGCTGGACAGTTTCTTTGCCAAGCTGGATGCCATTGATGTTTCCAGTATTTTTGACGCCAACAATGACAGTCCCGCCTTTTGTGTTGGCAAAAGCAGTCAGGGTTTCAATCGTTGCCTGATCAAAGGTGGTTTTGAACTCGACCACTTCGGATTCACCTTTTTTCAAGAGATCCAGGACAAACTGTTTATTCATTTCGATTTATCATTTGTCCTTATACCCAGCGGTTTTGCTCGTCAGGGAAGAGATCTCAAATATATAGTCATCAAAATAATATATCTTCGGCATCAGCGAACGAACCATTTACCTTGTTTCATAATTCTTTTCCAGCCAGGTCCGATATTCCCCGCTCTTGATATGTTCGATCCATTCAGGATTGGCCAGGTACCAAGTGACCGTTCGGTCCAGGCCCTCCGCAAACGTGACCGCCTGCTTCCAACCCAGTTCGTTTTTAATTTTGTCGCAGTTGATGGCATAGCGGCGATCATGGCCGGGGCGGTCGTTGACAAAGGTGATCAGCTTTTTATAATATTCCCTGGGCTTGTTATTCTTTTCGGCCACTTTTTCGCAGAGAAGATTAACCAATTCGATGTTCGTCCATTCGTTCTCACCGCCGATGTTGTAGGTTTCCCCATGCCGGCCTTTTTTCAGGATAGCGTAAATCGCGCTGCAGTGGTCTTCGACGAAAAGCCAGTCGCGGACGTTCTTGCCATCGCCGTAGACCGGCAGCGGCTTTTCCTCCAGCATGTTCAGGATCATCAAGGGGATCAGTTTCTCGGGAAAATGAAAGGGGCCGTAGTTATTCGAACAGTTGGATATTGTGACCGGCAGGTGATACGTATAGAAATAAGCGGAAACCAGGTGGTCGGAAGCCGCCTTGGAGGCCGAATAGGGGCTGCGCGGGGCGTAGGGGGTGTTTTCATGAAAGAAATCGGTCTCCCCCAAGCTGCCGTACACTTCGTCGGTGGAGACGTGGTGAAAGAGTACATCCTGCCTGGCACCCCAGACCTTTTTGGCAGCTTCCAGGAGGGTGAATGTGCCGACGATGTTGGTCTGGATGAATTCCTTCGGCCCGAATATGGACCGGTCGACGTGCGATTCGGCGGCAAAATTTACGACCGTATCAATAGAATACTTTTCAACAACAGCGGAGATCTTCTCATGGTCGCAGATATCGGCTTTTTCAAAGAAATAGCGCGTCCCGCCATGCTCCTTTTCGATATCCGAAAGGTTTTCCGGGTTACCGGCATAGGTGAGCTTGTCAACGTTGATAACGGTCCCCGTGAAATCCGCTTGCTTGAACAGGTAATGGATAAAGTTCGAGCCGATAAAGCCAGCGCCTCCTGTCACGAGAAGGGTCGAAGCTGAAGAAGCCATATTACTTTGTTCTCATAAGACTAAAATTCCAAATCACAAGCACCAAATTCCAAATAAATTCCAAGTTCCAAATTCCAATGAACCAAACAAAGGCGCTTCCATTTTATTTTGATTTTTCGATGATTGAGGAAAATATCTTTTCAATTCAGGTCTCAAAATTAGATTTAACTGTCTTTTCTTCTTCATCAAGGCGAGGGGTCTCAACATTTGACACCGCCCAGTACAACCTCTAACCTGCTTATCATCATCTTCAATTGCTGATCTTCTCCGGCTTTCAATTCCAACCTCCGGCTTGCCTGCGATACCGCCGCATCCCTTATCCCGAAACGTTCTCCAATTTCCTTTAGCTTCGCCCCGCTATACTTCCGGCAGAAAAAGATGCTCACCTTTCTTGTCAAATCTCCATTTTCGCCAAGTTCCATTTTGACTGCACTTACGATCTCATCCAGCGAAGGCCAGGATGTCAGCTTCTTCACAGCAGGGACATTACGCTCTGCGCGTCGCTCTCCCAGATGCTTTTTCGAAACTTCCCGTGCAAACTCCAGAGTTTGTTGGGTTTATAGAGAAAACTCTTGAGATCCGGATATATGCAATCTTTCAAAGCGACCATAAACTGATTTTTTCAATATAGACAAAATCTTTCTTATTGCCTGTATAAAGCTGTAGATCTCGGTTTATCGAAGTTGCGGCAATCAAGGCATCCGGAATCTGCAGCCTGTGGCTTTTTGCATATCGTTCAATAAGTCCTGTGGCCGTAACGGAGATTCTCTCGTCGATTTGAAATATTAGAATGGACGACAGATGACGTTTTATCTTCTTGAGTTCAGCCTTGTTCAAAGCGCCGTAATAAAGTTCCATTACCGTGACGACGCTGACAGCTATCCGCTCCAGTCCGATTTCCTCTATCTCCCGAATGACTATCGGATTCTTTTTCAGGGCTTCAATGATGACGTTCGTGTCGCACAGAATCATCTTTGAGTTACCGCCATGCTTTTTGTCTGATATCCGCAATGGAAATGTCTCGATTTTCCCATATGCCAAACAATTTCCTTAAATCGCCTTTTCTTGATATTGTTGACACTTCTTTTTCTTCGCTTTCAACATCAATAAAATTGATCTCATTCAAAAAGCTAACTAGCGCGTTTATTTTTGTATCATCTTTGACGTGAATAACTATTCTTTGCATGTTAACCTCCATAGAATGGGACGGGGTCAAAATTGGATTTAACTGTCTTTTCTTCTTCATCATGAATCTTGGAACGTTGGTTGTTATTTATGAATGAGGTTCGCTCAGCGTTGAAAGCGAAGAGTTTGATGTTGAAGAGCAAGAGTTCGAAACGGCGTAGGGGCGATCCACCAGCGTTTCGCCTGGCGGATGATTTAAGCTGCCGCCGTTGGCTACTTGCGTAGACTCAACCTTATTTTTAAAAATGAAAAACATCTCTCCATAAATCAAGTAATTTTATTAACACAAAACCTTTTTTTTGTCAAATTTTGTTTGCTATTGGAATCACGCGAAGGCGAATGTTTCCACCTCGACCTTGCGTGTCGGTTGTGAATGCTCTTGCACCATCTTTCGGACTTTTTCTACCGTCTCACGGCTAAAAGTCGCTTCACCACAGCGAGCGCACACCTGGGCCGGCACTTGTTCAACCAGAATAGCCTTTCCGCCTACGCGAAAGAATTCATCCACGTTTTCCTGACGAAAGACGGTATTCCCACAAACCTCGCATTTTTTCATAGCGGCCTCCGTTTCCGATATTCTTGCCATTGCCGCGGATCCGCTAAGAAAAAGAATTGGGGAATTTCACCACGGAGGCACGGAGATGAGAAAAAAGAGGAGATTTTGTCAAATTCAAGAATAGCGAGGAGCTAATCTCAAATTTGACAAAATTGTTTGTAGGTGGGAGAAAGATGAGAGATTTCATAGCACCATCCGTTTCAGCTCCTGTTTAAGAGTCGGAACATTGAAATTGATCAGCAACCCAACCCGGCACCTGGTAAGTTTCATAGGGGGAGCTACAGGGGTCAGATCTCCAGAATCCGGAAATCATCTTCGGCCCTCACCTTGGCGTGGAACGGGGTCAGAGGGAAGCGGCAAGCGGTTAGGGGAAAGCGGTAAGAGGAGAGAGGGAAGGGGGGAAGTCATGATCTTAATTTACCTCGGCAAGTAGCGAAAAATATTCTTCGCGACTTATATTGGCTGAACGCAGATTGTTCTTGATAATAAACACCGGAATCTCTCGCCAGTCAGGGATCACAATAGGCCTTGCAACACCGTCTTTCGTATAAACGTAGTGATCACCCTCTATTCTGACACAAGAGAAACCGGCTCTTTCAAAAACCCGCATCAGCTTTCGTGCCGGTATAGGCGATATTTTTGGCATTTAACCATGAACTGACATGAGTTCGGTAGCAATTAGACGTGGTGTCAGCCAATCTCCAAATCCATCTTTCTCATACCCCGATTCGCTCAAAATCTCTTCTAAAGTACCCTTTTTTTCAGCTTCTTCGAGAAACAAACGAACCGCAGTCTTCAGATTAATACGGGCATCATCAACAGTGCCGCCGCAACTGGAAACATCAAGTTTTGGCGAGTAGGCCACATAAGTGTTGCCTTCTTGAAAAACCATACTGTCAAATTCCAGATTAATCATTTCAAAACCTCCTTAAGAAATTGGGGAGCTACAGGGGTCAGATCTCCAGAATCCGGAAATCATCTTCGGCCCTCACCTTGGCAAAGCCATTTTTCTTAATTCTTCCTTCACCCTCGTTACCAATTTTTCCACGTGATAAAAAACATGCGCATACCCTACCCGCAACTGTCGTGCCATGTTTACGTTTTAACATATTCAGCAGCTTCATCAACCTGATTTCCAGATTCTGGATTCTTGCCTCTTCCTGCTGACCCCAATGGCCGTCACTTTTCACTTTTTTTAATTTCCTTATACAACTTAGCCACCGATTTCCCCGCAAAAAGTTCCTCTTTTACTTTCAGGTAATCCATTTTCTGCGCCAGGTTCTCCCTGATGAAAATGGCCGCTTTGGTAATGCCCATCCGCTTGATGAGCGTCTGAACCGCTTCACTTCTGACCGCTTCACTGGAAGGAACCATTAATTTAAAGGTTTAGCCAATTCTATTGGTATTTGATCTTTCCCTAAGGAATTTGGCAGGCCAAGCAGAAAGTCATCGGCGATTTGCCTTAGTGTTTTCCTGGTTGTTGCGTAATCAAGCGGCGCCTTTAGCCAATTGACGTTTTCGAGCCATTCGACCGGAAATGAAATCAGTCGTTGTTCTACATCAAGCTCATTAATTACCGTTTTTTGTTTGGCATGATAAAAAATATCCAGCCAGTTAAACGAATATGCAAGTGAAAGATGAATGACATCAAAAATGTCTTTGGGTTCATCTCTTCCGACAATTGCCGCAAGTTTATTTGCCAGGATGTTCAGTGGTGTATCGATCATGCCAAACGGGTAAACTGCGGGGGTTCCGGTGTAATAAGCGACATCATTTACCAGTTCTATCTTAAGGAACGTATCATTTTCAGCAATATAAAAACGGGTGAAGTCATCCGCAAAGAGTGTTTGTTGCAGGTTGACTGTAAAACGGGCTGTAATTTTGTTTTTCAATTCTGAAATGTATTTCTGGTATTGGCTGTCGTTATTGATGAAAAAATCAAGATCTTCGCTGCAACGATGGTTAAGATAAAAACGGCCGAGCGCTGTTCCGCCGGTCAGGTAAAAAGGAAGCTCAAGAGTAAGCCACCAGGCGAGGAATTTATCTTGCAAGTGGTATAATTTGTTGTAATCTTTTTTGGACGAATTCATATTTCTTCCGTAATGATGGCGACCTGAGTTTACTGATCGTTTGATTGGTCAATAAAACTTTTATTTCGTGCGGCGTAAACAGTTGTATGATGGTGAACCAGGAGTAAGATTCAATCAATTTCAGAAAGAGCATCTTACGGGTATAGTGCCCGGCAAGTTTTTTTTCACCTTTTAAAACGGCTTCGACTTCTTCTAATGGGATTTCGTAATCCCAAAGTAATTGCTTTAATATTTTGTATTTTTCTGCTTTGTCCATGAATAAAATCCGCGAATTTATAAAAACAAAAGATTTGCGAATAGGACGGGGTCACCCATTAACCCGCATTTCTCACAAATATTTGCTGCAATTGCGGATATGGGTATGTCTACAGCGTCAGGCTCGGTCGGATACCTTCATCGTACTAACAGTACGTCTCCGCTCTCCTCGGTCGCCTTCCTTGTATTCATACCCATCTGCACAATTTCGCGACAATATCTGTGAGAATTGCGGGTTAAAAGGTTATTGTCAGGTCTCAAAATTAGATTTGACTGTCTTTTCTTCTTCATCATAAGTCGTTGATCGCAATTTCGTTTATCGTTGATCGGAAGAAAATGCCCGCTCTCGCTGAACGATTCACGATTAACGTTGTTTTTTCTCGATTCACAACTCACGAGGTACGTTCACGAACCACGAGTAACGTACCTCGTGGAACGCAAAGGGCTAACCCAGCAGAGCTGGATAAGAGCCTTAGATAACAAATTTTCTTTGCTAAAAGCGCAGAAAATTTATTATAAGGCTCTAAAGATTGTTCAGAAATGAATTTATATCTCGCTGATATATTTCTTTAAGCTTGAATGCATCCTCAAGAACAATCTTTACCTTTCTTTCGTCCAATTCATAAGAATAGGCGTGCCTGAAAAAATGCCTGAACGATCTGAGGTTTTCCAGCAGCGATGAAGATTCCTGCCCTAACAAAGGGGGCCTTACTCCTTCAATAGGGATTGTCATTCTTCTTAAAAGTTCTACATGATACCTGCTCTTATCTTGTATATGGTTTTCAAATGCTTCAGCAACTATTTTAAAGAGATCTTCAAATGCGCAGTAGAGGTTATGCAATTGATATCCTATACTTTCAACCGCTACCTTGCCTTTCTTTTTTTTCCGTTCTTCAATCCGGGTAAAGATGTGGTCAATCTCGATAACCTGAGCATCGATTTCAGCCTTTAGAAGGGCTAATTCTATCTTTTCCATTTGGTACCCTCTCTCACAATTTTTTCCTTTAATCGATGCCCTTCCAATTGTACGAGATCAACATCGAAACCGGTTTTTTTTGAGATAATAGACATGGCTTTGAAAAAATCCCTGTCGCTTAATCCTAAAAATCCAATATCAATATCCGATTTCTCCGAAAATCTGAAAGGTTTGGTTATAGAGCCAAACAGGTAAGCCTCTTTGAAGTCAACCTCCCCGCTTAGATCATCAAGTACGTGGGTGATTATCTCCATTATTTTCTGTCGCTGCTTTTCCTGATTTTTCCGGTTTTTTTCTATGGCCTCATCGAGTAAGGTCGTCGGGTATCCCATTTTAGTTCTTCAGGGAGCAGCCGTATATCGTGGATCGCGGAACGCACCTCGTTGATCGTTGTTCGTTGATCGGAAGACATAAAACGTTGTCACGATTCACGATTCACGATGAACGGCTGACGATACACACTTCGCCCAAAAATACCGGGAATCACGCAAAAGCGAATGTTTCCACCTCGACCTTGCGTGTCGGTTGTGAATGCTCTTGCACCATCTTTCGGACTTTTTCTACCGTCTCACGACTAAAAGTCGCTTCGCCACAGCGAGCGCACACCTGGGCCGGCACTTGTTCAACCAGAATAGCCTCTCCGCCTACGCGGAAGAATTCATCCACGGTTTCCTGGCGAAAGACGGTATTCCCACAAACCTCGCATTTTTTCATAACAGCCTCCGTTTCCGATATTCTTTCCATTGCCGCGGATCCGCTAAGAAAAAGAATTGGGGGATTTCACCACGGAGGCACGGAGATGAGAAAAAAGAGGAGATTTTGTGGGTGGGAGAAAGATGAGAGATTTCATAGCACCATCCGTTTCAGCCCCTGTTTGTGGTGAATTCTTTCCGATCTCCTCAAACGAACGATACGCCATCTTCACCCCTTCTTTCTTTAACCTTAACCACTTAAACCTTAATCCTTGCGCAACCAACGTGAGATGTCCGCCAGCCGTTCGATATGTGCGGCGACCTGTTCCGGGAACCGGTCATGGTATTCCCGCAGCATCGGGCCCACGTCGTGCCACTTGGGCGGCTCGATCCCCACCTGTCGTAACATGCCCTTGAGGGCCAATTCGACGATTTCCTGCGCTTCGCGCACAACATCCGAGTAGGCGACCTCATCCAACAGCACTGGCAGAATTTTCAGCCACTTTTGGGCCTTAATCAAGTAGCTTTGCGCCAATGAGACGTTCGTCATAACTCAAAAACCTCCCCGGGCTTGTAATCCGGTTTCAGGTCCCAAATCCAGGCATTGCCCCGCCAGATACGGCGAGCACCCAACCGATCCAAGCGGGCTTTGAAACTGGATAATGCCTGGCGCATAAAATTCGCCCGGTCGTACAACAAGCGCGCGTCCTCAACCATGTCCAGAAATAACAGACTGCCTTGCAAAACTTCAGCTGGTGTCTTGATGACGGGCGAAAGATCCGCCGTGAGGCCTGACGCGCGAGCCTGGGCCAAGGCAAAAGCCATCGCTATTTCCACATCGCGAAATTCGGCCACGCGCGGCAGCCGTCCACGCGGCAACTCATCTGCCACAATCAACAGATCAACATCCGAGTCGATGCGAGGTGTCCCCCGCCCCACGGAGCCAAAGACTGCCAGTGAGACCAAGCGAGCGCCATAGCGCTCCTGACTGGCAGTCAACAGCCGCGCCAGCAAAAGCTCGAATCGAGCCTGGATGGTGTCACTTGTGGTCATGGCCTGCCCCCGGGTTGCTGGTTTTTAAGTCGTTGATCGAGGTTCGAAGTTGTTGAAGACATTACCTTATCGTCGGGTTATCACCAGCCAAGCTGCCGCCGTTGGCCACTTGCGAGGACTCCGCCTTACTTTTAAAAAATGAAAAACAACTCCCCATATAACTGAGTAATTCTATTACCATAAAGCCTTTTTTT
>Ga0180014_1000499_pt1 | contig 10824 bp, 7 predicted proteins | sample KR13_S1_MetaG_FD_116507 | JGI IMG/M metagenome (GOLD analysis project Ga0180014, IMG submission 116507) | Groundwater microbial communities from the Olkiluoto Island deep subsurface site, Finland - KR13_S1_MetaG | ecosystem: Environmental > Aquatic > Deep subsurface > Groundwater | place... | reverse complement strand
CTACTATTTGGAGATGCTTTCAGATTCAAAAAACAAAGTCAGGAGATTATAGTCATGAGTACATTAAAGCGTGGATCGATTTTTCTCCTTGGGATGGCGATCTGGCTTTCCGGCGCCGGCGCCGGCTTCGCGGCGGATGACTACTGGACCAATGCCGTGGACGGCGATTTCAGCGTCGGGGCCAACTGGACCGACGGCACAGCGCCGGGCAATACGGACGGCGCCAATTTTAACAAAAATGCCGGCAGTCCCTACACGGTCACCTTTGACGTCGCCGTCACAAACACCACGTTCCGCGTTCGCAAAGATCAGGTTGCCTTCAACCTGAACGGCCTGACATATCGGGCTCTTTCCAATAACGCCTCCATCGGAACAAGCAGCGGCGATAACGGCTGGCTTTCGCTGTCGAACGGCACGGTGATTATAACGTATGCATTTAACCTGGGGGAGGCCAGCGGCGCCACCGGCACGCTGGTCGTGGCAAATGGCCCGGTAATCATCCAGACGCTTGGCGAAGTCTCTGGAGAGCCCAATTGGGTGCATGTCGGATACGCGGGCTACGGACGCCTGATTGTCACCAATGGAAGCGTTCTGGCAATTACGAACAAAAGCCTTTTCATAGGCAACTATGTGGCGAGCGGAGAGGGCCATGTGGTCGTATCCGGCTCCGGATCGGTTCTGCGGGCGCCAGGTCTGTTCGTGGGACACGGCACCAGTTCCAAGACATCCACTCTGGAGGTGCTGGACGGCGGCTTCATGGATATTTTTGGCACCGGGAATTTTGGGGTGTATGATCAAGTCATCGTTGACGGTACGAACTCCAGGCTGAGGTCGGCATCTAACTGCACCTGGCGTGGTCCCGGCGCCGGCGCTGATGTCCGGGTTCGTAACGGCGGACGCTTCGAGTTTTATAACTTTGGGTTTACCTTGGGCGCCGATAACCAACTCGGCCGCTTTGAGGTGACGGATGGCGGTAGCGCATACCTTTCAGGCTCGGGCGGCGACGGCATTATGCTGGGGGGCTACGTCGGTGGCCCGAGTGGGCCAGGGGGATTTATGACGATCGGCACCAACAGCACCGTAACGTGCGGTTTCGCCAAATTGTTGGTATGGAGTAACAGCACGGTGACGCTGAACAGCGGGAATCTTCAGGTTAGCGCCGCCGATTCCGATTTGCGCGGGACGTTGAGCGGCAGCGGCATGATTGGCAGCACTTCGACGGTGCGTACAATTAATAGCACGGGCCGGCTCGTGCCGGGTGGAAGCAACAGCGCCGGCACTCTGATCGTCACGAATGCCAATCTTGTCTTCACCAACTCCGCCGCGAGCACGACAAACGGCATGCTCTTTCTGGAATTCAGCGAGAGCGCACATGATATGGTGATTCTCCCGGGCATCAGCAGGTCCATCAACCTGAATCGCGCGCGGGTGTCCTATTCGCTCATTTCGGGCACCTCTTTCAGGCCGCTGACCCCGGGCTTCATGGACTTTCTCATCGCGACCAATATCACCGGCGCAGTCTTCAGCGACAACATGACCAACCTCCTGAGCGCCGTGACCTCGCCTTTTGTCCAATACACTTATGGCATTGTCACCGTTGGCGCCGCTGACTATGGCGGCCTTTATTCGGGTTATCAAGCGTTGCGGCTAACGACATCCCTGAGCGCGGGAACGGTTGTTTCTTTTCATTAAACGATAAGGAGGACTCCATGGCTAATCGCATTTGCAGAATGACATTGGCAATTCTTGTTTATACCGGTCTTGGAACCCATTTTGGTTCTGCGGCCGAGCCGGAAAATATTAAGCTGGTTAAAGACGGCAAAAGTCCGTACACGATCATTATTCCCGCTGCTCCCACGCCTCAGGAGAAATTTGCCGGAAACGAGCTGTCCAAATATCTCCGGCAGATATCCGGCGCGGAAATTCCAGTCAAGGACACCGGCGCCGGATCAAAGATATTCGTAGGGGTGACCAGGGACGGTCAAGGACCGGCCGGCATCAGTTTCACCAAGGAGGAATCCGAGTATGACGCTTTTGTCATCAAGACCGATGGGCAAGACCTTTACCTGACCGGCAGCAACAAGCGCGCTGTAATCTATGCGGTCTATACTCTGCTGGAGAAATACCTGGGCTGCCGGTGGGCCGGCTTTGGCGACAGGGTGCAGACTGAAGAGCAGAAAAAGTCCGGCGGATTTACGGAACAGGTAGAGGAATATATCCCAGCCTCCAAGAATATATCACTGCCGACAATAAATGACCGACAGAAAGCAAGTTTCAAGTATCGCGGATTCATCTCCTATGGCTGGTATGGCAACACACCGCGCAACAACGTCGATTGGGCCACCAAGAACAAGCTGAATTATTTCTTAATTCCATTTGATCAATATGAAGAAGCCAACGCATGGCGGGAAGATATTGTGAAGAAAGAAATGATCAAGCGCGGCGCCGTTATAGTGGTGGGCCATCACTCATTCTACCACTTTCTCAACCCCGCCAAGTATTTCAAGGACCACCCGGACTGGTTTGCCATGGTCGGAGGTAAACGCGTCCCCGGCGGACGAACCACCGGCCAGTTCTGCCTGTCCAACCCCGATGCGGTAAAAACCTTCCGCGAGAACTTCATTGCTATTGCCAAGAAGTATCCTGAAGTGGACATATTCGGCCCTGGCCCCAACGACGGCTATGGCTGGTGCGAGTGCGAACTCTGCACCAAGGACAAGATTGCATGGGCGGAGAGGCCGGATAAGAACCAGCAGGCGGTCCAAGACCTCTACACGGTCTTTGCCGGCCAACTGAACGAAGACATTCAGAAGCTCTATCCGGGCCAGGGTAAGCGAGTCATTATTCTTGCCTACATAAACTACGCTCAGCCGCCAATGAAGGCGAAACCCCCGGCCGGGGCATTCATCTCCTACGCGTTTTTCACCCGCAACTGGTTTACGGTGCCCTGGGGCAACGCCAAGGGCGAGGTAGCGCCGGGTCCATATGCCTTCCAGCTCAATACGGATAACATCAAGCAGTGGATCGAATTGACCAAACCGGGCGGAGGTGACGTGACCATCTACGAGTACTATTGCGGCCGTTCCGCCTGGTCTGGGGTAGGTTTTTATCTGATGAGCCTTATTTCGGATGAACTGGCGTACTTCCAGAAGATTGGCGTTACCGGTTGCGCTGTCCAGGCAAGCTGGTCCGTACGGAAAACTGTTTCGGCCAACCTGTATGTTTTTGCGAAAAATGCATGGGATATTTCCTTGCCCACGGAAAAAATATTGTCTGAATATGCGCGCGCCCGCTTCAGCAAGGCAGCCGAACCGATGCTGAAATACCTGAACGCGGCTGAAAGAAACAGCCGTGAATTCAATCGCTACTTTGTCAAGAATGCCGAGAAAACCGCAGCCAGAGATAAAAATCTGGCCGAATGCCAGAAATATCTGGATGACGCCCGACTCCTGGCGGACACGGAACAGGCAAAGAACAACATTGCGGATGAAGAAGCTTCCTTCAAGAAGCTGAAAAACTGGCAATTGCAGAAAAAATAATCCGATAATTTCCGTGATCTCTGCGCTTGTATTTACCTTGATCAGTTGCCTGTTTGCCGTTACGGCTGTAGCCCGGAATGAGACTCGGACCGGAGCCGTGAAGACGACCAAACCAACTAAAACGAGGATCATAACGTTCTCGGGATACGATTGGACCGTGAAATCTGGCAAGCCGCCGCTTGGGCCGGGACCGAACTATTTCTCGGATAGCGATCGCAATGTCTGGCTGGATAACAAGAAGCAGTTGCATTTGAAGATAACGCAGAAGAACGGCATCTGGTATTGCGCCGAAGTTGATGCCGTCAAGTCCCTTGGTTACGGCAAGTACATCTTCCACCTGGCCGGTAAGATCGATCAATTGGATCGAAACATCGTTCTGGGCTTGTTCACCTATGATTGCCGATCGCCTGATGCGGAAAAGGTCCACTATCGCGAAATTGACTTCGAATTTGGAACGTTCGGTAAAACCGACCAGCGCCGGGTATATGGGCTACTGTCGATCTGTCCGGGATACGTGAAGGGCAATCGAATCAATTATGACATTCGGATGGGGCAGGATCTTTCAACCCACAGTTTTGCGTGGACACCTGGAAGCGTCTCCTTCCAAAGCGTTGAGGGGGACGGCGCCGATGCCAAGGAAATATTTTCATGGAACTATACGGGACCGGCCGTCAACCGGCCGGGCTTAGAGGTCCCCATGGTCAACCTGTGGCTCTGGGGCGGCAAGCCGCCGGTTGAGGGGAAAGAATTGGAGATCATCGTAAGAAAGTTCGAGTTTGTCCCCATCCAGAAGTGATCACGATAGAAGAGAATCATGAAGGAACAATCCTCAATGAATGAGAAGCTGGTCGCGACGGTTTGTGCGGTAACCGCGGTAGCAGGCGGGATGGGGCGTGTGAATGCGAGGAGGGTGCGGTCAGGTGTCCCAACCGGCCTGAGCATGGCGGCCGTGGCATCCATTTGCGTTCTGAACTTTTGCCAGGGCATGGTAGGCGAGGCAAAAGGCGGCATCGCCTTGACCAAGGGAGCAACGCCCGAAATAGCGATTTCCGGCCAAGTGGCGACTTCCTCCGACATCGCCGCCGCGATCAAGGACATGGCCGTATTCAAGAAGGATGGCGATACGATAACGCTCCTTGCCAATTTGCTGATCAAAAACGACGCCGGCCTGAAGATAGTGCAGGAAAAGTGGATCTTGGGGGATCGTTGCGTTATCGGAGTGGCGGGTACGCTCATGATTGACAAGAGTGAAATGACTTCCGTAAATCATGTTTTGGGCCGTCGCGGGAAAATCCAGGCGGGCCAGAGTCAATCCGGTTGGGTGTTCAGGTCAAGGTGAGAGGTCCCGGAGTTCAGGAGATTGACGTGCCGGTAGCCGAAGTGGCGGGCGCTTCCGGCGGATACATAGGGGAATTCAGCACCGGCAATTTCGGAGTTGGAAAAGGCACGGTCACGCTTTACGCCCAGGATGCCGCAGGCAGGAAGTGTCAGGTGGTGAAGGCTTTTGAAGTGAGGAGTTTGCATTTCGTGCGAGCTGACGGAATCGGAACGGATGTTGGGAAGGCAACCGGCGGAGAGCGGTCTCGATAGGCATTCCTGGGAAGGCGGCCTCAATCGATCTCAAACCTAAGGTGAGATCCGGTGGATAGCGAGGATGGTAATAGGATGCGGACGGAACATCTCCTGGCAGGTGGACTGGCGCAGCAGGCCGGGTTGCACGAGGCGCTACAGGAATCCTCTCCGAAGACCGGCGGATCGCCTTCCGGACGGTTAACTGGAAACATCTGTCTGGCCGCGCTCGCCGCGTTCGCCGCGGCACAGGGGATCGCCGGGGAGACAGCAAATGCGAACGACGTTCGGGCCGGACACCCGCGGCTCTTCATCCACAAGGACAACAAGGCGATCTATCAGCAGCGGACGCAAGACCCGCAGTTGGCCGCCATCTGGGCCGCCATCCAGCGCCAGGGCTCAGGCAACGCCGAGGAAGTTCTGAAGTCCATCCGCGAACAGAAGGCCAACCGATTCTGGAGCTTGGGATGGTATCTCCCTTCTTCCGTGGGCAACGCTGCGCTTGTCTGCTCGCTTACGGGTGACAAGGCGTACGCCGAGGTCTGCAAACGAGCGCTGCTGGAACTCATTACCTGGGAGACATGGAGCGACAAGGAGTATCACACGAAGTACAATCTCAAGGTGGGCCTGCGCATGGGCCGCATCGCGATGGCGATGGGCATGGCCTACGACGCCGCCTACGCCGTGATGACCGAGGATGAGCGGGCCAAGTCCCGCGAGGGCATCCTGCGTCTGGGCATCCAGCCCGTCTACGACGAGTACGTCGATGGTAACCGCAGGGAATTCCTCACGAACTGGATGGCCGTCAACGTGGGCGGGGCGGGAATCTGCGCCCTTGCCATCGCCGGCGACGATAAGGTCAAGCCCGATGCCATGAAGAAATACATCGAGGGCTTTGTGGATCGTTACAAGGCACTGATAGAAAAAACTGTCTGCCCGGACGGCGGGTACGAGGAGGGCGTGTCCTATCTGTCGTATGGATTCGAGATACTCCCCTTTTTCGTCGTTGCCGCCAAGGAGGCGGCGGGGGTGGATTTCTTCGCTCAGACGGGGCTCGGCAAGGTGTGGATGTTCCCCGCCTACATGTTTGGGCTCAAGAGGGACGGATATGCCAACTTCGGCGACTCCGACTACGAGTGCAAGGTCGCCAACCATATCTTCTCGATGTGCGCTTCATATACCGGGGACGGGCACCCGCAGTGGTTCTTTCACCACGGACGCAACTTCGTGCCGAGCGGCGGCATAATGAACTTCCTGGTCTATAATCCGCAGATCAAACCGGTGCCGCCGGACGATCTGCCGACGTCACGAGTCTTCCGCAAATTCGGCTTTGCGGCGTTGCGGACCGGTTGGAGCGCCGACGATATTTTCCTGGCCTTCTACAGCGGCCCGCCGCTCTGTCACGGCCACGTGGCCAAGAATACGTTCATGATCGAGGCGTTCGGCGAACGCCTCGCAATAGACTTGGGTACCCCCGGCAACTACGAGAATCCCCTGTATAAAACGTATTACATGCGCCCCGGATCGCACAACGTGATCCTTGTCGACGACGATACTTTCAGCCAAGGCTACGATGACACCGGCCGCATAACCGAATTCGTGGGCAGCAAGTACTACGATGCGGTGACCGGAGAGATGCCCACCGCCACTCTTACGCAACACCGGCGCGAGATCGTATTCGTGAAGCCCCATTACTTCTTGATGCTCGACAATGCGGAGACGAAACAGAAGGACCGCCGCCTCAACTGGGTGCTGCACCCCCCGGCAAAAGCGGCAATCGAGATGAACGGAGGAAAGATTTCCGTTCAAATGGGCAAGGTGCGCCTGTCCATGACATTCCTGGAGCCTGCGAATTGCAAAGCAAGGATTCGCACCGGGCCTGCGGGCGACAAGTTCATCTCCGTGGATACGGCCGAACTCGTCAAGACCGGACGATTCCTGACCATCCTCTGCCCTCAAAAGGGGGATGCCGCGCCGCCGGCCATCGAAAAGATCGGCTCCGGCGACTGCTATGGCGCCAGGATAGGCCGGAAAGGCGCGACCGACTACATACTGTTCGGGAAAGAGTCGATCGATTACGAAGGGATCTCCTGCGACGGACCGAAGTGTGCCGTGACCCTTGCTTCCGGTTCAGGTCAGGGGCCGGTCCTTTCCGGGGCGGCGGCCAAGGAATCGCTTTCGTTCCAGCGCTTCGCCATGCATCGTGCCACGCGCCTGTCCTGCGCTGGCCGCAATCTTCTTTCGGCCAGCCGCGCCTGCACGGCTGCTTTCGGGAGCGAAGAAATCGACTGTTTGTACGGCTACCTCGATTTGGAAGGCGCGACCGACATCCGCATCGCCGTGGATCAGAGGCCCGGCAGTGTGCTGCTGGATGATAAATTGATTCCGAAGGATATTATCGGTTTTGAAGGAGGCTCCGTGCGGTTGGCAGTGCCGGGGCCGGGACGGTATCGCGTGCGCATGGAGGGCGTAAGGCTCCCCTCCAACCAGGCTCCGGCGGATCGTGGTGGAGTTTTGTGAAGTGCTGCCTGCAAAAACAGCTTGAAAGAAAAGATGTTGGTGTTTATGGTTAATGTCGTTATTGAACATTAAACTAAATCGTAGGGTTGAATTGTGTACCATTGGTTTTAAACATGTTTCTGGCCGCGTTCATTGCAGTGGAAGACAATGCTTGGAAAGGAGAAGCGGGAATGCGATCTATACGGATCACGCGGGATAGTGTTATGGGCGCTTGCATTAGTTTCGAAGAAACACCGGATGGAATCACCTTGCTCATCGGAGAAGGCAGAACGGAAATCGCACTCGGCAAGTTTGAGAAGAATATCCATGCCGTGAGTTTTGATCTCAAGCTTTTGAAGGTTCCCTGTTCCCTGCAGCTTTGCTACGAGCAGCAGTTCCAGGGTGGCGTAAGGAACGGGATCTGGATTGAGGCGGCGGCAGACGGCAAGACCGACCTTCAGGCGGGAATGGAACCGCATGATCGTCTGACCTTGGCATATACGAATCGCCCGAAGACCCCTCTTTCCGGGAAAGAGGTCAAAAACCTTTATCCCGGCACAGAGGCCATCGAAATTGGCCTTGGTCGTTCGGTGCCGTGCCTCTTCTCGGTAGATTTCGGCAGTGGGGCCGGTTCCATCCACTATGTTGCCAAGATCGGTGAACGGGTCTTCGAGTATTGGGGCAGGAATACCCAGAGTAAGGGTGGCGCCGAGTATCTTTCGGCAAGCATCATCCTGACCGCGTCCGGTTCCGGTGATGCAATGCTGGTCCTTTCCGACTGCAGGACCGGAGACAAGCCCATTGATCGTTCTTCCCTCGAAAAACCAATGTATCCCGTCGGGAAAAAGAAGATCGGCTCCAAACGCGAATATTGTATGATGCGGTCGACGGATACGGACATCGCGGCTTGGGAGCGCGACTTGGCCGAAATGGCTAACATGGGTCTGACGCATGTTTGCCTTGTCGATACCCGCTATTCCGCCTTTACGCCGGATGTTTTCGACCTGTATGACGCGGCAGTCAAGAAAGCCGCCAACCAGGGGTTAAGAAGCTACTTTTGCGTGTATACGTGCGGGCGGCCTTTCATGCTCGGCCAGAAGGGATTCGATGCGGAGCCGATGGTGAATGGAATGGGACAGAAGAGCGTGATCACGGAGAATCTCTGGAACTTGGAATGGCAGGAAAAGGGCGGGCTTCGGAACTACCTCTCGGAGGTCGCCAGGCATTACGCAGGAAACCCGAACGTTGCCGGTTACATCATTGACGAACCGTTGCGGGAGTGGATAAAGGCGCGAGAGCAGGGATACGACCCGGCCTGCCGGAAGCAATTCGTCGCCTTCCTGCGCGATAAGTATCAGACGCTGGACCGCTTGAACAAGGATTGGGTGGCCTCCTTCCGGACTTGGGAAGATGTTTTGCCGCCTACACCAGAACAGTCGAAAGAATTGCAGGTGCGTTGGTCCGACTGGCAGCAGGCGCGATGCGCCTGGTCTGCAAGTTTCTTTGTCAACGTGCAGAAGTATTTGAAGGAACCGGACCCGACAAAGAAGGTTATTTGGAGCATCTCGATCCCCTCGAACAAAGACGCGACGGTAAAGGAACGCGAAAACAATTGTGTGGATTGGGACACCGTGATTCCCGCCCTCGACGTGGTCCTGTTCGCGGTTACGGTGCCAGGCGAAGGCAAAGGGCTGGATCCTGCCCTGCGGCAACTTGTGGACCGGTCTGACCTCAAAGGGAAGACGAAATTCACAGCTCACTGCTGGTTTTCAATCCATGCCTGGGGTGGAAACAAGCCGAGCCTTATCGAGGCGCGCCGCCGGTTGGACGAGGTGGAGAAGCTTTTCCCGGACTGCCACTGGTACGGCTGGGCGTATAAACAGTGCGGTCCTCACGACATGGGCTTGCAAGACGACCTCTCCTTGTGGCCGGAATATCGCAATATTTTATCGCAGTTCATCAAGGATTGCGAGAGCCGACCGTAAGAGGTGCTTAATGAGCGAGATAGGTAAAGCAAGTGGTCCGTTTCTATGGGCGGTGGACTCACTTGTCAAAGTATTCCGAAATCAACCTGCGCCGGCCGAGGCAGGAAGAATAGTCCTCGATGCCGCGCGCGGGGAGTCGGTCTCCGCCCAGATAGTGGTGACGGCAGGCCGGAAGTCACTACGAGGGCTGGCCATACGCCTGGAATCGGGACGTCGCGGGACCGGTTCGGAGTTGCCGATACATGATATCCGGTATGTAGGCTATATTCCGATCAAAAAGAACTCCTGGCGATTGCAGCAGGTGGAGCTCCTGCGCCAGGCGCCTTGCGAAATCCCGGACGTGCTTTTCGAGCAACCGCCGGATGAGATCCCGCTAGGCGAGAACCAGCCTGTCTATGTTACGATTCAGGTGGCACCGGATGCAGCGGTCGGGGTGTGGCACGGTCGTCTGATTGTCACGGCAGATGCCGCTTACGAAGCAGAAATCCCGATTGCACTGCATGTTTATGGAGTGAACCTCCCGAACGAGCGGACGGCGATATCGGGGTCTCTCTTTCAGAACGGAATGGGTGCTTTGACTCCCGAGGAGGAAGCGCTTTTCAGGCAAAGCCCGGATGTAGCGGACGTGCCAAAGTCGGCGGACTCTGAAGATGGCCAGCGCCGATCGTTCCTCGAACGGCAATTCGGAATCCGGACTTTCTCGGATGAGTATTGGGAGTTGATGACTGCGTTCGCAAGGGAAATGGGTACACACAGGCAGAATGGCATCACGATCAGTCCGCTGGCCCTCACCGAAAAGTCGGTCCACGACGGCAGACTTGTTTTCGACTTCTCGCGTTTTGACAGGTTTGTTGAGATATTCAAGCATGCCGGGGGATGCGATGAGATGAACTTCTGTTCCCTGGCCACCCGCGACGAGCTTCGCCACGCGCATTTCAATGCGCCCTACCTGGTCGGTCGGATCTGCGAGGCGAAAGACGGCAAGGTGTCTTTTGGCGAGGCCCGGCCCGAGCACCCGCGTTTCGAGCATTTTCTCAGCCGGTGGCTCCCGGCGCTGGAACGGCATCTGGAAGAGAAGGGATGGTTGGACAGTTCTGCGCAGCATCTCTGCACCGAGCCGTCTCATTTGCATGCGGAACAGTACCAGGTCCTGAGAAAGCTTTGCCGGAAGTATGCTCCGAAACTACGACAGGTTGATGCTTACTTTTACTGGCACGACCCGCAATGCGAGG
>Ga0180014_1000498_pt1 | contig 10852 bp, 8 predicted proteins | sample KR13_S1_MetaG_FD_116507 | JGI IMG/M metagenome (GOLD analysis project Ga0180014, IMG submission 116507) | Groundwater microbial communities from the Olkiluoto Island deep subsurface site, Finland - KR13_S1_MetaG | ecosystem: Environmental > Aquatic > Deep subsurface > Groundwater | place... | reverse complement strand
TAGAATTCCCGGGGTTCGACCAATTCGCAGCAGCGAATTGGGACAGCGAGCGTAGCGAGCTGCACGCAGTGTGGTCGGCAGCAGCCGACCATCCACCCCCCGCAAAGCGGGGTGCCGTCACCAGATGCTTCGGCGGACCTCAGCATGGTGACGGGCTCCCGTAGCGCTGCCATTCTTCGACCTCTTGACTAGGGGTGCCGTCACCAGATGTTTCGGGATTTTCTCCATTGCAAATTCAATAAAAATTACTTAAAATCCAATCATGGAGAAAATCGTTTTTCCTGTCAGTTACTGCTGCTGCGCGCGGTTGACCCCGAAAACGAAACCCATGCACCTTCGCGTTCGGCTACAAGCAAATAAATAAAATGAATAAAAAAAAGGCATCATTAACGACATTTATTTTTGTGGGTTTCTTCCTGGGCATTCTTGCGGGTTATCTTTTCGGGGAAAGTATTCTTCCGTTGGCGCAGGTATTGGCTGATATTTTCCTTCGTCTTTTGCGTATGGCGATATTGCCTTTGATCGTCACATCCATCATCAGTGGCGTGGTGAGTGTAGGCAGCGCGGCGGGGCTGGGGCGGTTGGGCTTAAAAACTTTCGTTTACTATATCGCCACTACCATTCTGGCGATCCTTACCGGGCAGGTATTGGTGAATATTTTGCAGCCGGGTAAGGGCGCGCAGGTGGGGTTGAAGCAAGCGGTGGAACATGTGCCGGCGGCCGGTTATGATGTTGGGGATTTGTTGATTCGCATCATTCCTGAAAATCCTTTTCATGCATTGGCACAGGGTGATGTTTTGCCGGTAATATTCTTTTCGCTGCTTTTCGGTTACTTTATCACGCGGCTGAAACAGGAACAAAAAGTTCAGATGGGGAATTTTTTCCAGGCCGCTTTTGATGCTATGATGAAGATGACGGGGTTCATTGTCTGGAGTGCGCCGTTGGGGGTATTCGGGATTATTGCCCGTATCGTCGCCACCACCGGCTTCGAGGCGTTTCACTCGCTGGGTTATTATTTCCTGGTGGTATTGATGGGATTAGCGGTGCATGCGTTTATTACGCTTCCGTTATTATTACGTTTTTTAGGCGGTATAAACCCGGTCAAGCATTACCAGGGCATGATGCCGGCGTTTATTACGGCTTTTTCCACTTGTTCGACCATAGTGACGCTGCCGTTGACCATGAAAGCGGTAACCGAGCATTCGGGAGCATCGCAGCGGGTGGCAAATTTTGTATTGCCGATTGGTGCGACGGTTAACATGGATGGTACCGCATTATATGAGTGTGTCGCGACGATATTTATCGCGCAGGTTTATGGAATTCCTTTAAGTTTTACGGCACAGTTGGTCATTGTTTTGACGGCGTTATTGGCATCGATCGGGGCGGCCAGCGTGCCGATGAGCGGGTTGGTAATGATGTCGATTATTTTGAGAGCGGTGGGTTTGCCGTTGGAGGGGGTAGCGATTATTTTAGCGGTGGACAGGATATTAGACATGTTCCGGACGACGGTAAATGTATTGGGTGACAGTTGTGGAGCGGTTATCATCTCCCGTTTGGAAGGAGAGTCCGCCGCGCGAAAATAAATAGAAGTTTTCGGGAGTCCGCAACCCTTTTTCGCTGCCGTTCTTTGCTATTTCAGCTTGCCGGAAATCAAATGTTTGATGGTCAGCCCCTGGACCAGGATGGAAAAAATAACGACGATATAGGTCACCGTTAAAAGCGCTTCCCGCTCCGGGCCCGGGGGCAAAGACAATACCAGCGCCACTGAAATCCCGCCGCGCAGGCCGCCCCAGGTCATGATTTTTATTACATTCGGGCTGAACTTGACAAAAGATCTCATTAGAATGATCGGCAGGCCTACACTTATGAAACGGGCCAGCAATACGGCCGGGATGATCAGCAAGCCTGCGAACAAATAGGGCTTGGCGATGGTGACAACCAGTATTTCCAGACCGATCAGCAGAAAAAGAACCGCGTTGAGGATCTCGTCCACCAACTCCCAAAATGAATCCAGGTGTTCCCGCGTAGTGTCGCTCATGGCCAGGTAACGGCCCTTGTTGCCGATCAGCAGCCCGGCCACTACAATGGCGATCGGGCCCGAAATGTGCAGGGCGTCGGCAAGGGCGTAGCCGCCCATGACCAGGGCCAGGGAAAGCAGTATTTCAACCTGGTAATTGTCCACGCTTTTCAACATGCGATAACTTATCCAACCGACAGTCAATCCAAAAACAATTCCGCCCAGGGCTTCCTTGACGAACAAAAGAATGGTATTCCCAAAAGTGATCCCTTCTCCTTTTGTCAGCACTCCGAAAAAAAGGAGAAAAACAACCACCGCCACCCCGTCATTAAAAAGGCTTTCTCCGGCTATTTTGGTCTCCAAGCTTTTGGCTGCCCCGGCGGTCTTCAATATGCCCATTACGGCCACGGGATCGGTCGGGGCAATAAGAGCTCCAAACAATAAAAAATAAATGAAAGGCATTTTTATGCCTATTAAAGCAAAAACAAGCCATGCCAGTATCGCGACAAGTAACGTGCTCAAGGCCACGCTGAACGTTGACAAAACGCCAATGACCCATTTGTGTTTGATCAGGTCGTTCAGATTGATATGCAGCGCTCCCGCGAACAAAAGAAAACTGAGCATCCCGTGCAACAGGGTTTTGTTGAAATCAATGCTTTTGAAAAGCAGGCTCGCGTAGTCGTAGACATTCACTATTTTAAAGAAGTCAAGCAGGACCAGGCTTAAAGACATGAGTATGGCGATCAGCATGATGCCGATGGTGGTCGGCAGCTTGATAAAACGATAATTGAGATAACTGAAAACAGCCGCCAGGGTGATCAGCAGGGCCGCGATATTTATAGTTTCCATTTATCCTCTTTTTTCATTTTTATTTTTATCTGTCTGTTATTGTATCTTTTCGGAGCTTTATTTCAAAATAATCTGGACTGGAATCACCCCATTTTTTATAAAGATATTCCAGGAATGCAGCCTAAGGGGCTTTTTCCGACATCCCCTTCAGCTAAATCCCGTCCGCATTCCGGACGGGAAGCGACTTCGCCCATTTTTCTTTAAAATGGGCTGCGTACGCCGCTTCAGGCTGCGAAGCGTCCCCAGCGGGGGAGGATGTCGGAAGCGCCCCAACTGCGAATTGCCATAAAAACGAGGTGATGCCGGAATATTAGGAGCGTTCGTTCTTCGGGTTTGACATGGCCACGTTTATTCCTTAAAATAGCGCCTGAAAGAGGGGATCGATATTCCCACGAGTGTCCGGCAAATATCCCCTGCTGAAATGGAAAAAGGAACAATGCTAGTTCACATTGTAACGGACAATTTCTCAACCGGCGGCGGCATTGAACACATATTTCAGATTGTGAAAGGCTTGCCTGAGCTGGATTTCAAGATCTTTGCCGGAGCGGGAGATATGCTTGCTAAATTTTCCGGCTTGGCCAACGTCGAAACCTGCTCCCGGGGCTACAGCCCGGCACTGGTCCTGAAAACAAAACCGGACTTGATCCATATCCACCACCTGCGCCCGCTCCTGGCATTTTATCGGAATCCTCTGGCAAGATATGAGGTTCCGGTCATTTATACGGCTCATGGGCTGCACATTCACAAATATGAATTCCCGTGCAGCGTTTTGAACCGCTTGAAATACAAATTGAGATTCGTGTTGGAAAAATACCTGTTTGTCAGGGCCGATCAAGTCATCGCCGTTTCCAAAGCGGATCGGGATTTTATCAGGAACCGCTATAAATTGAATCATGTCCGTTATATCGCCAATGGCATCGATCCTTCCCGCCTTGAAGAAGTGCAGAGCCAAAGGAAAATCGGCGATGAATTCCAACTGCCGGCCAAACGCATTCTCTTCATTACCGTTGCCCGTTTTAATTTTCAGAAAGGCTACGATGTATTGATCCGGGCGATTGCCCTGATCAGGGATTTTCTCAAGGAGAAAAACGCCAAGTTTTTGCTGGTCGGCGATGGAGAAACCCTTCCCGAAATGAAAAAAATGTCCGAACAACTGCAGGTAGCCGACCTGGTCCGTTTCTCTGGCACAAGAACAGATGTGTACAGCCTGATGAAATCCGCGGACGTTTTAATCCTTCCTTCAAGGTGGGAAGGACTTCCGATCGTTCTGCTCGAAGCCGGGCTGCTGAAGATACCGGTCATCGCCTCTGACACCTATGGCAACAATGAACTGCTGGGCCAAGCCAGGGGAGTAATGTTTGAAAATGAAAATGTCCGCGATCTGGCTGAAAAAATCAAAAGGACCCTGAACGGTGAATACAAACTCGCTTACCATGCGGACAACTTCTATCATTTCGTAAATAACAACTACAGTGTTACCAAAATGCTTGCCGGTTTGCATGACACATATGCATCGACCTTGGGTGGGTAAGGTGGAGACCCGGAAAATTGACATATCCATCATTGTCCCTGCGAAAAATGAAGGGGAAAATATCAGGAGATGCCTGGATATGGTAATGGCCCAGGAATGTTCTTATGTTTTTGAAGTAATCGTCATCGATTCGGGCTCGCAAGACGATACGGTCGCCATTGTCAAGGAAAACAAAAATATCAGGTTGGTCGAAATCAGGCCTGATGAATTCGCACACGGCAAAACCAGAAACTTGGGTGCCAAACTGGCAAAAGGGAATTTCCTGGTTTTCCTGAACGCCGATGCCATTCCCCACGATCATCACTGGCTTTCCGCCCTCATCGATGAGTTTGCCAGGGATAAAAAGATTGCCGGGGTGTACAGCCGCCATGTGCCCAAAAATGATTGCCATCTGTATATGGCCAGGGACCTTGAGAAATCGATGCCCGCAAAAAGAATGGAAAAAGCCCGGGTTGACCGCCACGATTATTTTCTGTTTTCGACCGTCAGCGCCACCATCAGGAAAGATATCTGGAGCGCTTATCCTTTTCTTGATGAGATCTTGATCGCCGAAGATCAAAACTGGGCGGCCAGGGTTCTGCAAGGCGGTTACAAATTGGTCTATACCCCGGCTTCGCTCGTTCAGCATTCCCACAATTATTCCCTGAAAGAATTGTTCAACTTGAAATGCCGGGTGGGCCGATCGTCCAAAAAGTTTTCCAATAAAGCCAGCGCCCTGTTCGGAGGCGCTTTTCTGGCCCTGGGCGGCATGATCTATAAGTTTTCCGGAGATTGCAGGTATGTTTTACGGAGCGGTCTGCCGGTCAAAAGAAAAATCAGGGAGATTTTCATCAGTTTGGGAGCCAGGATATTCAGTTTTTCCGGCAGGTATATCGGCTGGCTGAAAGGATCAAGGCCTGGATAAACCGTTTCAATCCGTTGTTTTAAACCTGAGGTCCCAGCGGGGATGAGAAGCCAGGGAAAATGTGAGAGTAGCGCTTCATCCTTGCCTGTGTTAAAATCAATCAGCCATGAACCACATCCGCAATTGTGAACTTCCATGAACCCCACGCCGTCCTTAAGCAAACAGGAGATCAATCTGCTGCCTCTGAAAAAATACTGGGGAGCGATTGAGATCATTTCCAGCGACCAACAACTGATGACAGTGCTGCCGGATCTCAAGGCTGAAAGGGTCCTGGGATTCGACATCGAGGTCAGGCCGACCTTCAAGTGCGGCGATCATTTCCCGCCCGCCCTGGTGCAGATGGCAGGCAAAAAAAAAGTTTTCCTGGTGCAATTGAAAAAATTGCATTCACTGCACCTGCTGGCCGGATTATTTGCTGATCCCAAAATTATCAAGGCCGGCGTGGCCGTGAGCGGCGATATCGAAAAGCTGCACGAGGTCATGCGCTTCACCCCGGCCGGGTTCATCGATCTCGGCAAGCTGGCGGCCAAGAAGGGGATCAAGGCCATGGGTGTGCGCACCCTTGCCGCCCAATTGCTGGGTTTGCGTATTTCCAAGGGGGCGCAGTGCTCCAACTGGGAGCGCTCAGAGCTGACCCCGGCCCAGACCCTGTATGCCGCCACCGACGCCTGGGTATGCCGGGAATTATTCCTGTTTCTGGAAAAAATGGCAGATCGGGTCAAAAAATGAGGCATGCCAACCTTTCTTATGATGGGGGAAGTTAATGAAACTTTTTGCCAATAAAACAAAGATCATCTGCACAATCGGACCATCGTCGGAATCTCCCGAAGTGATGGAAAAGATGATCGGGGCCGGGATGAATGTGGCCCGGCTCAATCTAGCGCATGGCGATGCGGGTGTTCATGAAAAAAACATTGAAAATCTTCGTTTGGTTGCTCGCTCAAGCGGGCGACGCTTGGCCATCCTGGCCGATCTTCCGGGTCCGAAGATTCGTATCGGTACTTTGGCCAGGGAGCCGCTCGATTTGAAGACCGGAGACCATGCCATCCTGACAACCGGGAAACCGGCCGGGGATGTCGTGAAGATCCCGGTAAATTTTGACCGTCTCCCTCAAATTGTAAAACCGGGGGATATCATATTTTTAAGCGATGGCTTCATCCAGCTCAGAGTATTGGAAATAGACCGCAAGGACGTCCACTGCCAGGTCCTGGTCGGGGGCGAACTGCGATCACGCAAGGGCCTGAATCTCCCGGGCAAGGCACTTGGCATCAACGCTTTCACCGAAAAGGATGCGGATTGGCTGCGTTTTGCTTTTTCCCATCAGCTGGATGCTCTGGGCCTGTCTTTTGTCGAATCGGCCGCCGACATCATTGCCGTTCGCCAGGCGGCAGCCCACATGGGTTATCATCCTTTTATCATCGCCAAGATCGAATGCTTGCGAGCCCTCGACAATATTTTGGAAATCCTTCAGGCGGCGGACGGGATCATGATTGCCCGGGGAGACCTGGGAGTGGAAATTCCGATCGAACAAATCGCCGTGGTGCAGAAACAACTTGTTTATCAGGCCAATCTTTTAGGAAAGCCGGTCATCACGGCTACGCAAATGTTGGAATCCATGACCGCAAATTGTCGACCTACCCGGGCCGAAGTCACGGATGTGGCCAACGCCATCCTGGACGGGACAGACTGCGTGATGCTCTCGGAAGAAACGGCGATGGGGAAATACCCTGTCGAAGCCGTTGCCATGCTGGCAAAGATTGCCGCTGTTACCGAGCCGCAAAGGCCCGGCGCCCGCGCCCGGGAAACCCTGCAAGCCCAAGTCGGCCAGGGCAAAGCCAGTCATACGGATGTGATCGCTTTAAGCATGGAAACCATCCTGCAAGGGATCGCTCTGGCCGCCGTCATGGTGCCCACACTCAGCAGCGCCACGGCCAGGAATATTTCCCGCTTCCGGCTGCCTCTCTGGATTGCGGCCGTGAGCCCCAACGAAAGCACCTGCCAGCAAATGCAATTTTCATACGGCATCCACCCCGTGCATGAAGCCGATCCGCCCGCGGATTGGAAGACTTATGCCGGAAATTGGCTGCAAAGCCATGGAGTGGAGGGAAACATCGTACTTCTGATCGAGGGGCCATCGCCAAGGAACCCCGGAGCGAATTACAGGCTGGAAATGATCGATCTTGAGCGCCCACCGCAAGCATAGAGAATACGGGCCATTTCCTTCCCACATTGATGCGGCTGCAAACAATTGATATGGACTGGTCTAAAACGGAATGATTTCACCGGGATTGGCCGGGGCTTCAAAAGAAGATGGTATCATGATAAAATATTGGGGTTCAATACGAGATCGAAAATGAAAGAATGTAAGGGTTCAATACGAGATAAAATGAGATCATATTGAACCCCAACAAATTTTAATGACCATGATTCAAATCAATATACCTGGAAAGGATGAAACCCTGGGAATCAAGCATTTGGTCCTCGATTTTAACGGCACCCTGGCTACCGACGGCCGGATCAAACCCGGAGTCGCCGGTCTGCTGAAAGAACTGGCCCTACAGCTGCAGGTCCACATCGTCACAGCCGGGACTTTCGGCGGCGTGGATGACGAAGTTCATGGTATCCCTTGCGTACTGAAGATCTTGAGCGGTGCCGACCAGACCGGGCAAAAAGCCCGCTATGTGGAAGAACTCGGGGCGGAGCACACCGCTTGCGTGGGCAACGGCCGCAACGACCGGGATATGCTGGAAAGGGCAAAACTGGGCATCCTGGTCATCCAGGAAGAGGGAGCAGCAGCCGCAAGCCTGCTGGCGGCCGACGTGGTGTGCCGGGATATTGATTCGGCTTTGCAGCTGTTGCTGCAGCCGCTGCGCCTGACCGCCACCCTGCGCACCTGAACCTTTGCCTGCAAATCCTTGAGGCTTCATAAAACGTTCGCTTATCTGCATTGGCAAGCAGAGGATTTTTTCGAAGTCACACGCTGAATTATCCTGTCCTGACTTGGAATTTGGCGCTTTATATGCTATCATTGGAAAAAATTCAATCCCCAGGGGACGCAATGGCCAAAGTGATCGACTGGTTGAAACAGAACGACAAGCTGATGTTTTCGCTCGAAATCACGCCGCCCGACCGCGGCAAAAGCGTGGACGATATCCTCTCCTCCATCGAAACCATGATGCCTTTCGATCCCCAGTTCATCAACGTCACCTATCACCAGCCGCACGTGGTCTATGAGGAAAAGGCCGGCGTCATCAGCCGCCGGCCGCGGCGCAAGAAGCCCGGAACCGTCGGCATCTGCAGCGCCATCCGCAACCGTTTTCGCGTCGAGCCGGTTCCGCACCTGATCTGCGGGGGATTCGACCATTTTGAAACCGAGGATGCCCTGATCGACCTCAATTTTCTGGGCATCGAGAACATCCTGGCCCTGCGCGGCGACCCGCCGCCGGGACAGCCGCGCTATATCCCGGAAAAGAACGGCCACCAGTACGCCTGGCAACTGGTCGAACAGATCGCCCAACTGAACCGCGGCCAATATATCGACGAACTTGAGGACCCTTTTCCCACCAATTTCTGCATCGGCGTGGCCGCCTATCCTGAAAAGCATTTTGAATCGCCCAACCTTGAAAAAGACCTTTTTTACCTGAAAAAAAAGGTGGACATGGGGGCGGAATACATCATCACCCAGATGTTCTACGATTTCCGGCAATACAGGACTTTTGTAGAAAAGGCCCGCGCCATCGGCATCCAGGTGCCCATCATCCCCGGGCTCAAGCCCCTGGTCAGCAAGAAGCAGATCACGACCATCCCCAGCTCCTTTCACGTCAATATCCCGGCCGAACTGGTCGCGTCAATCGAGGAAGCCCGCAGCAGGGAGCAGGAATTCGCCAACGGGGTGCGCTTCCTGGCCCGGCTGGCCGAGCAGCTGATCGACTATGGTGTCCCGGGCATCCATGTCTTCAGCATGGGCCAGGGGCGTGCCGCCAAGGCTTTTCTGGAAACGGTGTTTGCCGGCAAGCGCTGAGATCCCGAGGTCGCATCATGGCCGCATGGCTCAAACCTGAAATCACCCGGCGCCAGCGGGAAAAAATCCTGATCCTGGACGGCGCCATGGGCACGGCCATCATGGAAACGGCTTTGGGCCCCGACGATTACCACGGCCATGTTGGCTGCCACGATTACCTTTCTGTCTCGCGGCCTGAAGTTATCACTCGCATCCATGCATCCTATCTGGAAGCCGGCTGCGACATCATCGAAACCAACACCTTCGGCGCCCAGGCAGGCGAACTGGCCAAGCACGGGCTGGAGGACATGACCTATGAAATAAACAGAAAAGGCGCCGAATTGGCTTCCGGGATCGCCGCCGACCACAGTTCGCCAAAGCAGCCGCGTTATGTGGCGGGTTCCCTGGGACCGGGTTCGCGCCTGCCCAGTTTGCAGCAGGTGGATTTCTCCAGCCTAGAAAATTCCTATTATGCCCAGGCGCTGGGACTTTTCGACGGCGGCGTCGACCTGTTCCAGGTGGAAACCTGCCAGGATATGCTGCAGATCAAGGCGGCTTTGCGGGCCCTGAACCGTGTTTTCCGCGCCAAGGGGCAAACCAGGCCGGTGAGCGTGCTGGTCACCCTGGAAAAAAGCCGCATGCTGCTGGGGACCGACCCGGCCACGGCGCTGGCCACTTTTATCCCATACCCGCTTTTTGCTTTCGGCATCAACTGCGGCACAGGCCCGGAAGACATGCGTGACGCGGTCAGGGTCCTGGCCGCCGCTTCCCCGTTCCCGCTGGCGGTGATGCCCAACGCCGGACTGCCGAAATTCAGCGAAGGCAGGTATCTCTACGACCTGGAACCGGAACAGTTCGCGCGGCAAATGAGCGTTTTTGTATCTGAATACGGGGCGAGCCTGGTCGGCGGCTGCTGCGGGACCACTCCCCGCCATATCGAAGCGCTGGTCCGCGTGACGGAGCGGCAGCGGCCGATGGCGCAAAAAGAAACCGTATCCACGGGGATGGCGACATCCCTTTTTTCGATGCAGGAATTCCGGGTAAAACCCGCCCCCCTGATCATTGGTGAACAGACCAACGCCACGGGCAGCAGGCAATTCAGGTCGGCGCTGCTGTCCGACGATCTGGACGCCATGCTGGCCGTGGCCCAAGCCCAGGCTCGGGAAGGGGCGCACTTGCTCGACCTGAACGTGGCCTATGCCGGGCGCAGCGAAGCCCGCGACATGGCCCGGGTGGCAGCGCGGCTGAACTCGCAGAACCGCCTGCCGCTGATGCTAGACAGCACCGACCTGGAAGCGCTCGAGGCGGGGCTTGAACAATGCGCCGGCCGGACCGTGATCAACTCCATCAACCTTGAAGACGGGGGGGCACGGGCTGAAAAAATACTGCGCATGGCCGTGGATTTCGGTGCGGCCGTGGTCTGCCTGGCCATCGACGAACAGGGGATGGCCCGCGGCCGGGAGGAAAAGGCCGTTGTGCTGCAGCGGCTTCACGACCTGGCCGTTTCAAGCGGGCTGAATGCAGCCGACCTGTTCCTGGACCCCTTGACCT
>Ga0180014_1000497_pt1 | contig 10853 bp, 8 predicted proteins | sample KR13_S1_MetaG_FD_116507 | JGI IMG/M metagenome (GOLD analysis project Ga0180014, IMG submission 116507) | Groundwater microbial communities from the Olkiluoto Island deep subsurface site, Finland - KR13_S1_MetaG | ecosystem: Environmental > Aquatic > Deep subsurface > Groundwater | place... | reverse complement strand
CCCCCACCTCCAGTTGATCGGAATCACCCAACGGAAGATAGGGAAATTTACGGCCGTCACTGATCTTGATCAGGGCAACATCAGACTGCGGATCGGTACCTATCACCTTTCCCTCCAGCTCCTGATCACCTTGCAGGCGCACGGTGATCTTGTCGGCGTTCTCAATAACATGATTATTGGTCAGGATATATCCGTCCTCAGAGATGAGAAAGCCTGAACCCGAAGCCTGAGTCTTAAATTGCTCAGGTTGTTGAGGAGTGGATGGAGGCCTGAAGGATGGGCCAAAAAAATGCTGAAAAAATGGATCATCAAAGGGATTAAACTGATTCCCGGGAGCCATCTCTCCTTTCTTTTCTACCCGCACATGCACAACCGCCGGTTCTGCCTTTTTGACCACAGAGGAAAAAGCCTTGGCCGATTTGTCCAGAAGCTGGATATTTTCATCCTCGGCCGCCATGCTGTTTGCCGGGAGCCAGGAGAGGCTTAGCATAAAGATTAAAAGAAGAAGAATAGGCAAGGGTGCAATCAGTAGTCGTGTTTTTCTTTTCATGATATTGAAACCTCCTTACGTTAGATATTAGGGGCCGTTACGAAACAACCATTACATTGTTATCTATTTCGTTACGGCCCCTTATGCCGCTTACGATGTAAGCATGTTTTAGTTATTTAGTTACAACGGCTTTTTGTTATCTGCCATAATCATGGCAATGAATGCAAACGATGAATCTGGAACCCAGCCGCTGCGACCGTTTTCATCATTGATCAGAGCGTAACTGTCATGGCGTTTGATAATGCGGATCAGGCGGCCTTCTTCAATGGCACCCGTGCTTCCCGCGCCGTCAAAAGGAGAGATCAACAGGCCTGTATCGGGCGCAATAATAACCGCCTGCTGCCAGTTCCGGTACTGGATTGCTACTCCGGCGGAACAAAGACAAAGCAGCACCAGGCAAGCGGCGGTCAGGGAAGAAGAAAATCTGCGTAAAACTACAAAACGCAGAGTCGCAAGATGGAACAGGGCCAAGGCCAACAGCATGATTGCGGCCAGCACTGTCCACTGATTGAGCCCCAGGAGACCGCCCATCTTTTGCCACCAGGGGATTTCCTTCTGAAAAAGCCCCTTTTCCCGGCGCAGCCGTTCCAGATTGGTGTGAATATCTGCATTTCCAGGGGCCAGCAACAGGGCCCGTTCATATTCGAGAACGGCCTTGCCGGTCTGCCCAGTTCGGGCATAACTGTTGGCCAGGTTATAGCACAATGACGCCGACACACCCGCATGGGCCACCAAATCCTCGTAGCTCCGGATGGCCTTGGTCAAATCACCGGCCTCATAGGCCCTGTTGGCCTCAAGAAAATTCTGGCTGTTCTCCCGATCTCCCGCCAGACAGGTGCCGAGAAAGGTACAGAAGATCATGACAAAACAGAGAAACAGCAGGGCTGATTTTTTCAGTTTCATTGAAGCTTCCTCAGTTCCTGCTCCAGCTTTCCGGCATATTCGACCATTTCCTGCTGGCTGAGATGAGACTCGACCACATAGGCACCGCTCTCCGCCGTGGCAAAGAGCGCAATCAATTCGGCATCAGCGGCCAGACGCTGACGCAGATCAGCAAGGGTGATGGCCCCCGGCTCTGTCTGCCAGACAAATCCCAGCTGCCCCTGCATGGCCTTGCGGCAGGCGGCCAGAAATTCCTGCGTATTGCCCTGCTCGCGACTCTTTTCGATCTCACGCAAGCTGAGATCAAGGAGACGCTCCCTTTCAAGGTGGCGGCAGAGGGCAGGATTGTTGGCCAGTCGTCTGGCCCGGATCTTTAAAAAAATAACCGCAACCAGAAGCAGGAAGGAAATCAGAACAACTATCTGAAAGCTGGTCCGGCTTACAAGCGGGGTCAAGCCCTGTTGCAGAGAACCCAGTTGCGAATGAAGAGGGGCCAGATTGATTCCCGCTGCATCAGGACCTCCCTGTTGTCCGTCACCGTTCCCACCATCGCTCGCTCCCCCACCATTAGGACGTCCCTGTCCATCACCGATCCCGTTATCTTTGGCGCCCGCACCATTAGAAAGACCCTGTTCGTTATTCCCACCACTCAATTGCTCATTTTTCCCTGCATTCTCTTCCTTGTTTACACGCAAAGGGATAGGGTCACTTCGCAGGGTTTGATACTTCCTGGCCTCCGGGTCAAAGAAGCTGAAAGAAAGGGGCGGAATCGTTGTCCTGTCCATATCTTTGGCAACGATGGCCTGTTCAAAGACCTTGTTTCCCAGCCCCACACGCGCGCCCGGTGTCATTTTCGAGGAAGGCGAATAGCTCTTCCAGCCCTCAGTCTGGCTGAGAACAGGAGCATCGACCCGGTCAAAGTTCCCTGTACCCTGAACAGTCATGGTCAGGGTAATAGGATCTCCAGGCCCCACCTCCGTCGGTTGCGCCTTGACCTGAAGATCAAATTTGCCGATAGCCCCACTGAAATCAGCCGGTTTTCCTTCAGTCGGCAAGGACAGTACCTGGAGTTCCATATCCTTGCTGACAATCTGGATCCTTTTTTCCTGAAGCTGCTGCTGATTAAAAAAATCGGCAAAGAGATCATTGCCAAAAAACGGATCACCTCCCATAGGAGCACTCCGGCGGCGCTTATCCGGAAGAAGCAGTGTCGCCTCAATGGCAATACTGAAATTCTGCCTGCCCTCCTTAATCCCGGACAGGGTTCCGGGCCAGGTAAGAACGGCATATGGGACATTGTCGACCACCTCTTCAGTCTGCGCCGGTTCCTGATTGGGCTGAGTGAGAACAAAACCGTCTCCGTTCAACCGGGGCTGGCTGTTAAGACTGGCCCTGAGCCCCCGGCGGAAATAGGCCTTGATCTCAAGGGGCAGGACCTCACCAACATAGTTTTCTCCCTTGACCGGACTGACCCGCAGAAAGGCCAACTGGCTCGCTTCATCTCCGGCCAGAGGCAACGGAGCCCCCCCTCCTCCCTGCTGCGGAACAGTGGCAGTTGCAGGCGTAACCTCAAAAGCGATCGCCTCCGTCTGGAGCTGCTTGCCGTCAACGGTTATGGAAATGATCGGGATGGTGTAGCTTCCGGGCCTTAAGGCCTGCACCTGAAAAATGGTGGAGACGGAAGAGGAGAGAGAACCATTAATCCACTGATGCTGGCTGCTCTGCCCCCGCCGCTGGATGTCAAGGCCATCCACCTGCGGCAGCTCACCAATGGTGCCGTCTCCATCATTGATGGTAAGGGTAAGGGTCGCTGCCTGATCAACGGAAAAGCTCCTGGGGTCAAGCGACGCCGAGACCACAGGGGCACCATGGGAGACCGTGCCCATCCCCAGAATTACCAGAAGCAGACAAAGAGCAAAACTCCTGCATCGTCCGCCGGGCCTGATATAGTGTAACCTTTTTACCAGTCTTTCCATGTTCCTTCTTTTTCTGCCTCTCCATTTTCAAACCGAGGAACAAAATTCAGCTTACCCTCCTCATCCTTGAGGCGACTCAGAAGCTGCCTTGCTTCCTCACTTGTCATTCTGCCCGCCTGGCTTCGCTTTTCATCCTGACCTTGTTGAGCAGCCTGAGAGGCAGCAGTATCTTTCTGCTGCTCATCCTCACTCCCAGCCTCGGGCTGCTCTGGTTTCTGCTCCTGCCCGGCCTCGCTTATGTCTTGCTCTTTGGAATCACCAGCCTGATCCTCGGAATCCTTTGCCGGCTTGGGTGATTCTTTCTGGCCGGCGGCGGAATCATTTTTTTGCTGCTGACCCTGCCCATCCTGCTTTTCCGGCTGGCCCTGTTCACCCTTCCGGCTTTGCTGATCGCTATTCTGTTTCTGATCTTGCCTTTGCTCCTGTTTTTGATCCTGATCCTGTTGCTGCTGATCCTGCTTATCCTGTTGCTCTTTTTTCTGCTGTTCCTGCTGTTTTTTCAGCTCTTCCAGCCTTCTGCTCACCAGATCCCGATTTGCGCTGCTATCTTTGTCCTGCGGATTCAATTTGAGGCTGCCCTCATAGGCATCTAGGGACTTTTGCCACAATTCCTCCGCCTGTCCGGGATCACTCTGCGCCAGCTCTTCCCCTTTTTTAAACCAGGTGTTGCCCAGATTATAATACGTCTGTTCCTGCAAGCCAAGATCTTCACTCTTGAGGGCCTCCTGAAACGAGCTGATGGCATCATCATAGAGATTATTTTTATAAGCCGCCGTCCCTGCATTATAATGCAGCCGGGGATCATCAGGATTTTTTTTCAGGGCCTGGCTATAAAATTCCGAGGCAGTAATAAAGTCACCATCGGCAAAGGCCTTTTCCCCTGGTGAGGCATGGGCCTGATCAAGCCCTGCCAAAGGGATCAACAATAACAGGGCCACGCTTTTCCAGTTCATCTTTTTACGAATCCTGCGACCCGCAGTCTTGATAAAAGGCAGCCGAAAAGAACGTTCTGACTTCCGGCCACTGATCATGAATTCCACCATGAGCAGTACAATCGCTGCACCCAATGGCCAGTTGAAGCGCTCCATGGGTTCCTTGTGCTGTTTTTCCGCCAGTTCCTTTTTGGGGATGAGGGAGAGTTTCTGCTGGTAAATACGTTGCAGCCCTTCACCATTTTTACCCAAGGGCACATAGAGCCCGCCTGCAGCCTCGGCGATGGCGGTAAGCGCCCTCTCATCCAGCTTTGAAGTGATAAATTTTCCGGACTCATCCTTAACAAAATTGCCCTGGCCTCCGGACGACAGCGGAATCAACTCCCCCTGAGTGGTACCAACGCCCACTGTAAAAATGGTCATACCATTCTGTGCCGCCTTGATGGCTGCAGCGAGGGCGTCGCCTTCCAGATTTTCTCCATCCGTGAGCAGAACAAGAATCTTATGGTTCGCATTGTTGACAAGAGACGACTCCGCCAGACCGATGGCCCTCTCCAGGTCCGTTCCTCCCCTGGGGATGGTGGCGGTGTTCACGGTTGTCAGTGAAGCTTCAAAGGCATTGTAATCAATGGTCAAGGGACACATGAGAAAGGCTGAGCCGGAAAAAGGCAGCAAGCCCACCCGGTCTCCTTCCAGCTGGTTGACAAAATCCATGATCGCCAGTTTGGCCCGCTCCAGCCGGTTGGGCCGGATATCCTCAGTCAGCATACTTTTGGAGGTATCCAGGGCAAAGAGAATATCAATACCCTTGCGTTTGACCTCAACCCACTTGAGTCCATATTGTGGACGGGCCAGGGCCAGAAAGCAGAAGAACAGGGCCAGCAGCCACAGCCCTTTTTTAAGCAGCCGGCGGCGGGACGAGACATTCCTGGTCAGACGGCCCAGCAGATGAGCAGTGGCAAAATTCTCCATCTGCACCTGCCGTCTCCGCTCAAGCCTGCGCAAGAACAAAATGATTCCCAGACAGAGAAACACACCTGCGAGAATCCACAATGGTTGGGAAAAATGTATCACTTAGTCCATTATATGTTGAAAAATATTAGACACTCGAGCTTCTTGCAAACGCCACTACAACCATGCTTTGTCATTTCGACCGTCAGGGAGAAATCTTTCCCCGGTCCGATTTGATTAAGATTTCTCCCACTGGTCGAAATGACATGTGAAATAATTCAGGCAAAAGTCTCAACTTAACTGCTTACTGTTTACGGCAGCCGCTTGTGACTGCCCAGCAGCTCCAGCCCGATAAAAATCAGGGCCACCCCCACCAACCAGGGAAACAGCTCCCGATAGTGCTCAAATTTTTTAATGCTCCGGGTAGTGGTTTCCATACTATTAATCTCAGCATAGACTTTTTCAAGAGACTCGGTATCGGTTGCCCGGAAATACCTGGCCCCAGTCATTTCTGCCACCTTGCCCAAAGTCTCGTCATCAATATCCACTTTCGCCCGCATCAATCGTTTGCGGCCAAAGGCGTCCACCACCGGCATCGGGGCTTCGCCCTTGGTGCCGGCACCGATAGTATAGACCTTGATTTTCAATGCTTGCGCGGCCTCAGCCGCCACCAGCGGCGGCACGGCTCCAACATTATTCATACCGTCGGTAAGAAGGATAAGGATTCGCGATTTTGCCTCCCGATCCTGCAAGCGATTCACCCCGACACCAATGGCTGACCCGATGGCCGTTCCCTCATCCTCCACCATGCCGATAGAGAGCGCAGCAAGACGCTGCAGCAGCCAGTCATGATCAAGGGTCAGGGGGCTGACCATATAAGGCCTGCCACTGAAGGCCAGGAGACCAATCCGGTCATTGGGGCGCTGTTCGACAAACTGTTGGATCACGGACTTGACCACATCCAGCCGATTGGCGGGTTGTCCCTGCAGGGTAAAATCAAGGGCCTCCATGGAGCCGGAGACATCGACTGCCAGCAGGATATCAATGCCGCTGGCCTCGATCTCGGTGGTGGTATTCCCCAGTTGCGGCCGAGCAAATGCCAGGATCAACAAGGCAAGAGACAGGAGCCTGAGGGCGACCAGCAGCCGACCGGGCCGCGCCTTGCGTCCTTCGGCCAGAAAGGCAACCAGGGATGTTGTCGAAAAGACCAGAGCCGGAGCCGCGCCTCTTTTACCTCTGATAAGTGCCAGCAACGGCAGCAGAGCCAGCAGCCATAACAATTGCGGATAGAGAAAACGCATTATCCTTTTCCTTTATCATCTATGGTCTGGGCAGTGGCCCTGATAAAACCCCGCACTGCCTGCTCCATGGACTCCATTTCCGGCTGGTCAGGAATACAATGGGCAAACTTGGCCATATCACACTGTTCCAGGCACTCTTTCAGCCGGTCGTGGTGTTCTTCCATGCTGTGCCCGGCCTGAAGATTACCGGCAAGACCGAGAAAAAATTCCCGTGTAGTCTGCCGGGTGGAATGAATCTGAAACCTGGCCTCAACATAGCGACGCAGAACCTCAGCAAGCTGGGCGGCATAGAGCAAGGCCTGTTCCAGATTCATCATCGAGCGCAAACGGGCAAGCTCAGCCAGGGCTACATCATGGGGAGACGGCGGCTTTTCGCCTTTTTTCCGCCGTTTCCAGAAATAAATGAGCAGGCCGGCAATCAGCAGGAGTGCAAGGCCGGTCAGCAACCAGAGCAGCATTGTCGAAGAATCAGGGAGTTCAACCGGACCCCGGATATCATGGAGGGTGACGGCCTCCTGCGGCTGCCTCTGGGTCATGGGAGCAGATTGCCCCTGCTGCGGACCAGGAGGGCTGGCGGGAGCGACCAGCTGCAGAGGTGGATTACTCTCGGCACAGATACCCGACCTGGCCATCCCCCCGAAACCAAGGACGAAAGCCAACAACAGACAGAATATTCGCCCTCTCATCTCTGCCTCCTTTGCCTGGTCTTGAAAAAATTGAACAAGGCCGGGAGATAGGGTTGGTCCGTAGACAAATCAAGCAGATCAAGACCTGCGGAGCGGATAGCACGGCGCAGATCCTTCTGCCGGCTGGCTGCCAGCTCCGCATACCCTCGGCGGATGGCCGGATCAGAGGTGTTCAGTTCCATCTGCTCACCGCTCTCGGCATCCTCCAGGGTCAGCCAACCCACATCGGGGAGCTCATGCTCGCGAGGATCGGAGATAATCATGGAGATCAGATCATGACGGCGGTTGGTAATCTGCAGCTTTGGCTGCAGGCGGCTTAAGGTCTCTTCAAAGGCCCCGGGCAGACAATAATCAGACAGGAGAAAGGTGACACAACGGCGCTTTGCCACCCGGTTAATGAAATCCAAAGGGACAAGCAGGTCGGTCTTGGTTCCCTGAGGCTGAAAAAAGAGGATCTCACGGATAACCCGCAGAATATGAGAGCGGCCTTTTTTCGGCGGGATATACAACTCGACAAAGTCAGTGAACAGGATCAAGCCGACCCGGTCGTTGTTGCGGCGGGCCGAAAAGGCCAGGACAGAACCCAGTTCCGCCATCATCTCCCGTTTGGAGCCGGCACCGGAACCAAACTCACCGGAGGCGCTGATATCAATAATCAGCATGATGGTCAGCTCGCGCTCTTCCGTGAATTTCTTGATATGAGGGATTCCGGTCCGGGCCGTCACATTCCAGTCGATGGCCCGGATATCATCACCAGGCACATACTCGCGCACCTCGTCAAAATTCATCCCCCGTCCCTTGAAGACCGAGTGGTAGTTTCCGGCCATGGTGTCGTTGACAAGCCGGCTGGTGCGTACCTCCACCTGCCTGACTTTCTTGAGAATTTCTTTGGTGATCTGATTTTCCATGAGAAGAAGACAATTACTAATTAATTTTCACCCATCAATGAAACGGGAATGGCTAAGCGAAAAGGTCCAAAGACAAGGCGCGCCCATCCTGAGGAACGAGGCGTACTTTGGGGTACGCTGCAGTGACGAATGAGGGAGCGCAACGCAGTATTTGGACCTTTGCGCGACGCCATTCAAGGGACTGGTACAGTATCCAGTATCTTTCTAATAATCTCTTCACTGCTGATACCCTCGGCCTCCGCCTCGTAGCTGATCCGCAAGCGATGCCGCATCACGTCCATGGCCGCCGACTTTACGTCATCTGGGGTCACATAGCCGCGGCCTGCGATAAAGGCCAGGGCCCGGGAGACGGCTTTCAGGTTGATGGTGGCCCGGGGCGAGACGCCGGTCTCGATATAGTCATGCAGGTCAAGATGAAAGCTTTTCGGATCGCGGGTGGCAAAGACCAGAGAGATGATATAGTCCTTGATCTTGTCATCCATGTAGATGGAATCAACCACCTGCCGGGAGGCCAGAATATCCTCGGGGCCGACAATCGGATTAACCTTCGCCCCGGCGTCCGTATGATTGACCGCATCCAGGATTCTCCGCTCCTCACCCCTGCTGGGGTAATCCACCACCACCTTGAGCATGAAACGGTCGATCTGGGCCTCGGGCAGAGGATAGGTGCCTTCCTGTTCAATGGGATTCTGGGTGGCGAGGACCAGAAAGAGTTCCGGCAGCTTGAAGGTGGTGTCGCCAATGGTCACCTGTTTCTCCTGCATCGCCTCAAGGAGGGCGGACTGCACCTTGGCCGGGGCCCGGTTGATCTCGTCGGCCAGGATCAAAGAGGAGAATATCGGCCCCTTCTTGATCTCAAAGGCAGTGTCTTTCGGATTGTAGATCTGGGTACCGAGGATGTCAGCAGGCAGCATATCCGGGGTAAACTGAATCCGTTGGAAGTCACTGTGCACGGCCATGGCCAGGGTCTTGACCGCCAGGGTCTTGGCTAAACCGGGAAGTCCTTCCAGCAGGATATGGCCACCGGTAAGCAGTCCCACCAGCAGACGTTCAACCAGATGTTCCTGGCCAATGATAACTTTGGCCATCTCCTGGCGCAAGAGCCCCAGCCAGGCAGAACTCTGTCTGACTTGCTCGTTGATGGCCTGGATGGAAATGAAGGTATCCTCGCTCTGTTGCTGACCAGAGGAAGATCCTGGCGGAGGAGGAATAATTGCAGAGTTCGTCTGAGTGATCATGAAGACTCCTGTCTTGGAAAAAGGGAAGCACAATAGCCAATCTCCTAAGCTATCAAGATAAAGCTTGTTGTCAAGTACGTACCGCAGTTTTTTTATATAATCATTCTGATCTCAGCTGACAACGGATGGTGTGCTGACAACAAGGGACAGAACTCTTTTTCAAGGGTATTATTTTGACATTGCTCATAAGACTGTGCTACGGTTCTAACCGTTGATAACGGCTGATAATTTCAAGGACAGAGGTAGTCAAATGCACGGATCCCATACCATGCAATCAGTGTTTGGTCACATGAAACGGGAGGCTGTTATGATTAGCCCCGGCAACACCTATCGGTTTTGAGGTCGAATATCTTTATTGATGGTGACGTAAAAAATTTCGCTTCTATTTTACACTGATGCATTAAAGATGGAAACAATAGGGGACAGACCCAAATGGCGCTAGTTTAAGCGTTCCACATCGCCATACATTTGTAATTTTTCCTGTGTTTTCAGAGTAATTACCCAGTCAAAACACCTTAAGCTAGCGCCATTCTTCGGAACAGACCCCGGTTTCGCGCTGTGAATTAAATCCGAAATCGAGAAGACCATATGGCAACCGAAGAAAAACTTAGGGAAATTAGCTGGAAGATAGACGATCTATTTGCTATTGGCCAAGACGAAGAGGGAAGAAAACTTCTCGAATCAGCCATTGCAGAGGCAAAGGATAATGATGCTTACCGACTCTTTTTCGAAGGCGAACTTGCCCATTATTCCGGTGACAAAGAAACCGCCAGAGATAAACATTCCCAAGCTGTAGCATTAAACAAGGATGATCATTTTCTGTTGAAAAACTACGGGGTGATTTTATCGATGCTTGACCGAGAAAACGAGGCCATCGCCCTTTATGACCAAGCCCTGAAAATCAAGCCGGACGACTATCACAGCCTACGCCAGAAAGGCACTTCACTGTCCAAGCTTGACCGGGAAGAAGAGGCCATCGCCCTTTTCGACCAAGCCCTGAAAATCAAGCCGGACAACTATCACAGCCTACGCCAGAAAGGCGTTTCACTGTCCAAGCTTGACCGGGAAGAAGAGGCCATCGCCCTTTTCGACCAAGCCCTGAAAATCAAGCCGAACGACTATCACAGCCTAAGCAATAAAGGCGCTTCACTGTTCAACCTTGGCCGGGAAGTAGAGGCCATCGCCCTTTTCGACCAAGCCTTGAAAATCAAGCCGGACGACTATCACAGCCTACGCAATAAAGGCGTTTCACTGTTCAACCTTGGCAATATTGCCGAAGCCTACAAACTAATACGACAGGCTCTTGACCCATATTTAACATTTTCAGACAATTTTCCGACAAAATACAGATTTTTTATCAAAAAAACTCAATGATTTCAACAGAAATTGCTGATTTTTCGCTTTGTAGTGCCATAATTTATTAAATAAT
>Ga0180014_1000495_pt1 | contig 10882 bp, 9 predicted proteins | sample KR13_S1_MetaG_FD_116507 | JGI IMG/M metagenome (GOLD analysis project Ga0180014, IMG submission 116507) | Groundwater microbial communities from the Olkiluoto Island deep subsurface site, Finland - KR13_S1_MetaG | ecosystem: Environmental > Aquatic > Deep subsurface > Groundwater | place... | reverse complement strand
TCCGGAAATTGCGGCTGACTTTTGGCGATTCGTTATTCACGATCAATAGCGTTCCGTGGTGCAAGGGGTTGATGAATCAAACACCTACGTTTCAGCGGACGAAAGCCTTGCGGCCGGCATATACCGCCGCCGCGCCCAGATCCGCTTCGATGCGCAGCAGTTGGTTGTATTTTTCCACCCGCTCGCCGCGGCAAGGGGCGCCGGTCTTCAGGTGCCCGGTGGCCATGGCCACGGTGAGGTCGGCGATGAAACTGTCGACCGTTTCGCCGCTGCGGTGCGAGACCATGGCCCCCCAGCCGGCGGCACGGGCCATTTCGATGGCCGCCACGGTTTCGCTTAAGGTGCCGATCTGATTCAGTTTGATCAGCACGGCGTTGGCTGCCTTTTCCTTGATGCCGCGCTCAATGCGCTTGACATTGGTGACAAAGAGGTCATCGCCCACCAGTTCAACCTTGGCGCCGATCTCGAGGTTCAACATTTTCCAACCTTCCCAGTCGTCTTCGGCCAGGCCGTCCTCCAAGACCACGAGCGGATATTTTTTCGCCCAGTCGGCCCACATGGCCACCATCTGCTTTGAGTCGATCTTGCGCTTTTCAGTGCGCAGGTGATAAAACCCATCCTCGTAAAAACTGCTGGAAGCGGGATCCAGGGCAATGGCTATATGGTCGCCGGGCTTGTAGCCGGCCGCGGCGATCGCCTGCAGGATCAGTTCGACCGCCTCGGCGTTGGACTTCAGCGCCGGCGCGAAACCGCCCTCGTCACCTACCCCGGTGGAATAACCGGCATGCTTCAAAACCTTTTTCAAGGCGTGATAGGTTTCCGTGCCCCAACGCAGGGCCTCGCGGAAACTGGGGGCGCCGACCGGGGCGATCATGAACTCCTGCAGGTCGGTTCCCTGCCAGTTGGCGTGCACGCCACCGTTCAAAATGTTGAAGCAGGGCACGGGCAACAGGTTGGCTTTTTCGCCGCCCAGGTAGCGGTACAGGGGCAGTCCGGCGCTGGCGGCGGCGGCGCGGGCCACGGCCAGGCTCACGGCCAGGATGGCGTTGGCCCCCAGCCGGCCCTTGTTCTCGGTGCCGTCCAGGGCGATCATGACCTGGTCCACATGCTTCTGGTCAAAAGCGTCCTTGCCCTTGAGCGCAGCGGCGATCTCGCCGTTGACATGGCCGACCGCCTGCAGAACCCCTTTGCCGTTGTAGCGCTTGTTGTCTTCGTCGCGCAGCTCGCAAGCCTCGTGCACCCCGGTGGAAGCCCCAGAAGGGGTGGCGGCGCGGCCCATGGCCCCGTCATCCAGCAGCACCTCGGCTTCCACGGTCGGGTTACCGCGCGAATCCAGTATTTCCCTGCCGAAAACCTTTTTGATTCCTTTGCCCATGTTATTTCTCCATTTTTTTTATTGTAAAATTCTCCACTATTATAGCAGATAATTTGTCGCAAGGAAAAATCATATACGCGTAAAAGCGGCTCTGAATACTTCCTCAGGAGCAGCAAAGAAACTGCAAACTCTAGAAATAAAAAAAGATCGACAATTTCATCTATCTTGCTTCATTCTATCTTTTATCGTTGTTTTTTATTCCAATTTTTTGCTGAACCTTAACGAACTTAGAATCAAGAGAGTTACGCCCATGGCAAAAAGCATTAAAGTCTCAAACCAAAGGGATGAAAAACCGATTCCCTTCAGCACAATGCCGCGCAGTATAATAATGAAATATTTCAATGGTATTAAATAAGTTATATATTGAACGATCCGCGGCATGTTTTCTATCGGGAAAGCAAAACCGGAAAGATAAATCATGGGCATCATTACCGCGAAAACAGAGGCCATCATTGCCTGTTGTTGGGTTTTGGATACTGTTGAAATAAATAAACCGATACCTAAATTCGACAGAACAAAAAGCAATGAGGCGAAAAGAAGAAACAGTATGCTGCCACGCACGACGATGCCAAACCATTGTGTCATTACCACCATTACAATTAATAAAACAGCAAAGCCTATAAGGGTAAAAGGAATTAATTTGCCAAGTATAAGTTGATAATTCCTTATCGGCGTAACTATCAATTGCTCAAGCGTGCCGATCTCACGTTCTTTTACAACCGCCATTGACATTAAGGAGATCGTTGAGATCATCAAGAGCAGGCCAAAAATTCCCGGCACCATGAAATTGCGTGTCTTCATTTCCGGATTATACCAAACGCGAACTTCTGGAATCAGTGAGCCGCTCAAGGCGATTTTCATTCCCAGTTTGTCCTTAATATCCATGGTTATGCTCTTTGAAAAAGCGGTCGTAATTCCCTGGATGTAGCCAAGCGCTATCGATGCCTTATTACCGTCGGATCCTTCAAATAGAGTTTGCAGCGGGATCGTTTCGCGTCTGTTTATTTTTTTTTCGAAATCCTTGGGAATAACTATGGCCACTAAAGTTTTCCCCATATTTAGAAGATCGGTTACCTCCTCATAATCGTTCACATAGTAATCTATTTTAAAATATCCCGATTGTTCAAACCGTTTGCTGAAAACCCGGCTTGTTGAAGTTTTATCCTGATCATAAATAGTCGTATGAATAACATTAACATCCATATTGGCGGCGTAGCCAAGAAATATCAGCTGCAGGATAGGAGCTATAAAAATCACTACGCGCATTTTTTTATCCCGCTTTACCTGCAACAGCTCTTTTATAATGAATTGGTAAATCGTTTTCATGGCTCTCACTTATTTTTTGATTTTTTATCCACTATAATTGCCAGCATGATGAAGACAAATCCAAACATTCCCAGAAAGATCAATTGGTCCCAGAAAGCGGAAATTCCCACGCCTCTTAAAAGAATTGCCCTGAGAATAACGATATAAAATTTTGCCGGAGTAATATTGGTCAGCAGCTGAATAGCACTCGGCATGCTTTCTATCGGGAAAATAAATCCGGATAAAATAAATGACGGCAGCAATGACGTTACGATCGCGGCTTGAAAGGCAACTTGCTGCGAATCAGCTATTGTTGAGATAAATACGCCCAAGCTCAAGGCGGCAAATAAAAATACGAATGTTCCGAGCAGCAGTAAAAACAAATTCCCTTTAATAGCTATGCCAAAGAGAACGTAACCGGCAAGCAAGACAATAGCGGCATTGATCAGTGATATTACGATGTAGGGGATTGTTTTGCCGAGAATAAATTCAATTGAAGATAACGGCGAAACATTGAGCTGTTCAATTGTGCCCCGTTCCTTTTCTCGCACAATGGAAAGCGAGATTGAAATAACCGCAGTAATAATCAATATCATTGCCATCAGACCGGGAATAAGAAAACGTATTGACTGCAAATCAGGGTTAAACCAAAAGCGCGGCTGCAGATCGATTGGCAAGTACATTTTTTTACCGGCTGCCAGCAAATACTCCTTAGTGAACTGCAGCGAATAGCTGTAGGTGGCGGCATTAACATAGTGACTAATAACGTTTGCCGAAGTTCCATCCACGCCATCAATTAAAAACTGAACTTTTACTTCCTGCTTGGACAATAATTTTCTGGACATGTCCTTGGGAAAGACAACCACAACCTGGACAATTTTTTTGTCCAATAATCTTTTTATCTGATCATCATTATCTATGTAAGTGACAAGGTCGAAATACTCCGAACTGATCAAGCCGCCTATAAAATCTCTGGTGTATTCCGACCTATCCTGATCATACACCGCGATTTTTATATGATGCACGTCGAAGTTGATCGCATAGCCGAAAATCGCCAGAAGCACAACCGGGAAGAAAAACACTATGAACAGCATCCTTGTATCCCGCCTGAGCTGGCGTGCTTCCTTTTTTGAAATTGCCAGGATTCTATTGAACATTTACCCTGTTGTCCTTTTCAATTAAATGAATAAATACATCTTCGAGCGTCGGAGTTATTCTTTCTACACGCTTTACGGATATTCCGTTTTTGTCTCTCAACAATTCATATATGTGCTTTTCATTGATCGTGCTGTCATTCAGAATAACGTGTATATAGTTTCCGAAGATTGATGTCTCGCCAACCCATTTTTCTTTCTCCAAGATTTCCAAACTGTCAATTACCCGGTCACTTTCTATTTCAAGAATGGGGTTCTTGATGTATTCTGTTTTGAGTTCTTCAGAATTTCCCTGGGCAATCAGCTTGCCGGAATTGATTAAAATAATATCATTGCAAAATTCTGCTTCATCCAAGTAGTGGGTTGTAACCAGCACCGTGGTTCCACCTCCGGAAAGGTCGTTAATCAAATCCCAAAAATTTCTGCGCGAGATCGGATCGACGCCGCTTGTCGGTTCATCAAGGAACACAATCTTGGGTTCATGAATAACCGCAGTGCCCAAAGCCAAGCGTTGCTTGATTCCTCCCGGCAAAGAACCGGTTATGACATTTTCCATGTTCTCAAGATTGGCGACTTTCAATACCCATTTTTTTCTTTCCTCATATTTCTTCCCGTCTAACCCGTAGATTCCGGCAAAGAATCTGATGTTTTCGGCAACGGTCAAATCGTTATAAAGAGAGAATTTTTGCGACATGTAGCCAATATTTTTTTTCACCAGGTTCGGTTCGTTCTTAATACTGTATCCACCAACAAACGCATCGCCGGATGTTGGTTCCAGTATTCCGATCAGCATTCTTATTGTGGTAGATTTGCCGGCTCCATTAGCGCCCAGAAAACCAAATATCTCGCCGGGCCTGACATTGAATGAGATTTGATCTACCGCGGTAAATTTTCCAAAGCTCTTGGTCAGATTATTTACTTCTATGGCATTCATTAATAAATAACTCTCCCCAAAGATTTTTCTAATTTCACTTTGGCGACTCGAGAATCCACCTCTGCTGTTTTCAAATTTGTTTCGGCCTGCAATTTTAAAGTTTCCGCATCAATTAAATCCGTACTCGTTGCCAATTGCATATTGTATTTTTCGCAAGTGATACGATAGTTTTCCAGCGCTTGATCGAGTGTCTCTTTACTCACGCTTACTTGCGCTTCATGCTTATTAAGATTAAGGTAGTTTGCATAAACTTCCATTTGAATGTTTTCTTTGAGCTGCTCGAGATTGGTTTCAAGTTGAACTTCAGTTTGGACAGCTTGCGAAACTTGGGATTGGGTCAAACCCCAATTCCAAATGTCCCAGCTGAAGGTTACAGCCAAGTCCCAGTTGGAATTGAATTCATTCCTGGCCGGCTGAAATCTTGGATTGGGATTACCGTAATTATAATTTCCGTTCAAATAAACTGCCGGAAGCCGATTGGCCTTGGCGGCGCTTACGCTTTTCCTGCTTGCCTCAACACGATAAGACAGTGATTTCAACTCCTGGCGATTGCCGGTTGCCTCGCTGATAATATCGGCAATTTGATACTTAGCACTACTAACTGCTGGTTCGCTGGCAGCAACTCTGGTCGCTGAAGTCAGATCGATTCCAATAGCCTTGTTAAAAGTGATTCTGGCAAGCTGCAAATTATTTTCCGCTTCAATGAGCAAAAGTTGCGTGTTGGCATATTGCACTTCCATTTTCAACAGATCATTCTTGGCCAGCAGTCCGTTCTCATAAAAACTTTTTGTATTCTTGAGATGCTCTGCCATCCGCTGCAGACTTTGCCTGACTAATTTATTGATCTCAGCGGCTTTATAATAATTCCAATAAGTGCTGTAAATAGCGAATGCAGCTTCATTTTCCTCTTTGGCGTAATCCTTCTCCGAAGCCCATAAGTTTAATTTCGCGGATTTTTTTAGCGAAAGCAATTTGCCGCCGGAAAAAAGTGGCTGGCTGAAACCGAGCTTGAATGTGTAGTTGTTCAGCAGCGCTTCGGAAATTCTGATTGGATTCGGAGCAAAAGGCATGGTTACTTCAAAAGGGGGAATATTATCACTTAGTCTTGAATAATTTCCCAACAATTTGAACTGTGGCAGGAATTGACTGCTTATTTCTGTCAGTTTAGCGTCGGCATAATTTATTTTGGATTTGTAATTTTTGAGATCCTTGCTGTTGTGCAATCCTATGGCCAAACTTTCCCTGAGAGTCAGGATTTTCTCCTGGGCCAACAACGAATTCGCCATAAAAATAACAATTAATAATTTTTTCATTTTTATTTCCTTTTTAATTTGCATCGGCTTCACTTGCCCATGTAATGGATGAAGACATTTTCCAATGATGGCGTGATAATTCTTTTGCTTATTTCCGCGATTGAATTTTCTGCAAACAATTTACTAATAAGAGCATAATCTTTCTCATATTCAGATACTGCGATATTTAGTCTGTCGCCATACATTTGCACTTCAAAATCTGTTGATGATTTAATGAGGTTATACGCCGTGCGCACCTGTGTGCAGATTATCTCCAGAATTTGCATATTCATGGAATCTTTCACATTTTGCGGCGTATCGCAGCTGATTATTTTTCCTTTGTCCATCAGTGCCACGCGGTTGCATCTTTCAGCTTCGTCCAGGTAAGGAGTGGACATGAATATCGTAATCCCTTCTTTTAAAAGGTTGGATAGTATCTTCCAGAAATCTCTCCGCGAAACCGGATCAACACCTGTGGTCGGCTCATCAAGAAAAATTATTTTCGGCTTATGAATCAGTGTGCAAGCCAGGGCAAGTTTTTGTTTCATGCCGCCGGAAAGTTTGTCGGCAAGCCTGTCCCTGAATGGCGTAAGTCTAGTAAACTCGAGCAGTTCGTTTCTTCGTTCTGCAAAATGCTTTACGCCATGAATGTCCGCAAAGAATTCAACGTTCTCATCAATGGTTAAATCACCATAAAGTGAAAATTTTTGCGAAAGATAACCGATTTCGTTTTTTATTAAATTCTTTTGTGATAACAGATCAAATCCCAAGACTTCTGCCGAACCGCTTTCCGGTACAAGTAAGCCGACCAGCATTCTTATTGTCGTTGTTTTTCCGGCGCCGTCCGGTCCGATTAAGCCAAACATTTCACCACGGTTCACATGATAGTTTACGCCGGCCACGGCCAATAGCGGGCCATAACTCTTCTTCAAATCAATTATTTTTATTGCTGCTGCCAATGTTTACTCTATATTTTTATAATATAATTTCAGCATCAGCGGGCATGCCTGGTTTTAGATCAAAATCCTTGTTTGCTATTTCAATCTTAACGGCAAACACCAACTTGGTGCGCTCATCCTTTGTTTGAATATTTTTCGGAGTAAACTCTGCTTCGGGAGAGATGTAAGTTACTTTGCCTTCATATTTCTTATCTGGGTAAGTATCCATGGTTATTTCCGCCTTTTGTCCGAGCTTTATCCTGCCCAATTCAACTTCAGAGACATAAATAATCAGGTTCACGCTCGCCAGATTTGCTATCTTCACAAGTGACGACATTGGGGCGACCATTTCGCCAACTTCCACAAACTTTTTAACTACAAAACCATTTATTGGTGATTTTACATAGCTGTCTTTAATTTGCTTTTTTAAAAGATTGACGGATGCTGTGGCTTTATGCAAATTGGCTTTGGCTTGATCAATCTCTTCTGGTCTGATTATTTTTCTCACTTTCATATAATTTTCTTTTGCAGATGAGAATTGCGCAATTGCTACCTGGTAGCGGGCAGATATATCTTCATATTGCTTTCGAGTTATTGATTTACTATCCCACAACTTGCTGTATCTTGCAAAATCGTTTTTGGCCAGATTGAAATTAATCTCGGTTTGCTTCATCATTTCTTCAGCTTGCTTTATATCCTCGGATCTCGCGCCTTTAAGCAGCAATTTAAGTTGTGCCTCGCTTATTTGTTCCGACGCCGCTGCCTGTTCAAGCTGGAAGCCCAGCACTTCGTGGTCAATCATGAGAATTGTATCGCCGGCATTGACCCGTTCGCCCTCAGCGGCAATAATGGATTTTATTTCCCCGGCATTTTTTGCACTGATAGTAACGTTTGTTGATTCTATTGTGCCGCTGGCCTGAATGACAGCCTTGTCGCCCCCGGCCGAACATGAGAACAGTGCCAGCGCCAGCAGTGCCATTACAAGTCCTTTGATTGATTTCATTTTCATAACCTCTCATTTAAATACTTTTAAATTTTTTTCGGCAGAATTGTCTTTACAAACTTTATGGCCTTATTTCCTCTGGCTTTGAGGGAAAAAGCGTAGTTACTTAATCTCCATTCCAATACTATAAGCCTGATATAGCCTAAAATTATTACAACAAATTCTTCGACATCTATTTCCGATTTGCAATTTTCCGGATTCATGGCCTTGACAATATCAAAAAGAGCCTTCTTTCTATTTTGAATGATGGCCTGCATTTTCTTTTTAAGAATCTCGCTTTGCTTGAATATATCCTCAGAAAATATAACCGATGTCATTTCAATATGCTTTTCTAAATATCTAAAGTGAAATAGCATGAAGTGGCTTAATTTCTCCAAAGGATTATGAATCATCGCTATTTCCTGATTCAGTTGCTTATCAAAACCGCTAAAAAGTGTCAGGATGCCAAGAAGAATATCTTCCTTGTTGAGAAAATGTCTGTAAATCGCCGCTTCACTAATTTTTTCTTTTCGGGCGAGTTCCCTGATCGAGAGCGAGGAATAGCCGTTCTCGTGAATAATTTTTATTGCTTGCTCAATAATATGTTTCTGCCTTGCTTCGGTGTTCAAGCGCGCCATTTTATCCTTTTGTTAGTTAACGTTCACTATCAATAATAAATCATTTTTTCATTTTGTCAACTAATTCCTTGAAATTGTTAAATTATTTATGGAAAGCAGGGGTGGGGAAACCCCGCCCCTACACCAGAATATGTCTTTCGCCAATCAACATGCAAATCGGAAAACTTGCCGTTTTGTAGAAGGAGCTCTTACTCGGTGCTTGACTTCTTGACTTTGTCAGCGGGCCCTGCGATATAATGAATCATGCAACGGATCAGATTGACCAATATGGGAGCTTTGCACCATGCAATGAACCTGGGATATGCTCAATGAGTTCCGTGATAAGTGACGCGTGACGAGGGGAAAAAGATCTCCGAAATGCCCGTTTTCAGTGATATCCAGATGGCTTCATTGGGAAAACTGTACCAGGACGCCCGCCGGCGGCTCAAACAAGGAAGTCAAGCACCGAGGGGTAAAAAGGGGTAAAATTCCAGGTTTTCTCTCTATTTCCCATTATTTTATGGCAAACCGGGCCTGTGAGATCTACCAGGCTTGCTTCTTTCAATAATATTCACAATAAAATCACTGCCGCCTATTGATATTTCAAATAATTATCCTTAAAATCCCATCATGGGGAAAATTGATTTTCCTATCAGTTTATTAGGAGGGTATGCATGAAGAAACAATTGGTATTATTTTCGTTGGTGTTTTTGGCGGTGCTTGCCTTGCCGGCAGCAAATGTGGGTCCATCTCTATTGTATTGGGATAACGCGCCACATGTTCAAAAAATGTTGTCCATGCAAAGCCTGGCGGAGTTGCGGACTTTTTTCGCCGCTGAAATGGGCAAAGGCAATTTGGTGCTGGACATGGTGCAAATCGACACCATCGTCAATATGGAACATCGTCGTTATAACCAATTTTACAGGGGTATCCCGGTTTTTGGGGGACAGTTGGTATTTCATGAAAAGAACGGTCGATTAACGGGATTGAATGGAGAGTACTACTCCATTAATGCTGTTGATATCCAACCGAAGTTAAACAGTCTGGAAGCAGAAAAGAGATTCATGCAATCTCTTTACTTGCAAGATCCGTTGGAGTTGACTGAACCGAGCGCCCTTTATATATATCCAATTTCTGATGATGAGTACCGCCTGGCCTATCGCGTCATGGTGCACCAGGGGCTGGGATTTGCCCAAACCGGGTTGATTGATGCCGCTGAGGGCACGGTTTTACTCTCTTTTTCAAATATCAAAACCGAGCAAGCGGTCATCGGAGTCGGAACCGGATTTCATGATGATCAAATGAAATTGGTTCTCACACAAGACGCTGATGGTTACTGGATGGCCACGGATGACACAAGTATCCGGCCGGTCAAGCAACTCACGGTGGATTATAATCATAGCATTTACGACAATCAGTCTGAGGTACCATTCAGCCCGAACGACGTTTTTGCCAGGGACACCAACGTTAATGTACATGCTTATCTGGGGTGGATATATGATTATTATTATCTGAAGCATGGCCGTCACGGCATTGATAATCACAATTTGCGTATTTTAGCTTTAACCCATGTTTTTGGTCCCGGCTTATCCGATAATGCCGCCTGGAGTTCCGCCTTGAAAGGCATGTTGTTTATGGATCCATCAAATACACAATGGCAAACCGGCGCCGGGCTGGATATTGTGGGGCATGAATTCACCCATGGGGTTACCGATTACACGTCCAAGCTGGTGTATCAATTCCAATCCGGGGCATTGAATGAAGCGATTTCGGATATTATGGCAACGGCCATCGAATTTTATTTTCAACCGGCTGGCGCCGGTTTTAACAAGGCCGATTGGGTTATAGGCGAAGATATCTTCCCGACCTACAGTAGCACGAATTACATGCGCAATCTCGCCAATCCCAATGCCAAATCCAGTAGTTACGGGCCTTATCCCTGTCATTTAAATCAGTATATCAATCTTCCAATAAGTAGTGACTACGGCGGGGTACACACGAACTGCACCATTTTCGCGCATGCCTTTTATTTGCTGGCCAATGGCGGCACCAACCCCATATCCCATAAGGCTGTTACCGGCATCGGAATAGACAAGGCCGCCCAGATTTACTACCGGGCCTTTACCCACTATCTGACTTCAACCGCCAGTTTTGTTCAAGCCGCCAACGCACTGCTCCAGTCAGCAAAAGATTTATACGGGGCGAGCAGCGCCGAATACGGACAGGTTTTTCAGTCGATGCTGGCTATCGGCTTTACAGCGTAAGGAACGTATCATGAGAACCCT
>Ga0180014_1000491_pt1 | contig 10975 bp, 10 predicted proteins | sample KR13_S1_MetaG_FD_116507 | JGI IMG/M metagenome (GOLD analysis project Ga0180014, IMG submission 116507) | Groundwater microbial communities from the Olkiluoto Island deep subsurface site, Finland - KR13_S1_MetaG | ecosystem: Environmental > Aquatic > Deep subsurface > Groundwater | place... | reverse complement strand
GATCGGACTCTAAAGCGATTTCGCGCCGCCGCTGGCCGCAAAGTCTGCCCTGCCGGCAAACCTTATCGCCATGAAATAATTACCGCCGACAATCTCTACTCCCACGGCAGTTATAACCGACACTAAGCATAGGACCGGACCGCGACCCGAGCGGCAAGGGTCGCGGTGCCGTTTTTGGTTCCCGTCTTTTACCCCCCCCCCGGCATAAGGGCTGCTTGCCCAGCACTTTCAGCAACAGTATGATGAAGAGTCTATCAAGTACGATGGCGGCGCGCCAGCCCAAGTTGCGTCCGTGGCCCACGGACGTTCCGTGTCCGAGTTTACTGGTCGAAGAAGCCCATGCGGCGTTCAAGGTGAAACCACGAAGGAAAGCGACACGCAGGACATTCGGAGAGCGTTGCCCGACCACCCCTGCCGAGAAACTGCCTATGTACGTTCTCGAAACCCGCGGCTTGAAAAAAGACTACGGCGCCGAGGGTGAAGTATGCGTTCACGCCTTGCGGGGCGTGGACCTTCAGGTCCGCAGAGGCGAACTGCTGGCGATCATGGGACCGTCCGGCTCGGGCAAGAGCACCTTGCTACACATCCTCGGCGGCGTGGAAACGCCCAGCAGCGGACAGGTGTTGCTCGAGGGCGTCGATCTGGCCACGATGAACGACGACCAGCGGACCCTCATCCGCCGCGAGCGGATGGGATTCATATTCCAATCGTTCAATCTGCTGCCGGCTTTTACGGCGGAAGAGAACGTGGCCTTGCCGCTGGAACTGGGCGGGACGCCGAGCGCGGAAGCCCGCCGCAGGGCCGCCGACACGCTCCGGCTGGTCGGCATGTCGCACCGCCGCAACCACGTGCCGAGCACGATGTCGGGCGGAGAACAGCAGCGGGTAGCCGTCGCCCGGGCCTTGGTCATGCGGCCGGCGCTGCTGCTGGCCGACGAGCCGACCGGCAATCTCGACAGCGCCAACGGCCGCCAGGTCACGGCCTTGCTGCGAAAACTGGTCACTCGCGAGGAACAGACGATCGTGATGGTCACTCACGACGCCGGCGTGGCTGCGCAGGCGGATCGGTTGATACGGTTGCGCGACGGACTGGAGGAAAGCAACGGACATCCCGACGCCGTCGGCCCGCTTTCTCAAGCTCAGCCCGTGCGAAGCTGTTTGTTCAAGAAAACCGTTTAGCGCCGACCGTTTACCGCCGGCGATCCACTCTCCCGGCACAAGTGCCGAGGCTATTGAGTATCAGAAAACAATGTCGTGAACAGCCGGGGGCTAACAGCCCCCGGCTATTGCGACATTATTTTCTGAGAGGCAATAAACATCGGTAAACCACCATGATCCTTTGGAAGTTCACTCTCCGCGAGGTAAAGAGCCGTCCCGGCCGGGCGACGCTCACCCTGCTGAGCATCGTCATCGGCGTGGCGGCCGTGGTGGCCGTCACAGTCGGCACCTCCACCACGCACCAGGCCTATCAGAAAATGTACGAGAGCGTCGCCGGTCGGGCGGCGTTCGAGGTCGTGGCCGAAGGGGGCGGCTTCTTCGACAAAAACATCGCCCGGCGGATCGGGCAAATACCGGGCGTGAAGGCCGCCGTCCCCTCCGTCCAGAAAGTCTCCGCCCTGTGGCACAAGAAAAACCACGTCCGCCTGCTGGTCCTGGGCATCGACCCGACGCATGACGAAGCGGTCCGCGACTATGAATTGGAGGAAGGGAAGTTTTTCAGCAAGAAGTACGACGCCCTGCTGGAGACCGGTTTCGCCCGCGGACTCGGCGTCAGCGTCGGAGACGAGGTCAAGCTGGGCACCTCGCGCGGCGGGCTGAGCGGCGGACTGAGGAAGCTCCGCGTCACCGGATTGCTCTCGCCCCGCGGCGCCGCCGGTTTCAATCAAGGGGGCGTGATCTTCCTCCCGCTCAAAACCGCCGAATACCTCTACTCCCAGCTCGGCAACATCAACACGATCAGCATCGTGCTGGAGGAAACGGCCGACGAGAAAGCCATCTCGGCCGAGATCGCCGGCTTTTTGCCCACGGGTCTTACCGTCCGCTCGCCGATGGCCCGCTCGCAACTGGCCAAGGAAACGGTCCAAGACGCCGAAAAAGGGCTGAACTTCGCCTACGCCCTGATGATCGTGCTGGCCATCTTTACGATCTTCAACACGTTCCTGATGAACGTCGGCGAACGGCGGCGGCAGTTGGCCGTGTTGAGGGCGGTCGGCACCACGCGCAGCCAGGTCACGCGGATGTTGCTGATCGAGGGCCTGGCGATGGGATTCGTGGGCACCGTACTCGGCTCCCTGCTCGGGCTGGGCGGCGCGTACGTCCTCACCCAAGCGATGGGCCAAGTCTACTCCACGGCCATGCCGGCCCTGCGGATCACCCCCGGACCGTTTATCCTGGCCGCGCTGCTCGGCCCGGGCATCTCGTTGGTGGCGATGTTCATCCCCGCCCACATCGCCGGCAAAATCTCCCCGCTGGAAGGAATGAGGTTCATCGCCTCCGAGGGGCAACGGCGCGTTTCTTTCCGATACATCCTCTTCAGCCTGTCGTTTTTCATCCTCACCGGGTCGATGCTGGCCGGCTGCATCACCGGATACCTGCCGATCGAACTTACCGTCTTCGTGGGAGCGGTCTTCACCGCCGCGTTCGTCCTCCTGGTGCCGATCGTGCTCGGCGGACTGGCGTGGTTGGCGGCTACGGCGTTGTATCCGATCCTCGGCGTGGAGGGCCGCATCGCACAGCGGCAAATCCTCCGCCGCCGGGTACGCACCACTTTGACCATCGGCTTGCTCTACATCGCCGTCAGCACCGCCATCAGCCTGGGCACCACGATCCTCAACTGCGTCGAGGACATCCGCTCCTGGCAGGCGAAAACCATGAAGGGCGATTTCTTTATCCGCGCCCTGGCGCCCGACCTGGCCACGGGCACGGCCCCGCCCATGCCCGAAGAACTCGGAAACAAACTCCGCGAGATCGAAGGGGTGACCAACATCGACAGCATCCGCTACGTCAGCGCTTCGATGCAGGTGAGCGATCCCGAGCCGCGGAAACAGTCCGTGCTGGTCTTCGTCCGCGACTTCACCGATAAGGGAGAATTGCCGCTGGACATCCAGGACGGCAATCCGGCCGAGGTCCGCCGGCAACTCGAAGCCGGCGAGGTCGTGTTGGGCACCGTGCTGGCAAACCGGACCAACACCAAAGTGGGCGACCAGATCACGCTCGACACCGACAAAGGCCCGAAAACACTCCGCGTGGCCGCCACCAGCACCGTCTACCTGGTCGGCGGCATGGTGATCTATATGGAGGGCAAGACGGCCCGGCGGCTGTTGGGCGTCGAGGACGTCAACGTGTTCATCGTCAACACCACCTCCGGAATGTTGGCGGCGGTCCAAGGGCAACTCAAGCCGATCTGCGACAAATCCGGGTTGATGCTCCACTCCTTCGCCGATCTGCGCAAGCGGGTCGACGACCTGATGACCGGCGTGATCGCCAGCCTGTGGGGTCTGCTGGCGTTGGGATTCATCGTCGGTGCGTTCGGCATCGCCAATACGCTGACGATGAACGTGCTGGAGCAGACCCGCGAGTTGGCCCTGTTGCGCGTGGTGGCAATGACCCGCTGGCAAGTCCGCAAAACGATCCTCGCCCAGGCGCTGATCATCGGCTTCATCGGCCTGACCCTCGGGGTGGCCGGCGGGGTGATCGGCTCGTACGTGAGCAATCTCTGCGCGGTGCCGCTGTTGGGCCATTCGGTGGATTTCGTCCTGCACCCGTCGCTGTTGGCGATCTGCTTCGCCCTGGGGCTGGTGGTAATCATCGTCGCCGCCTGGCTCCCCGCCGAACGCGCCGCCCGGCTGAATCTGCTGATCGCGCTGCAATACGAGTGAGTGCGAATGAGTAAGAGTATATGAGCCAGAAAAACTGCCCGACCGGCACACACCGACTTGTAAGGCGGGCTATTTAGTATAGGTGGTTGTGTTCTTGGCGGGAGTGGCGCATAATTCAATATGGTGGCCGGTTGAGCACCTTGACTGGTTGGTTGTTGTGTCGCCGGAAAGGGGTGTCCGAGATGCCCAAACAACGACAAGAGATCGTCCGGCACATTTTCAAGGGTGGTCGGTTCGAGGACCATGGTCTTGACATAGATATTTTGCCGGAACTGATCGCATACAAAGCCCTTCTCGTTAAGGTTGCCAAAGAGCTTTGGCGTCGCAACAATCCAGATAAAGAGCGGCTGCCGGCGAATTTTGAAGAGTCGTTCTCGCTCAAGTTCTACGCATTGGAGCCAAATTGCACTTGCGTGCCGCTCTATCGAGTGATCGACTCGGCAGGACAAGGCTCCTTGTTCGATGAACCCGATGAGTTTCTGCAGGCCGTGCCGCTGGTGGCAAACGCTATTCGGGCTGCCGACGTTGACGCAGCCCTCCCCTCCGACCTTCCCGCCAATGCACTGCACTTGTTCGAGAACTACGGCAAGACCCTCCGCAACGACGAATGCATCGAGCAAGTTGTGCATGGCGACCCCTCGCCGGCGCGATACACGCTGCACACCAGAAGCCGATTGCTGGAACTCGCCGATCGGTCTTACCAGGACAGTGTCGAAATCGTGGGAACAGTTACTATGGCAAAAGTCAGTTTGCCTCGCATGACAGTGACACTTCGCGATGGTCGCGACATCGAGGCCGTGTTCCGGCCCGAAGAAGAGGATGTCGTTACCACGGCGCTCAAGGAACACGCCACCGTGCAAGTGAAGGTACGAGGACGCGGCATCTTCGCACCCAATGGTACATTGCGGAGAATTGCGGAAACGACTCGCGTGGAACTTCTGCGAGCCGAAACATCTACCGTTATTTCCTCGGCTGTGCCAATTTGGGAGGTATTTCAGGAGATTATGCAGGGCGTTCCCAAGGAACAACTCGACCTTCTCCCTCACGACGCCGCCAGTCAGCACGATCATTACTTGTATGGGGCGCCGAAGCACGAATGAAACGACTTTTCGCAGATACCTTTCATTGGATTGCGTTTGCGAACCCCAATGACCAGCACCACGCACGGGCGGTGGGGATGAGCAAAGAATTATGGCCGTTTCGCACGGTCACCACGGACGAAGTATTGCTGGAGTTTCTTAATGCCATGTTAAAATCGCCGAACTTGCGAGCGACAGCATCGAAACAGGTGCAAGCCGTTTATCAAGATCCGAACATCCAGGTACTTCCGCAAACCAGAATTTCGTTTCTCAGCGGGTTGTCACTTTATCAGGACCGTCCCGACAAAACATATTCCTTGACGGACTGTATCTCCATGCAAAGCATGCGCGACGAGGGAATCCAGGAAGTCCTCACAAACGACAGGCATTTTGAGCAAGAAGGATTCATTGCTCTTTATCGCACTCAGGCCGAGTGAGGTTTTTCGCCATGTACGGCCATCTCCAGTGATGCTGTCCATGCAGCGAACCCACATCGGCCCACCCGGACGCAGGGTGTACGGCAATGCGATTACCTCTTTTCCCACTTCCACCGAGTGAAGATTCAAGTATAATGACGGGTCTATCTACAAATAGAACCGAATCAGTGGTAGCCAATCATGCCCAAGATGAAGACCCATAAGGGGACGAAAAAACGATTCCGCCTGACCGCCACCGGAAAGGCCAAACACCGCTGCGCCGGGACCAGCCACTTGGCCTCCCGAATGACCCAGAAACGGAAGCGGAACCTGCGCGGCACAAAGACCGTCAGCGACGTCGAGTCCGTCAGGATTCGCCGGGCCCTGGGAAAGCACAGCTACTAGAACTTCTTCCTGCCACGGAGATTTCACCAGCGGGACGGGCTAAAGAACGCTGCCCTCGCATTGGGCAGGGCCTGGCTCCCGTGCAAACCGAAAGATCCTTTCCATGCGCACCACCAAGGGCGCAGCCCGAAATCGGGCCAGAAAACGCCTCCTCAAGAAAGCCAAAGGATACGTCGGCGGCCGTCGCCGGCTGCTGAGGACCGCCAAGGAAAGCCTGGTCCGCGCCGGCGTCTACGCCTACCGCGACCGCCGCAACCGCAAACGCGACTTCCGCCGCCTGTGGATCATCCGCATCAATGCCGCCGTCCGCGAGCGCGGACTCCGCTACAGCGAACTGATCGCCGGACTGAAGAAGGCCGACATCGAGTTGGACCGCAAGATGCTGGCCGAAATGGCCGTCGCCGATCCGCAAGGCTTCGACGCGGTCGTGGAATTGGTCAAAGCAGCCAAGTAGGGTGCGTCCGCGACGCACCAATTTGATATTCTTGGTTGTGGTGCGTCGCGGACGCACCCTACTTGCTACATTCCCGTCATGGCTCTTTCCGATTTCCTGACCGAACTGGACGCCTTGCTCGGCGAGGCGCCGGCCGCCTTCGGCGCGGCCGGCGACGCTGCCGCGTTGGAGGCCGCCCGCGTCCAATTCGTCGGCGCCAAGAGCGGTCGATTGAAGGCCGTCCAAAAAGGGCTGGCCGCGGTGGACAAGGCCGACCGGCCCGCCGCCGGCAAGCGGTTCAACGAAGTCAAGCAAGCTATCGAGTCGGCCCACCAAGCGGCGGTCGAGCGGCTGGCCTCGGCGTCGCGTCCGGCGGCCGCCGCCCGATGCGCCGATCCCACGGTTCCCGGCGACTGCCGCCGGCTGGGCCGCCTCCACCCGATCACGCAGACGATCGAGGAACTGAAGGAGATCATGGGCCGGCTGGGGTTCAGCGTGGCCGACGGGCCGGAAATTGAAGATCAGTGGTACAATTTCGAGGCGTTGAACATCCCTGCCGACCATCCCGCCCGAAATCCGTTGGAAAACTTCTACCTGGAATTGGGGGATGGGGGACGGGGGACGGGGGACGGGAATCATGGGACGGCAGTTGAACTGCCGTCCCAACATACACAACAATATCCCGCCCCCCGCCCCCATCCCCCCGCCCCCTCCTTCCTGCTGCGGAGCCAGACGAGCACCGTGCAGATTAGGGCCATGGAACGGATGCGGCCGCCGGTGCGGATAATCTCTTGCGGCCGGGTATACCGCCCCGACACCGCCGACGCCACCCACTTCCCGATGTTTCATCAGATGGAGGGCTTGCTGGTCGACCGCGGCGTGACGATGGCCGATCTGAAGAGCACGTTGCGGCTGTTCGCCCGCAGCGCTTTCGCCGACGACGTCCACATCCGTTTCCGGCCGTCGTTCTTCCCCTTCACCGAGCCAAGCGTCGAGGTGGACATGAGTTGGGCCGACGGGTGGATCGAGATGGGCGGGGCGGGAATGGTCGATCCGAATGTCCTTCAGGCCGTCGGCTACGATCCCGAGGAATACTCCGGTTTCGCCTTCGGACTGGGCATCGAACGCATCTGCGCCCGACGCCACGGCATCGCCGATATCCGCGAGTTGTTCAAGAATGACGTGAGGTTTTTGCAGCAGTTTTAAGAGGGATTGGGGATTAGGGATTAGGGATTAGAGGGGGAAGTGATGGACGGAAAGAACTTCCGCGACCTGAAAGTGTGGCAACTGGGAATGCAGTTGGCGGAAGATGTCTATCACTTGTCACAACAGTTTCCGAAGCATGAAACGTACGGTCTTGGCAGCCAGATTCAACGCGCCGCCGTTTCTATACCCGCCAACATCGCCGAAGGACACGCGATTGGGTCAACGAAGGATTTTGCGCGTTTTTTGGGAATCGCCCAAGGATCGCTTGCGGAGTTGGAAACCCATCTGATGCTTGCCGAACGCATGAAGTACGGCAATCCCATTGAAATCGGATCAATTCTCAGCCGCTGTGGTGAAGAGGCTCGAATGTTGCGAGGTTTGAGGAAAAGTGTCCGAAGCCGGATAAAGTAGGGATTAGGGATTGGGGATTGGGGATTAGAGACGGCAGACAAGGCACGGAGAGGAGGTGAGTAGATGACTGCTCCAATTCCAAGTTCGGCAAAAAAACACAAGACGGGGCAGCCATTCAGAAATGCAGCCAGTTTTGGGAAGCGAATCGAGTATTGGATCATCGGTGAGATGTTGAAAGAGGGGCTTGATGTGTATGTCCCGCTCGTGGATGACGATGCCATAGACGCCGTCATACGCCGGAAGGACGGCACTTTCATTACCGTTCAGATCAAGGCGCGGTCAAAAAACGTGGGTGAACGAACTGCTGCCCTATTTGCCGCAATCCCGCACGAATTAAGGGACAACTACTGGTTCGTTTTTTATTCGGAACGGATGAACATGAAGTGGATCATGACTTCCGACGAGTTCATCGAAAATTCCCATCAGAATATGTCCGGGAAAAACAAAGACAAGCGGAGCATCTGGTTCAACGGGCGTAAGAAGGATAAGGCTACTGGAAAGATGATCGAGTATTGCAAGAAGCAGTTTGAGAAATACATCGCTCCAGACTACAGACGCCTGAAATCTAATCCCTAATCCCCAATCCCTAATCCCTCCCATGCTCGTTTCCTGGAATTGGCTGAAGCAGTACGTGCCGTTGGACATGCCGCTGGAGGAGCTCCAACGGCGGCTGACCCTCTCCGGTCTGAACCACGAGGGAACCGCGGAGGTGGCCGGCGATCTGGCCATCGACCTGGAGGTAACGAGTAATAGGCCCGATTGCCTGGGCCACATCGGCATCGCCCGGGAAGTCGCCGTTCTCTGGAATCATGCCTTAACAATTCCGGCCGCCAACCCACGGGAAAGTAAAACGCCGGTCGATAGTTTGGTTTCGGTGCGGATCGAGTGTCCCGATCTTTGCCTGCGATATACCGCGCGGGCGATCCGCGGCGTGAAGATCGGTCCCAGCCCGCAATGGATGGCGCGGCGATTGGAAACGGTTGGCCTGACGCCGATCAACAACGTCGTGGACATCAGCAACTACGTGCTGATGGAGTGCGGACAGCCGTTGCACACGTTCGACTTCGGCAAGCTGGGGAATAAAGGGGACAGGTCCAATTTGCCGCATAGCGGCCCTTCGGATGCTGCGCACAAATTGGACCTGTCCCCTTTATTCCCACGCGAGATCGTCGTCCGCCGTCCTTTGCTTGGCGAGACCACCGAAGCGATCGACCACAAGACCTACCAGCTTGGCCCCGAAATGTGCATGATCTGCGACGGCAAGGCGCCCGTGGCTATCGGCGGGGTGATGGGCGGGGCGCAGACGGAGATTTCGCCGGACACACGCGACGTGTTGATCGAAGCGGCCGAGTTCGATCCGGTCTCGATCCGCAACACCGCCCGGCTGCTGAACCTGCACAGCGATTCGTCCTACCGTTTCGAGCGGCGGGTAGACCCCGAGGGGCTCGACTGGGCCAGCCGACGTTGCTGCGAATTGATCCTCGACCTGGCCGGCGGCGAGTTGGCCCGCGGCATCGTGGACGTAGGCCGACCGCCGCGGAAGCGCGAGCCGATCGTGCTGCGGTTTTCGCAGTTGCAGCGGATACTCGGCATCGAAGTGCCGGCCGAGCGGGTGCGAGAGATTCTAATTTCGCTCGGCAATGTCGAGGAGACGGGAAAACAGGGATTAGGGATTGGGGATTGGGGATTAGACTCAGGAATCGGAGTCCAGGGTTCAGGGGAAAGTGGCGGGTGCGAAGCCGCAAGCGGCAAATCCCACATCTCGAATCAACAACTCTCTAATCCCCAATCCCTAATCCCTAATCCCTCCCTCACCATGGTTCCGCCGAGTTGGCGGCGCGACCTGACCCGCGAGATCGACCTGATCGAGGAGGTCGGCCGCATCCACGGCTACGACGCGATACCCGAGGACGTGGGCGTGCCGATGGTCCCTTCGGCCCGCCGCCGCGAGGATCGGGTACTGGAAAAGGTCCGCCACGTGTTGACGGCCTGCGGCTTCGACGAGGCGGTCACACTAAGCGCGGTCGATCGGCACACTTCCGAATCGCTCAGCCCCTGGACCGACGCCGAACCTTTGCGGAGCGCGCTGCCGGTGGTCCGCGGCGCCGATCGGCTCCGCCGCAGTCTGTTGCCGAGTTTGCTCGCCGCGCGGCGGGCAAACGAGGCGCTCGCCAACCCGATTATCGAGTTGTTCGAGATCGCCAAGGCATATCTGCCGCAAGGGGCCGAACTACCGCGGGAGCCGCTGCTGCTGGGCATCGCCGGCGGCCGGGACTATCCGGCGGTGAAGGGCGTGGTGGAAGCGATCCTCCGCGAATTGAAGATCGCCGAGCCGGTGGAAGCCGAGGAGGCCGGCATCGCTCAACTCGACACGGCCGCCTCGTGCCGGTTGCGGTTCCGCGGGCAGACGCTCGGCTACGTGGGCCGCCTGACGGATGACGCGCTGAAACAGTTCGATCTCAGAGGACCGGCCACGGTGGCCGAAGTCCGGCTGGCCCCGCTGATCGAAGCCGCCGATCTGATGCCGCGCTGCGTCGAGCAGTCGTCTTACCCGGCGGTTACCCGCGACCTGAATCTGGTGGTCGCCGAATCGGTCCGCTGGGCCGACGTAGCGGCCACCGCGCGGCGAGAGGCCGGCCCGTGCCTCGAAACGCTCCAGTACCGCGACACGTACCGCGATGAGAAACGCTTGGGCGTCGATCGGAAAAGCCTCTTGTTCTCGATCGTGCTTCGCTCCGGCGAGTGTACGTTCACCAACCAACAGGCCGACGAAATCCGCGAGCGGATCGTCGCCGCGTGCCGGTCAGAACACGGGGCGGAACTGAGGACGTAAGGAAAGGGATTGGGGATTAGGGATTAGGGATTAGAGGTGGAGAGTGTGTGGGATGTTCACCTCGTTCCCATGCTCCGCGTGGGAACGCATAGTCTTGGACGCTCTGCGTCCACAAGCGCAACTCCCGAGTTTGGCGCGTATTCAGACCCATCGGACGCAGAGAGGCTGTGAATTTTTGCAGAAGACTGCTGTAGGAGGCGACTCCAGTTGCCGAATCTCCGGTGTTTCACCGCACAATCGGCGACTGGAGTCGCCTCCTACAGAAAAATTCACACCCTCAGAGCGTCCGGGGAGTGTGTTCCCACGCGGAGCGTG